>Ga0315901_10005361_pt1 | contig 15639 bp, 13 predicted proteins | sample LakEriMetagenome_10_FD_203761 | JGI IMG/M metagenome (GOLD analysis project Ga0315901, IMG submission 203761) | Freshwater fungal communities from buoy surface, Lake Erie, Ohio, United States - Buoy 2 MA116 | ecosystem: Environmental > Aquatic > Freshwater > Lake | place: USA: Lake Erie, Ohio...
CCTGATACTCCAGCAGTTCCAATGTTTATTGTTTTAGTCGTAGCTGTTAGCGTTGCCCCTGTTGCAATGTTATAAGTGCTTGCTCCTGTTGAAGCTGTGAACATATTAACGGTCTGAGCTGCTGTGGCTGTATTGCCGATGCTAAGGTTAGTTGCAACCCCGAAAGCATCTATTGTTGTTGTCTGTGTATTGAGTAAATTGATTGAGTTAAAATTTGCAGACTGCGCTATGGTAGTCATTCCAAGTGTAAGTGTGCCTGAAACTGCACCTGTTACCGCACTTCCTATGTTTACGTTTGTAGACGACCCTGATGCACCCCCCGTCCCTATGTTGATTGTTTTAATTGTTGCAGTAGCTGTTGCATTTGTAAAAATATTAGCTGTTAAAGCTGTTGTTGGTGTACCTCCCAAATTAAACGTAGTAGCAGCTCCTGCAAAATTTACGGTTGTTGATTGAGTGTTAAATAACGCTAAAGAAGTGTAGTTTGATGGCTGTACAATCGTAGGAAATCCCAAAGTAAGAGTTCCTAAAACCGCACTTGCTGTTGCGCTGCCAATATTCACGTTAGTTGTACTTCCTGCTGCTCCCGCTGTTCCTAAATTGACTGTTTTAGTTGTAGCTGTGGCTGTTGCATTGGCTGAGTAGTTGTGTGTTACTGCACCTGTTGGTGTCCCTCCTACACTCAAAGTCGTTGCTGCCCCAAATAAGTTACCTGTAAGTGCAGCTGTATTGAAAACAGAGGCCGTACCTGTGCTTGTCGTAGTGATGGAAGGTGACGCCCCATTCATTGCGAATGACGTAGCATTGGCAGCCGTCAAGGTTACGTTTCTTAAATTGAGTGTTCCCGTGGTTGCTCCTATTGTTAACGTAGTCGCAGCACCAAATAAGTTCCCCGTTGTTGCTGTCGTATTAAACGCATCGAAAGAAGTTGAAGGAGTTGTAATTGTTGTGGTAATATCTGGAGAGGTCATTGACTGAACGCCCGTGAAAGTTTGAGCCGCGTCCGTTCTTGCTATCGTTGCAGAGGTTGTTGGAAATGTCATTGTAGTTGATGCTGTCCCTGACAATGCAAAAGGAGTCCAACTCATTGTTCCCGTAGTATTGGAACTTAACACCTGACCACTAACAGTAGGGTAAGCATTTGGTAAAATGTAATTATTGTTGGCTGCAAGTGTAGGTGCTTCAATACTTGCATAATTACTGCCACTTCCACTTGGTTCTAAGAATCTAAGTTGTGAGGCTGTTGCTCCACCTCCTAAAACAATATTATTACTTGCATCTGCAACAATTACTTTTCCCCAATTAGTAGCATTATGAAAATAAGGTACGTTGGTGTCTACTGTCAACATTCCGTTTACAGGAGTTGTGATAGATGCTCTAGTAGCCTCTGTGAGTTTTAAAGCAAGCGTTGAACTGGTTAAATCCAATAAAGCACTTGTAGCAGGTGAAGATGTGCCTATGCCAAGCTGTCCACTTGAATTTAATGTCATTTTTTCTGCAACACCCACTCCAGTTCCAAATTTAATTTTACCCGAAGGAGTTGCAAAAGCAATGTCATCTACGCTATACATATAAGCAGTTGATGATGTGATAACACCAAATGATCCGCTAGCAGAGCCCGCTTTCCCAAAGTCAACAGTTTGACCTATACTATTTTTTGCTTGGAAAAAAGAATACCCAGAATTAGACCCACACTCAACCCTTACAACCGCATCAGATGACGTTTTATTTACATGAATACGTGCATCAGTATCGGGGGTAGTTCCTACACCTAAATTTTTGTTTGTGTTATCCCAAATAAGATTAGAATCATCCCCTATCGTAGTCCCTGATGTTGCAAATGTTACACGCCCAGAGGTGAGGCCAGAGATGCCACCACCTCCACCACTTCCAGCAATATTTCGTACCTGAAAACTTGTTCCATCATACCATAACACTTTAGACTCGTTTGCTAAAATATCTCCTGTTGCCAGATCGGTAGTAACGCTTTTCTTTAATGACTTTGCGCCTAGCGGAGAGCCGGACGATCCGGTTATGTTGATTGTCGAAGCTCCTGAATTAGCGTTTAGAAATTGAACTGGTACAGTTAGTCCAAATAAATAAGACGTGACGTAAGGTATTGTTACCGTGTATGTGTTCGTTCCGACTGCTATAAACGGTTGTATTCTTGACTCCTTACTGTCTGTGATCTGGTCGTTAATCAGCGAGTGATTAGCGCGGGTAACGTTTGTTGAATTACGGATTAAGTTATTCGTGTTCGTCTTTATCGTTGCGTCAGGTGTCTGAGCAAACAATGAAAGAGGAAGGAATAAAAGGAAAAGAAGTTTTTTCATGAAGTATTTAATTGTTTAGAAATAATTCATCAATGAGTGCGTTTCTAAAAGAATCCCTTTTGTATTCATAGTAATAGGAGCCAGAGTTCATTATGGAAAATGTCAATGTATGCTTTCTGTTTAGCAACGCATGACCCAATTCGTGCATTACCAACCTTTCCACAAAAATTGTATCTCCATCAGTAAGGAATTTATCATACTGTTTTTTGTTTATGAGAACAACTATTTGATCTCCTACCATTTGAACTTCTCCAAGATTTGACGGGTCAACTGCAAGGTCATCTACAATTGCAATCAAATTGCTTTTTTGTAATTCGACTCCTCTTTTCTCACCCTCTTGATAGAATTTATCTACAGATTGCTTTAATAAAGGATCGATTTTAAACTCGACCTCTTGATCAAAAGAATCGCATGAAACGAAAAGCAAGAAAGCAAACAATACTTTTTTCATTTTAGTCAGTATAGAATCTAATTGCGTCTAAATTAACTGAAGGCACTACACCTGTTATTCCGTTGTATTGTATGTTTCCATTACTTAAAATTTGTAAATTTGAGAATGCTCTTGCAGAACCATTGTAGTACTCAATAGGAAATAGAAGGTCATGAACTGGCCTATATCCAGCCGGTAATGTGCCAATAATAAGCGTGCCTCCAGTAACGTTTGTTGGATTTGTCCAAACCTGTCCTTTTAAAGCAACCTCTCCAAAATTATTTTTTCTGTACTTAGCTTGAAAATTTGCAGTTGTCCAGGGTGCTGTGTAGGTTAAATTTGACCACGCTTCAATAGCAGAATCTGCCTTTAAATCAACCGCTGTCTTTATCCCTGCCTGACTAACCGCCCCGTCCGCATTTGATGCGGCTAAATTTGCGTATAGCTTTGTTGCTCCCACAACTGTCGGGCTTGCTATCTTGTCAATGTTCAGTTTGCTATCAATAGCGTCAACCAACATATTGCCCACCCTTGTTGCCGTGTTTGCGCCCGGTGCTGTTTCGTTTTTTATTACGTTTGCGTCCGTAGTTAATTGTGCGTCCGTTCTTGTTGCCATGTTAAATAATGTTTCGTATCAAAGTATTTTTTCTGCTTAACCACACCTTGCCAAACTGCCAAGGGTTTCTTTTGTCGGGGTTGCTGCGCTCGTATCCCTCGGTAACCGTCCACTCAAAGCCATCGATTGAAACCGATCCTCGTACCGCATGAGCTAAAGCCAATTGAATCTTATTGTGCATGTAGTCGGGCATCATGTATACCGTCATGTATTGCTGAAGGCTCAAGATTACTGACGTGTTGATAACCTTTGAATTGCTCAATTGCAAAGATGACTGACTCGTATTGTTGCGCTGCTCGAAGAACCTACAAGGGATTCTTAAATTGAAGTAATTCCCATTGTTCGGGTAATTCAACCCTGCAAAATTAGACTGTGAGCCAAAGTTGCCGATTGATTTATACAGGATAAGGAATGTCCCGTAAGCCGGATTCGTCTTTATCTGAGTACTGAATTTTACTAAATCAGATTTGTACAAGTAAGTAAGCGATTCGCCAAGAAAAGAGCCATCAAATGTCGCATCAAATGATTCAACGTCACCGCGTAAAATATAAAACTTGAAGTAGGTATCTTCACTTGTAAGTAAAGACATATCAAAAGTTAGATCGTAATGAGCGTATCCGGTTTGAAGTGTTTTCGTGAATGACTTGAAATCTACTAGCGTTCCGTTTACGTCATCAATTCTTAACCAGTACTTGTTATCCGTGTCGACTTCGTTGCTTACCTGTAACTTTATTGTATCGGTGATTGTGAACTCCTGAAAAAAGCATTTGTGATCGATAAACGCGTTTGCCCGTTCGTTGTATGTCTCTGATGACATAGGCCAGAATTGAATCGGTAGCGCGTCTGAAACATTCATTATTACAAAGGTAATTATTATTCCTAAAAATGGAAATTTATTCATATTGGGACTCGTAGAAATCCTCGTAATACCTAGTAGGGCTATCGTCAACAAAGTCAGGAACCACAATATCAAACGGCTCTTTTGGCCATGCTATCAACTTGACTAGACCTGTCCCAATTTGGTACTCAAGAGATTTTATAAAGAACTTTTTGAAATCGGCCTCGGTCTGGCTTATTCCTATGCACCTGTTTTTGTTGTCTCGTATCAATTTGTAATGATCCCATGTCATGAAATGGTTAATCTCATAAGGCATTGGGATAAACAAAAAGTCGCTTGTTACCGCAAAATTGCCCTTTTCGTCTACAAAAGTACCGTCACCAAGGCAAGAAGTAGACATTAGCGAGGTCATATCAAAGTTCCCCTCGCCAGATGCGAACTTAAAAACGCTGCCAATGTAGGACTGAAGGCATCCGTTAAGATAGTTTGCCCAGCGCAAAAAGTTCCTCCCCGGTGTAAGTCGGCTATTGTAGCGCGTCTCTTTGTTGGTTAGGTTGGTTAGCGTGGTGAAATTCTCGTCTAGTTCCGGGGTGAAACTGCCAGCGCCTAACGATCTCAAGGCTATCACAAAGGTTTCATCGTCATAGGTGTAGTTCGATGACTTCAATACACCTACCCTTCGAGTCGTTTCGAGCGTCAAAGAAGCCGCTACCCACTTGGAAAACAACGTAATTTTTTTACCTATACGCCTAAATCGGCTATTATACGTGTGCTTTGTTTGCGGATCGTCAATACCGGAAGCCGTACCCGTTCCGGTCGCGGCCTGACTTTGCCATTTGTCGTAACCTATTTCTACCTGATTGAAATGATGCTCGCTGTCATAGGATCGCTTTATTGAATAAACGTTCGAAAGGTTCACCAATGGCGTTCCGTCATCGTAAAAATGCTCCTTTCTTTCGACCCTGATAATATCTACCCCGGCCAATTTCTCATAACCAAGTCCAAGGTTATGAATAGGGTTTATCCCTTGCCACCATTCTTCAGCAGATTTAAAGAAAGGCTTTTCCGTTAGCGTGTAGCCTCGTATATGAAGCCCTTTGGCGTTTGCTACTAGCGATCCGCAACCTGTAACACCGTAAACGCGTGACGTAAACGCGTTACCAAGATATTCAGAATACAAAGAGGATTCGTTGTCGGTTATCCGCTTTGTAATGGCGTCCATTACGTCATGTGTGAGGAATGCTTTTGTAGTTGTCTGTGGCGTAACCGTCTGGGCTATAACCTTAAAATAAGTCGGGATTGAAACGGCTGAATTTGGAATCGTTATCGTGACTGTTTGGGTGTTGAACATTCCCTCAGGAAGGAAAACGCACTGATCGGGGAATCCAATAGGATCAAATGTTGGTGTTTTTCTAAGTATCTCTACGGTTTTATTTACACCGTGAAAGACTAATGCGGCCTTGTCTGTAAATGATGGCTGCGTGAATACCGTACCAAGTTCACCATAGATAAATATTTCGTCCCCAGCGTTCAGCGTTATGGTATTTGATAGCGTGAATACAGATGACTCGCTAGTATCGGTTTGGGTAAAAGGAACTACCGCCTCGTTATTCCTTTTGAAATTAAAGTCTACTTCAGTAACCGGATTGTAAGCCGCGTTAACCGTACAGCTTGCGGAGTCAGGTGGTATTGGCACCTGATTTCCGCTATTAGGAATTGTCCTAGTGTAGACTGATGCCTCAATTCTAAAGTCAAAGGTATATTCCCCGGCCTCTAGCATTACCCATTTTGCAATTAATGTAGATGACGATCCGATCAATACCACTGACTTATTTTGAACCTCGTCTAAGTTTACCGTGTCCGTTTCTACCTGTATGTAAAGGTTATCAACCGCGTTTTGTAGTTGGTTTCTAATTATTGCAGCCGTATCGTTTAAAAACGAATCGTGTTTTTTTGTGATTACTTGACTAGGCAAAGGCAAGGTAATATCACTAGCAGCCGTCACAGCGTCACCGCTTTCCGTAACTGTTGACTTTATATTTACCTTGTTCTTGTAGCGTGAAATAAATTTAGTCCAAAAACCATTCTGGGTAAACACCATTTGCAGCATGTGGTCGGTGTCCAAACTTTCCACGAACATCGAAACCGCTAGTTGCCCGGTGTATAGTGTTTCAAATGATCCGGTTTCGTCCTCGTCAATCTCTACTAGAATATCTACCTCGGCATCTTGCCCGTGTAGCTTTTCAACGTTTAATAGCCACGACCTACCACCGTCCTCGGTTCCGTTTGATCCGTAAGCCTGAAAAGAACTTTTGAAATACTCGACCAGAGAATGAAATTCAGGATGGCGCTCAAATCCCAAAGTGGATTTTTCCCAGCCGTCAGGCTCTGAAATTACCTTACTACCTTCGACCGCATGTGTAAGCGTGAACTTGTATATCATAACCCAAAGTCACCCATTGATAAAGCCCGTACTTTTTTAGTCATCGTGTCGTTAACCTTTCGGCTCTCGTAAACCGTTGCCATGTTTCTGGTGAGGTTTGTATTTCTAGGCTTGTTTTTGGCCGTAATGTCTTTGAGTTCTTTAAGTTCGTTCAATAGCCTGTTATCTTTTCGGGACTCCATCATTTCAGGTCTGCTTATTCCAGCCATCGCCAGCATGCGCATGGTTTCAATGTTTGGTATAACCTCGGTTCCACGTGGAAGGTCTACTACCGTTGCATGTGATGGACTTAGTTGTAGATTGCCCGATGGCATTACCATTAACTCAGCTCCCTTTTCCCCTACTATTGCCCGGCCTCCGGGGTGGTTTTTAGTACCTACTTCATATCTTGGTATTTGTTGACTTGCAATTGCTGCAACTTCTATTGCTCCTATGGCTCCAGCGGCAGCGGCTCTAGCGAACGCGGTGTAAGGATCACCACTAGATAATTGATTAAGTACAGCCAATGCTGTTTTAATTACTCCACTTATAACCCCTAATGTTCTCGCCTGTTCGGCTGCATCCCTTTCCTCTTTTCGCTTCTTTTTTTCAAGTGCCTGAACCCTTAAATCGGATTGAGCCTGAATCCTAGCCTTTGCCTCTGCGTTCCCTCCAGCTAAAATAATTTCATTGTTAGCCCGTTCCCTTTCCTTGTTGATTTCACTGTCAATATCTACAATCCTTTGAGCCGTCAAGGCGTTGCTCAAATTCAAAATTGCGCTGCTGAATTGTTGGTAATATCCGTTTGCCTCTGAAAGCCCGTCTCGAATTTCGACTACTTGCTGACGTAATAAAGCCCTTCTGTTTTCATGATAACTTAAATCAGATTTTAGAAGGTTGGCATCATGAGCGGCCTTGTCTTGTAGCTCCTGATTGTAAGCCTGATCAATAACATTTTTTGTTTTACCAAATAGATCATCTAGTTGGTCAAGTATTGCCTGACTTGTTTTCTCGTCACCGAAAATAATTGTATTGAATGGATCAATGTCGGCTTCTTCTTCAGCAAGCAAAGCCTTTATTTTCTTGATCCTTTCCTGACCTTCTTTTATTAATTTGTCGGTTACCTCTTTAGCATCGTCAATTTGTTTTTGCTTTCTTCTGGCCTCGATCAATTCAATTTCATTTTCTGCTGCTTTTTTAGCCTCATTAAACTCTTTTAACTTTGACATCTTTTCTTCATTGACAGTAAAGACAATAGACCTAGCCGCCAAACTTGCCAAGTAGTCTATTTTCATTGTGTCACCAGCTGACTTAATAGCTGTTTCCGCTGTCCTGATAATTGCTCTTTGCTTTTCAAGTTCCAGTTCGGTTGCATCTTTGTGAGCTATCTCCATTAGCTTTATCTCATGGTCGTACCTTTTTGTCAAAGCATCCATTTCTCTTTTTGACCTCTCAATCATTGAAGTGGTTAGTTTTTCGGCTTGCGCCTCAAAATATTTGAAAGCGATTACAGCAGCAGCAATTGCTCCGGCAATCAAGAAAATAGGATTTGTCAATAGAGCCTTACCTAATTGACCCAACGCAGAACCAAACCCACCAAGCCCGGCAATAGCTTCCTTAAAAGTCATTTCCTTTGAAATGTCGGCAATACCCCTGATTTGTGTTGCTGCACCTTTAAAGTCTAGGCTTTTGACTTTATCGCCTAATAATCCAAATCTAGTTCCTAAGTTTTCAATTGCGGTATCTCCTTGGAAGGCTTTGGCCTCGTCTTTTGCGTCTGCTATCTTGTCTCCTATTTCCCCTGCTCTCTTTGCTGCTGCCTGATATTCTTTTGAAGATTGGCCTAGCGTGTCGGCAATTGCCACCATTTCCCCACGCGCTGCCTTTAGTTCGGCTTTCAATCCCGTCAATGCTCCCTCGTAATTTCCAACGGTGTCTTTGTGCACACCCATTCCCTTATTCAGCTTTACGACTTCATCATATTGTTCGTTGATCGCCTTGCTTAAATCCTTTCCGGTTTTACTTGCCCTTTCTTCCTCGGTTCTCAAGGCAGCATAGGCCGCCCGGTTGGCCTTCAATGCGGATTCTAATTCTTTGAGTGATGAATTTTGCGCCCGAACATTTATCGCCTCTTTCTCGCCTAATGTGTTACGTTGCTTTTGTTGTTCCTTCAAATCCTTTAAGATCGTGGCCTGTTTCTGAAACTCTGCGCTCTGCTTTGCGGTTTCGGTTGCGATCTGTTTACTCACTGTGGCAAGTACGCGCTGCTCGTCTGTCAGCTTCTTAGTGCTTTCCTGTGATTCTTTTAATCCCGCGCTTCCACCTATCAATGTCTTGCTAGTCTCTTTCACCTGACCGGCAACAACCAATAGTTTTTCAAGCTCCTTAGTCAATAGTGCCGGGGCTTGCAGCGCGTCATCGCTAATCAGGTCTTGTCTGGTAATTTCAGCCATTGTCTAACTTTTGGTTACGTTCGCTTATAATCTTTTTGTACTCGTTAAACCTTGACAGCTTTATATCTTCAGGAACCGCAAACTTTAAAGCCAGACTAAGCCCTGCCATTATCTCCTCGAACGTGGCACCCTTTGAGCCTCCATCCCTTCCTATCATGTCACTGATCTCGTTAGACTTCATCTTCATTCTGGTAATCAGGTTTTCAGATCGCCTCAATGCGTTGCTGATGCTCTCCGCATACTTGAGTGAATCCGTTGTATCGATTCTGTAGCCCTTATTCCTTAGTTCCTCAATGTAGTTGTCATCTACAACAAACATCAACTGTATCAACGTAGCCCGTACATAGTTGTAATCTGATAGTAACGAATTATATCCGTCTATCAGATCGCAATAGTTTATATAATCGAAGCCTCCGTTAACCTCATAGTTCTTTCTAATAATAAACTCCCATGCCTCAACCAATTCACTTTCCCTTGCCTTGCCATTGATGACTAGCCGCTTGAAGTCTAGCGATGCGGCTATCTCTAGGTAAAGTTTTAGCGTGATGTCCTCATAGGTGTAAAATGTCGCGGTAGAGGTCTTGAACCTCTGGCTTAATTTCTTGCCTAAATTCTTCGAGGTTGTTTTGATCGAGTCCAAATATTTCTTTACCATATTTTTGCATTAACTCACCTGTCTTTTCATCACTACTTGAAAACATTACTGGGAAGCTGTCTGTCTTAGCAAAAAAGCTCTCGTGAAAACTACCTGTCAATTTTAAATCCGTCACCCCTGCTGGGTTCAATGATCTTTTGAAAGCCGCGTATTGCGGATTCCTGTAACCCATTAAACTTTGACCTTGTGAATCGCGCCCTTGGAATAACTGCTTTGTGTTTAAGTCTATTGCTTGGTTCTTTGATTCTTCGACAACTTTCAATAAGCCTTTCTCAATTACTTCTGGGGTAATCGTTTTCAGTTTATTGTAGTAGTCAGTAATCTTTCCCATGTAAAAAAAGGAGACCGCCAAACTAGACGGCCTCCAATTAAACCAAACTAAACCGTTACTTTTCCGCCTGTTGACTCGTAGCCAGGTATTGACAGCAAGCTGGCAGCTCTGATGTTTACGATGTCACCAACAGTAAACGCAGCAGATGAGTTGATAGAATAAACACCATCAGTCGCTTGCGTCACAGTTGTAATAGTTCTAACCGTTCCGCCTGAAGAAACCACCGAGAAGTCAGCCGCAACTAATCCGTCAACGCTTGTTCCATCGCAGTCGGCTTTGACGGTCACGCGTATCAATGAAGTAGTCGCGCTACCAACTTGGGTAATATTAACGTCAACAATAGAAAACAGCGCGTTAACAAATCCAGCAGTACTTACGATAGTCCCGTTCACGTCCATCTCTTTGTTGTCCGAAAGGACAACATAGATAGGTGTCTTGGTAGATACCTTCCCATCGTTGAACTTCAATTTTTCAACGTTTAATAGCTCAATGTCGAAGCCAACAAAGTTTCCGTTTTCAGTTGTGCCAATGATCTGATTTTCATTGTCAATGAAGAAAACTTTTTGGCTTGCATTTCCGCTATGTGTGAACATTGCTTTGTGCAAACAAAGGCTTTCTCTTACCGAAATCTTAAACCTATAGCGGCCATCACGAACTTTCAAAGAGCTTAGTTCATTTTCTTCATAAACCGCATCCTCTGACGCGTTTTCAAACATCTTAAAGCGAGGCCACAAATAGATTCTGTTTGAGGCAGAAGCCAATAGAGCCGTTTGCCATTGTGCTTGAATTAGCGCGTTGGCAGGTGACAGGAAGAAGTTTGCCGGGGTCGTAATCATTCCCTTAATTAATTCTGGGAGTGCATTACACTTGGAGATTCCAAGATTTTTTTTAAGTATTACGCAATCTGGCATAATGTTTTTTATTTAAAATGTTAACATCCTTTTTCTTTCATCGAAAATTGTAAGTCTACTAATTCAATGGCATCAACCGGGTCATCAAAAATATTCTTTAGGTTACCTTCCTTTGCTTCTGTTCCCCAAAATGGCCTATCTAGTTTAATGTGAGGCGGATAACTTAATTCCCCTTCCCAAAAAAACAAACCTGAATCTGTGAACTGCTTTAAAAATGATTCGTACAATGGGTAAAGTATTGGCTTAAACGTGTTTGTCATGCGTTGATCTGCCGTACTTTTCACGTCCGATAATGTGGCGAGGACAATATTTAATTTAAAATCGCGCACGTTACCCCTTACCGTTTCCGCTATATCCATCTTCAAAGCAATCAATGGGTATCTTTTATTCTTGTTGACTCCTTTTGTTTTTTCTGTCAACCGTGACGCTATCTCCATGCGATGCCCGTACATATAGTAAGGTGAAAGATTAGCGTCATTGTCAGCGTAAGGAAGGAATAACCCACCGTTACGCATCGATTGAACTACCTTTCCAATATCGTCAGAGACTACAATCATATACCCATCGTGTTCATATCCTCTGGCTTGCAAAACTCATAAGAGATGTAATTTTTAAAGTCCGGGTATTCCGGTGTCACATCGCTGTCAAAGTATTCGCAGTAATACAGGAAGCCAAAAAAAGTATTTTCAAGCTCATCGTAATCACCAGCCCATTTCGCAAACTCATTCCACCCTCTGACGATCCTTTGCATTGGTGATATTACCGTTGAGTTCTCTTTTAAGGAAACCACAACGCCAGCACCTAATTGGGTGTCATAATTGTAAGCCGTCCAAAGTGCATAGATCAAAGGCTTTACCAATCTGTTCATCCCGTACCATTTTTGAGGATAGCCAGTATATTCGTATGTGTCACCATACACTAACCTCGCCCATCTATTGAATGGCTGCTTTATCCATCCGGCTACATTGGAAGGCAATAGTAAGTTTGTGTTAGCGGTAGACGTGTAAATGTCCGCCTTGCCATCAACAACATAAACCACTTGGTTACCTATTGAGTACCCGGTACCATTTGCAGCTATCCATAAGGCAGGGAGTGCATTGTAACCCGTAACCATTGAATCGTAAAATAAGTTGCCCAAGAGTTTACGCAGCCTTTCTTCCTCGTGATAGTTTACGAAGTCCTGAAAAATAGTAGACTGATCCGTCTCTATTTGAAGGTTGTAAGGCAATCGGTTATAATCTTGGGCAACTACAAACATTTCTCTTTTGTTTTTAGTACGCTTTACTGAAGAATATCTGCGCCCCAAATGAGGCAGACATCGTACCCGTTCCGGTGTAACTCACTCTAAAGAATGGGAACGGTGCGCCATTTATTCTCCAATGATATGAAGCGGTTGCGTCAGTAGCGGTATGTGTAGGCAAAGCCGTCACTGTCTCAATCGTACGAAGTGCATAGAAATTCACTCCGTCAGTAGAACCTAACAGCGAAATAGTACCTCCCACAGTTCCAGAAATCTTCGTCACGTTTACCTGGACTACCGTGTACGTTGCACGCTCTTGGTTGATTCTGCGAGTAGTGATAAAGCTGGTTGCCGTGTTCGTCACCGTGTCAGTCTGCGGAAATACTCCAGCAGTTGACAACGGATTGAAGAACGGTACTGTTTGCGCGTTAGCAGAAAACGCCAGCAAGGCTACCAAGCCAGCGATTAAAAATAGTTTCATCTTTTTCATTTTCGTTTTTTAATTAGTCAAGTAATGAAATTGCAGCAGCGATGTCGGTTACCTTGGCAAACGCATTCAAGTTCACGTTACGCACTAACAAGGCAGTACGCTTGCGAGCCTTAATAGTCATCATGTCATTGATGAATTGATTGGCGATGAAGCCCATCTCAACCTCAACGTCACCCATATTAAACTGCTCACCCCAATTGAAATCACCTACCAACATAGTGTTTGCTGTAGGCAAGGCATGAGGGATAACCTTAATACCGTTCACATTTGCGGTGCCATCTGGCAACAATTGCGCCCATTCAGGACGGACATAGTGACCGTCTACCGCTTTCTTTATCAACAAAGCGTTAAAGTCAGCGTACGAAACAATCGCGGTATTGGCGCGGAACTTGCTTTCGCGGCCTGAGTTGATGCTTTCCTGAACCTTTACAATCAAGTCGTACAAGTTAGGGTCATCAAGAGCCAAGTCAGGAGCACTATACGTTGGCGCATAATCAAAAATACCTCTGATGTTAGGGGCTACTCCGTTGGCATTCCAAAGGTCTTGATCTTCTTTCAATCGCACGTTAATCTCAAGCAATGCCTGAATCTCTCCAGCGATGTAGTCAACATCATTGAACGCCTCAACAGATACAGGCACTTGATCGCCAATCTTTTGAAGGTTCAAAGTGTACTCTTGCCAAGGGAAAGTAGACTCCGGGAACGCGTTGTTTTCCGCTACCGCTGCCGCTGCCCGTGTAGGTGCTGACTGATCAGTGTAACGGATTACCCCGTTGCTGTTTGGAGCTACAGGACGTTGACGGAACAAAGACGAAAGAGTAAGTCCACGATACGCAACCTGGCCGATGTCATCCAAGCGCATGGCCTGGGTGCTGTTGGTTACACTTGCACGTAATACAGGAGCCTTAACAGTCATCTTAATGGTTCTATTTTTGTCACCTGATGCCAACGCTTTCAACTCGTCTTTCTTTTCTTCCAGCATTTGAGCAATCGATTTGTTTTCGCTGCCACCTTTGCCAGAGATAAACTTTTGTAACTCGATGCCTTGCTTTTCAACTGCCTTTGTCAGCGTCTCGATAGTGTCGGCTTTGATACCGTTTTTCTCTAAAGTTTCGGCTAACTTTTCGCTGGTAAGCAATCCTTTTGTGGCCTCGCTCACAGCATCTTTTACAGAGCTTTCAATCTTTGCCCCGTTCTCTTTTCCTATTTTCTCAAATAGGTCTTGAAATTCTTTCATTTCGATTTCCATCTTTTCAATTTTTAAGGTTTTGTGAATAAATACTTATCAACTTGCTGACGTTAAGAGTGGCTTTGATCGGCTCTTTGTCCTTACCAGTGGAAATATCCGGCTGGATTTTATTGTTCAATGTTGGTGTAAGTTCGTTTGATCCAAGCAATACGGCAGAGACTTCAATCAACTTCGCCTCCCTCACTGCAAAGAAGTATCCCTTTGCGTCTGCTCTGTCTTTATTGCCTAGTAATGGGTAGACTTCCTCCCATGTGGCGTATTCTTGTTTGTAGTTCTCGTCATTGATTGCAACGTCTACCTTGACGTAAAGCATCCCGACCGAGTGCTGATCGATGGCATCCGCTTTGTACTCGTCATATATTCCGGGATTTAGTTTCTGCTCAATCTGGCTTTCCATCAATAGCGCAATGGTGTCCCCGTTTTTCGCATGACCTAAAGCCCTCCACTTCATATGGGCTTCGGTAAACGATAACGCCCGTCCTACTTTGGCTCCAAGCTCAAACTTATGATCGTGTAGGTGTGGGATGCGGTTGCCGCGCTCCTGAATAGACTTTGAGAATATGCCAGCAAGATGCACGTCATCGTGCGAGTCCATGTAATTGTAAGTGTTGGCGACAATGGTTCGCTTTAGGATGCCTTTAGTCTCATCGTTTTCGTAAAGGAACTTTCCTTTGGTTACGGCTTCTTCCGGTTTAAAAATCTCGCACGTAAACGCATCAGTAAACTTTCGTTTCTGCGTGGTCATGCGAAATTCTTTCTCCTGTAAAAGCGATTCGTAAAATTCCTTTTTCATTTCTTTACGATTTGATTGTTTGAAACAATTTTATCCCTTTTGTCCTTCAAGTCCTTGACCTGCTTTGGCGTTAGCTTTGGCTGCATCTTTTCTTTGTTTACGGTTTTCGATAGCACGGTTAAGTCTGTCGATGTATGACTTTGGCAAAGAGGAAAATTCCTTCTTTGCTTCTGGTGCCTTTGCTTGTTGTTTTTTCTTTGCCATATTATACTGTTTGCGGGTTACCTAATATTTCTGTTGCTTGTTGCTCTGTAAAACCAAAAACTATTTGCAGCGTTGCTAACGCGGCCTCTCTAGTTGCCGTACCAGTTGAAACCGCTGTTTGTATTGCTAAGATTCCTTGAACGCCTCCAACGCTACCTCTAAGTGTTGCCTGTGCCTTTAGCGTCTCTACCTCTTGCTGGTTTTGATCTTGCATTGTTGGGATTGGTTGACCGTCACCTATACCGACCTTAAATAATTCCTGTCTATATTCTTCTGCGGTTAGTTGTTTATCTTGAATTAGTTTAGACAAATAGTTGATCTTTGCCATCTTGGAGTCAGACAACATTTTTAAATCTTCATCGAATACAGGCAAATGGAAATAGTCTGCAATGATCGAACTCTTTGAGGTGTCGATAAATTCAGAAGCGATACCCATTGCCCACTCATTGGCTTCTGGAATGATTGTGCGTATGTAAAATCCTTTCTCCGCTTGCTTCTGGTTTTCGTATGTACTGCCTTGCGCCCGGACAAACATTTCAGGGGGAACGCCTAACGAGTCTATTATTTTATTAAATCCCTCTAAAGTTTCCTCGTATAGTCCGAGGTTTTTGGGATTGTTAACCCCCGCCTGATTCCAAACCAATGGCATAGAGGTTACAATGGTTTGATGTTGG
>Ga0315901_10005364_pt1 | contig 15637 bp, 15 predicted proteins | sample LakEriMetagenome_10_FD_203761 | JGI IMG/M metagenome (GOLD analysis project Ga0315901, IMG submission 203761) | Freshwater fungal communities from buoy surface, Lake Erie, Ohio, United States - Buoy 2 MA116 | ecosystem: Environmental > Aquatic > Freshwater > Lake | place: USA: Lake Erie, Ohio...
GTGGGGTCGGTTCCATGTTCGGCGTGATGTGATGCAAGGAAGACGGTGTCAGAGTCTTGGAGTTGCGTGCGGTCCTCGGCGTCGAGGTGACTCCGCTCCTCATGCGGCGGGATGTCGGACGGCTCACTGCCCGCCGCCCCCTCCAGCTCGAGCGACCGCTTGAAGATGTACTTGCTGCACAGCCCGAACGATCGATCCATTCGGTACAGGATCGATCCATCGTGGGCGACCTCGGCGCGACCGAGGGACTTCATGCGTCGCCTCCGGGCCGGATCGAAGTAGAGAACGCCGAGTTCTCCGGTGTCGGTGATGTTGCGGAAGAGCGGGTCGCCCTCGATTGCCCGCGGGGCGGCGCGCACGCTCGTCGGAGCCTGCACGCTGAAGAGCTCACCAGGACGTCCGATGAGAGGCGACGCCCACGGTCGCCCGCGATGGTCAACGGAGGCGGCGACGGAGAAGTTCCGCGCATCGACGAACCGAGCTTCGGACTCACTGAGCGCCGGACGAAAGGGCTGTTCCACGAGTTGGTCGAACGCGGCGGTGTCGACGCCGGACTCGAGTTGCAGCCGAGCTTCTCCCTCGTGGAAGTGCCGATACATCATGGTCATCGCCGGCGCCCCGCGACGGCCGGTCGCCGAGTCCGCCCATCCGCGTGTGGACCGACGGCGGGCGTTGTGAAGCGGCACTGAACCTCGACGACGTGGCGGATCAGAGCCTCGACGTCGACGTCGTGACACGGCGTCGCGAGATGCACGTCAGGCCGCTTGACGCCCCGGTGGCGCTCATCGAACGCCGCCGCCGCCGACCTCCACAGCTTCCGCTGATCATGTTCCATGACACCTGCGATCTTTGGGTGTAACCGTTGAACGACCGTTTACAGGTTACATCTCTGCCGAATCATGTCAAGGCCGCAGCGCCCGCACGTAACCTCGCTGCCGTGAACGCGATCGACCAGAGGCCGGCGACCGGTAGCCCTCTCGCTCTCGATCTGCTGAACACCAGGTGGCGACACGAGGGCGATGAGTTCGATCTGCTGCTCGACGATGACGCACTCGTTTCGTTCAATCGCCGCCATGGCGTAGATGTCGACTCCAGAGACATCATCGCCACGCGAACAGCCTTGGTCCGCACACGTGAGGTGATCGAACACCTCTTCGATGATCAGCGGCCCGATGGCAGCGTCGATCACGTCGCCCCCGAACTCGACGCACTTCTTGCGGGCGCTGTCGTCACCTTGACGTCGACGACCGATGGACCTCGTCTCACCATTGCCAGCCCGGAACGAAGTCGAGATCTCGCGGTCCAGGCTCTCATCAGCGCTGTGGACCTTGCCAGCGAACAACCGCGGCGGGTTCGAAGATGCGATCACGAGCACTGCGTCCTGTGGTTTCTCGACACGTCGAAGTCCGGGCGCCGCCGCTGGTGCTCCATGGATCGCTGCGGCAACCGAGCCAAGGCGCGGCGACACTACGAACGCACTCGGGCGGCGAACGGCGCGAACGGCACTCGGGCGGCGAACGGAACGAACGGAACGGACGGCGCGAACGAACCTGAGTGAACCCGGACACTTCAGCGCGGCGAGGCCCGCCTGCTCACGTGGTCGGGCCCGGGCGAGCGGCAAGGGGTTGGACACCGATGAACCGAGCCTCCAGGGATTCCACGGCGACCGAGATCATGCGGTTCTGGTGCCGCTGAGGTTGAGGACGATGACCCCGGTGACGACGAGTGCGGCGCCGAGCAGGGTTGTCGGCCGGAGATGGTCGCCGAATGCGAGAGAGCCGATGATGACGATGGCGACGGTGCCGACACCCGAGTAGGTGGCGTAGGACGAACCGAGGGGGAGGACGGCGATTGCCCTGCTGAAGCTGACGAGCACGCCGAGGTAGGCGAGCAGGGTGAGGCCCGCCCAGGCGGGGACGGAGAAGCCGCGGGAGAGGCGACTCGACGTGGTCGCGATCGCGTCGAGGATGATGGTGAGCACGAGCCAGATCATCGGGTCGTCCGGTCGCGGGTCGGGTTGGTGCCATCGACGAGGCCGAGCACTCCTCCACCACGGCTCGTGGCGTCGTGGACCCCTGCGCCGAGGAGTCCGCGCAGGGCGGGTTCGAAGGATGCGATCGTGTCGGCGGGGATGTTGGCGGCGTGGTTCTCGACGGGGCGGAGCCAGCCTGAGCAGTAGGAGATCGACAGCACCCGGCGCCGCCGGTCCGTGAGATTGGCGCCGCCCCCGTGGACGAGGTCACCGCGGAACAGCAGGACGTCCCCGGCCCGCATCGTCGCTCGGGTGAGTTCGTCGGGGTTCGCCTGGCGTGAGGCGGGCCAGCGGTGACTTCCGGGCGCGACGTGGGTGGCTCCGTTGTCGATCGTGCAGTCGTCGAGGGCGATGATGGCGTTGACGACGACCGGGTGATCGCCCACGGGAAGTGCGGGCCAGGAGTCGCTGTCGCGGTGGAGGTACTGCGCCGTCTCACCGGCTCCGATCTGGATGAGTTCGCCCGCGTTGAGCAGCACGCTCGTCGCAACCGGGTCGAGTGCTCGGGTGGCCCACTCGACGAGGAACGGATCCGCGATGAGTTCGGGCCCCCACCTGGGGAGTTTGTGGGCGAGGCCATGGAGGCGCAGGGTGCGGTGGCCGAGAAACCGGTCGTACAGTTCCGAACCACTGTCGGGCAGACCGGCGTGCGGGTGCGCGGCGAGCCACTCGTCGATCTCCCGGTTCACCCCGGCGAGCCGTGCGGCGTCCAGCCAGCCCTCCACGATGATCGCGCCGGGTTCGCGGGTGGACTCGACGAGGTCGTCCAACGGGGTGTCTGGCCCGACGCGAGTCGCAGGCGGGGCGTCGGCTCGCGCTTCGTGGCGCGGAACGCTCGAGTCGTCGGTGGTGGGGTGGTTGACGGGGATGGGGTTGGCGTCGGTGATCAGCCACCATGTGCCGCCCTCCGGGCCGGTGGTCTCGGGGCCGTAGATGTGCCCCGCGCGGGTCCAGCGGACGTCGCCGGACCGGTACACGCCTTCTCCGGCGATGTGGTGCTCTCCTTGGACGTAGAGGTAGCAGACGTCGCCGTGGTGGCTGTGTCGGGGTCGGGTGGTGTGGGGTGGGTCGCTGACCTTGATCATGTACGGCACGCCGGCCTGGCCGAAGGCGTCCGGATGGATCCAGAGCTGCCCGTCGGTGTCGGGATCGGCGATCGGGGTGATGTCGTCCGGGCGGATGTGGAGATGGTCGAGCATGGTCGTGTTCCTTGTCTGATCAGCCGACGATGGTCGGCCAGTCGGCCAGTCGTGCGCGGTTCGTCGTGGCTCTGCGGGCCAGCTGGCGGGAGGTGGCGAGCTGCTGGCGCCACCCCTGAGCAGTGGCGTGCAACGACCCCCGCCGACGCTCGACGGTGAACACCCCGGCGGTCACGTGTCCGTGCAGCGTGAGCTGCCGGAGATCGTTCATGGCGGTGTCCTCCTCGTGGATCAGCAGCACACCGGGGCCGTCAGGGATCGATGTGTTCATCTCGATCTCGGGGGCGTCGAGGTCCGCCGGCCGCGGGATCGGAAACACACCAAGTGCACCTTCGTGGTCGAGGACCGTGATCGTCGCGAGGTCGCGTCCCGGTCGCTCGACGACAGCGTCGGGTGCGATCGACATCACCACCCGGCCCACATACCAGGCGAAGAGTCGACGATGCCACGGGATGCCGAGGATGGCGCGTGCCGGCGGATACTTGGCGAGTTCCTGCTGGCGGAGATGACGATCGAACCAAGCGGGCGTCAGATCGACGGCAACTGCCGCCCGGCCGCTCAGGTGGACTCCGCCGGCCAACAGCGCCACTCTCGGATCCCGTCGCACTGCGGCTGCCTTGTCGATCAGGGCCAAGGTCGACGTCACGACCGGGACACTGTCGACGACGTATGGCGTCACTGCGCACGCGTTCGGGTGTCCCGATCGCATGACATAGCTGAACACCCCGACCTGAGCGCCGTCCAGCGCCTGCACCAGTTCAGTGGTCATGACGCAAAACATACGTTGCGTATCAAGCGTTGCGCAACATGCGATACCAAAAAGTTGCGAGGCGACTAAGATCCGGACATGCCGAAGCAGGTGGATCACGAGCAACGCCGACAAGAGATCGTGGCGGCCACGTGGCTGGCTCTGGAGGACGTCGGGCTGGACGGCACCACCATGCGGGAGATCGCGCTACGAGCCGAGTGCACCACTGGCCGACTCAACCACTACTTCGAGAGCCGCGACGCGATCATCGTGGCGGCGCTCCGCCAGGTCCACTCCGCCGCAGCTCATCGCATGCTCAGCGCGCTCGACGGACTGACCGGGATCGACGCGCTTCGCGCGGTCCTGCTCGAGTCGCTGCCACTCGACGCGCAACGCCGAAGAGAGTGGAAGGTGTGGCTCGCCTTCTGGTCTCGAGCCTCCACCGACGACGCGCTCCAGAGCGAGAACACGCGCCGATACACCGAATGGCGCGACCTCATCTCCACTCTGCTGAAGGCGTTGGACGGCGCGAACGAACTGGACCGCGGGCGCACCACCGACGCCCTCCTTGCCATCGTCGACGGACTCGGGCTGCAAGCGACACTCGACCCGACAACGATGACTGCGCGACGGCTCGAACAAGCCATCGATCAGGCGCTCCACGACATGATCCCCCGAACTCATCCCCACCGGACAGCCGAGACCGTCCGCGTCGCCGAACGTCCGCGCGCCCGGGCGTCGCGATGAGACCGCGAACACCAGGATCGGTGCAGTGGTGATCTGCGCTGGGGAATCGAGCCGATCGCCAACGTGGTTGGCATCTCGACTGGTTCGATCTCGCCTCCACGGCGAGATCGAACCCGGTCCTGGGTTCACGACACCAGCCGACTTCGAAGCCGACCACTACCGTCAAGCCGTCTCCGCCAACCCGGCGTAGACACCAACCACCGAGCCTCCACCAGACCTGGGGCGCTTCAGTCGAGTGTCGGAACGAACGGCCACCCACGCTCCTCAGAGTGCAGCGAGGACCTCGCTTGCTGCCCGTTCGCCTGCCGCCAACGCTCCCTCGATCTCGTTGGGGAACTCCGTCGCCGTCTCCGTCCCGGCCCAGTGGATGCGGCCGACCGGCTCGCGGAGGAACCGTCCGAGCGAGGTCCAGAACCCGATCGGGAACACGGCCAGATCACCGCGACTCCAGGGATCCGACTCCCAGAGCTTCTCCTCGTAGTGGATCGGCGTGAGCGCTCCCGGACCGAGGTGGGTCGCGAGGGCTTCGAGGAACAGCGTTCGCCGCCTGTCGAACGTCATCGCCTTGTGTCGGACCCACTCCGAGTTGCCGTACCCGAGGACGACGCCGGGTGCGCCACTCGGGGGAGTGACGTCGACCGATCCGGAGATGGCGAGCGAGGCGTCGAGGAACGAGCCGGACAACCCCGACGATCTCCAGAACGGTGTCTCGTACACGGCGTGCACCTTGTAGCCGGTACCGAACTGGAGTTGCCGGTGGATGAGATCGCGTGGAGCGGGGAGAGGAGGGTCGAAGCTGATCGAGGCCGCGAGCGACGGTGCGAGGGCCACGATGACGTGGTTCGTCACGATCCGCCGATCGGGGGTCTCGACGACGACGCCGACATCGTCCTGCGCGATGCGGATCACCGGCTGGCCGCATCTGACGACCTCGCCGAGACTCCGAGCGAGCTGTTCGGCGAGGCCGAAGGTGCCGCCGCGCAGGCGATGGGTGTCCTTGCCCCCGACGAGCTCCAGGAAGCCGCCCTTGATCGACGAGAAGTAGGCGGCATGGAGGAGTGAGATCTGGTCGAGGTCGGCGCAGAAGAAGCCGTCGTAGCAGAGCCGAACGAGGTCGATCACGACGTCGCTGACGCGCCGTGAGTCGAGCCACGAACCGAACGAGGTGGTGTCGAGCGCACGCGCGTCGGGGGCGTCCCAGGGACGATCGTCGGGGATCGTCGACGCGATGGCCGTGAGGTCGTGGTCGATCGCGTACAGCTCGCCGAGGTGCTCGTCTCCGACGTCGACCCGCCGCCCCCCGAGCACGGTGATCGAGTCGCCTGCCAGATGTGGTTCCACCAGCTCGACGCCGAACTCCGATGCGAGCGAGTGCAGCCGGTGCTGCCCACTGCCGGTCCAGCCGGCGCCGAGGTCGAGCGTCCAGCCGTCGTCGCCTCCGGGGAGCGCGGCGTTCTCACAGCGGCCGCCAACACGGTCGCGGGCTTCGAGCAGCACCGTCTCGACCCCGGAGGCGAGGAGGGTTCGGGTGGCCGCGAGGCCGGAGAACCCGGCGCCGACGACCACCACGTCCGAACGTTCCGTCTCCATCTCGGTTTCCATCTCGGTTTCCATCTCGGTTTCCATCTCGGTTTCCATCTCGGGTTCCATCTCGGATTCCGTCTCGGGCGCGGGTGCCATGCGATCTACCTGAGCTCGGGCAGGACGTACTCGGCCAGGACGTCGAGTCCCTCGATGGTTCTGCGGTGGTCGAGCATGCCGACCGTGTCGATGTCGAGCACGACTTCGTCGATGCCGAGGTCCCGGGTGCGTTCGAGAATGGCCTGGGCAGCTCCTGCGGGTGGCCCGACGTACGACGCGACGCGTGCGTGGTACTCGATCAGTTCCTCCGCTTCGACGCCGATCTCAGCGGCTCGGCGGGTGAGGACGCCCTCGACGTCGTCGGGGGCGACCTTGGTCTCGGTGAACAACACCTGGAACAGCCGTCCCATCACGATCTCGTCACCGGAGCGTCCTGCCTTCTGCGCCTCGTTCCGGATGGCATCGGCGAGTCGGCGGACGGCGTCGTCGTCGTTGCCGAGCAGGTTCGCCCGGTCCGCGAACCTGCCGGCGACGGGTGCGAGCAATCGGGCATTCTTCAATGCGACGAGCACCTCGGGTCGGCGCCCACCAGCGCCCTTCGGAGAGCAGATGGCGTCGGTCACCGAGTAGTGCTCACCGGCGAACGTGGTGCGATCCTCGGTCCACATCGATTCGAGGATGGTCAGCTCCTCGACCAGCATCGCCACCCGCTCGGCCGCCGGGAGGAAGGGCTGGTGGAGGGAGTGCTGCTGCTCCTCGGCGTTGCCCGCGCCCACCCCGACGACGAGTCGTCCGCCGCTGATCTGATCGACCCCGGTGGTCATCTTCGCGAACAGCCCGGGGTGGCGTCGACCGGCGGGCGACACCAGGGACCCCAGCTTCATCCGCTGTGTCAGGGCCGCGACGGCCGGGAGGATCGTCCACGTGTCGTAGACCGTTGCGTCGAGCTGCGGATGGGGGAACAGGTCGTCGCCGAAGTAGCAGATGTCGAAGCCCAGCCGCTCGAGCGTCTCGCAGCCGTTCGCGATCTCCGGGTAGGTCCAGCCCCAGCCGGCGAGGAGGTAGGCGATGTCCATCGTGTGCTCCGCTCAACCGGCGTGGTCTCGGACGAGCGGCAACACCGTCGCGCCGATCTCCGCGATCGCATCGGTGGTGGATTGGCCCGTGCGCTCGCCGATGAGGAGCACCAGATGATCGAAGCCGAGGTCGCTCTGCGCCACCAGCTGAGAGGCGATCTGTTCGGGGGTGCCGAGGCAGTGCTCGTCGTAGAGCCGGTCCGACAGCTCGATCTCGGAGCGATCGATGCCGGCGGCGACCATCTCGTCGGCCTCACGCCGTCGGAAGGCGTCCTTCGTCTCGTCCGTGATCGCCACGCGGACCACGCGGGAGAAGACGATCTCACGGACGTCGCGCCCGATGGCGTCGCACTCCGCTCGCACCCGATCGATGAGGTGCTGTGCGGCCTCGTTGCCGGCGATGTAGATGTTGACGTGGTCGGCGTAGCGGGCCGCCACCTTCGGCATGAGTTGCTTGCCGAAGTTCAGGCCGATGCAGATCGGGAGGTGCGGTCGCGCCACCGGCTTGGGCTCGAGGACCGCTTCCTCCAACCGGTAGTAGGTCCCTTCGTACGAGGAGGTCTCCTGCGTCCAGAGCAGTCGCATGATGTCGAGCTCCTCGCGCAGACGTGCGATCCGATCCTTCGGCCGGTCGAAGCTCATGCCCCACGGCCCGAAGTACTGCTCGTGATCGCCCGGGCCCATGCCGAGGATGAAGCGTCCGTCCGAGATCTGGTCGAGCGTGGCCGCCATCTTGGCGAGGAGTGCAGGGTGACGCCGGTTGCACGGTGTGATCAGCGTGCCGAGCTCCATCGTCGACGTGCGCGACGCCACGGCAGCCAAGAGGGTGAAGGCCTCGTAGGTGGGCAGTTCGGGGTGGTTGTGCACCGGGCCGACGACGTTGTCCATCGTCCAGGCGGTCTCGAAGCCGGCGGCCTCGGCGGTCGTGAACTGCTCGAGCAGTTCGGCCCAGGGGGTGGCGACACCGTTGAGGTACGCGCCGAAGGTCGTCATCGGGGTTGGCTCCGTTCGTCGATGGTCAGATCGTGTGCGATGAGTTGGTGGAAGTGCTGGACGTGCTGGTCCCAGAAGCGCGCGTAGAACGTGGCGGCGAGAGCTGGGCTGTGGCGACCTCGTTGTGTGGCCGCGCAGACGACGTTGTCCTCGATGCGGGTGTGCTCCCATGCGGCTGCCACGACCGCGGTGATCGTGTGATCCGCAGCGCACGATCGGTGCACGTAGTAGGCGACCTCGTTGTGGGAAGCGGCCGGACCGTCGGGACGGTAGAAGCCGAGCGTGAAGTGGTCGGCCCCGACGCCGATCTGCACGTTGGGATACAGGTCGTAGATGTGGAAGCGATCGATGTGGTCGGCGCCCTCGACCGGGATGACGGGGAGCGGAGCGTCGTCGGGATCGAAGTACTCCGAGATCGGGGCGGCGAGGCCGAACAGCCCGCGGTCGGCCACGGCGAGACACGTCATCGAGCCGGCGGCATCGACCTTCGGCGAGTACGGCGATGCGCGGTAGTCGTCGTGCACGAACGACTCGTGCAGGATCTCGACGTCGTTCTCGAAGGCGATCTTCCAGTTCGAGGGCACGACACCCGACGAGATCCGCGGGTGGCCGTCCTCGTCGCGGCAGACCTCGAAGTCGGACAGGTCCGCTCGAGCGAGCCGCTCGCGAATGGGAGCGGTGACCTCGTCGAAGTCGGGAGGCGATGACGCCAGGCACACGAAGACGAGGTCGAGCCACGTCGCCACGGCGATCGGCACGAGATCGCCTCGTGTGGACAGATGGTCGACACTCGGCTCCGGCGTGCCGTCGAAGTAGGGGGTGGCGACGAGGCGACCGGTGAGGTCCCATTGCCAGCCGTGGTACGCGCCGACCAGCCGCTCGACACCCGTCGCCGGCTCACTCGCCACCTCACACGCGTCGTACGCGCACACGTTGTGGAACGCCCGGACCTCGGCTGCTGCGTCGGTGACGAGCAGGACGGGTCGGCCCGCGACCACGACCGGTCGGACCGTGCCCGGCGTCGCCATCTGGTGGCGGAAGCAGACCGCGACCCACCGCCGGCCGAAGATGCGCTCCTGCTCCGCGGCGAACCAGGCGGCGTCGACGTACGCGCGCGACGGGAGTCCGGTCGCGTCCTCGATCGGTCGGTGGAGCGATGCGAACTCGCTGTCCGTGAAGAGTGTCATCGGTTCCCCCCAGGTCGGCCGCCGTGTACGTAACTAGTTGCGAATGGCGTCAATGGCGACTATAGTAGTTGACGTGCAACGAATTGCAACACTGGTCTTGGCATGAGCAACGAAAACGTCGTCATCGACGCGATCGATCAGGAGATCATCAAGGTCCTCCAGGAGGACGGCCGGATGGCGTTCGGTGAGATCGGACGCCGCGTCGGCCTCTCGGAAGCGGCAGCTCGCCAGCGGGTCCACCGGCTCCGTCGGGACGGCGTGATGAAGATCATCGCCTTCGCCGATCCGGTGGCGCTCGGCCTCCGCCGGGCCTTCATGCTGCTGATCGACGCGGACGGAGACCTTCGTTCCCTCGCTCGACGCATCGCCCGCCACGACCAGGTCGAGTTCGTCGCCATCACCGGCGGGGTCCACGACCTGCTGGCCGAAGTCCAATCGGCCTCCGAGGCCGACACGCTCGACCTGCTGAGCGCGATCCGAGGCGAGGAAGGGGTTCGTCGAGTCGACGTCCTCACCTACTTCCACATCGAGAAGCAGGACTTCGAGTTCCTTCGCCACGGCGAGGCCGGACAACCGGAGTGATCGTGCTCGGAGCTGCTCCGGGTGCTGGCCACCGCCACACGCTGTTCACATCTCGACGAGAGACATCCAGGGGGAATCATGGTTGACCGGCTTCAAGCAGCGCGAACCGCCCGTGTCGCGCAGGGCAGTTCGCGTCGGGACTTTCTCCAGCGCGCGGCGCTCGGCGCGTTGGCACTCGGTGTGGCGCCCCCGTTGTTCGCAGCGTGTGGGGGTGACGACGACGCCGACACCGCCAACTCGAACGGGGGCTCCACCTCGAGCGAGGGTTCCACCTCGAACGGGGGCTCCGCCTCGACCGGGCTCCAACGCTTCACCATCCCGGCCCAGGCGCCACAGACCATCATCCCGGGTTTCGGGTTCGACCTGGGGAGCCAGATGGCGATCCTCGCCGCATGGTCGGGGCTGTACGCCTGGGATCCCACGACGTACGAACCGGTGCCGGCGGAAGCCGAGGCCTACGACGTCTCCGACGACGGCCTCACCCACACCCTGACACTCAAGCCCGACCTGGTGTGGTCGGACGGCACGCCCCACGTCGCCGGCGACTACGTGTTCGGGATCAAGTACCGCTTCGACAAGGGGCTGCTGTTCGACCCTCCCTGGTTGGTCGGCATGCTGGAGGTCTTCGAGGGCGCCGGCTTCGAGGCGCTCGGTGTCGAAGCGCCGGACGACCGCACCGTGGTGTTCCGAACCACGAACCCCGTGCCGTTCTTCACCAAGTGGCTCGCCGGCGAGTACAACTACTGGGCGCTGCCACCCCACGCGCTGGCCGACCAGGCAGCCGAGGATGCGCTCAACCGTGCAGAGCCCTTCGTGGGCAACGGTGCGTACGTGATCACGAAGCTCGACTCGACGTCGGTCGTCTTCGATCGCAACCCGTCGTTCGCCGGCGAACCCCCGGCGGCCGACGGACTCACGCTTCGCGTCTTCCCGAGCACCCGTGACGCGGCGGCGTTCACCGCGTTCCGCGCCGGAGAAGTCGATGTGTCCACCTTGTCGATCGCGGATCTCTCCAACGTCCAGGCCGATGAGGAGCTCTCGGACCGACTGAGCATCATCGACTGGCAGAACCCGTTGCTGATCGCGCTGAACCACGCATCGGGCCCACTGGGCGATGTTCGCGTTCGGCAGGCCCTGTACGCAGCCCTCGACCGGGAGAGCATCGCGTCCGACCTCTTCCGCGGCAGCGCGACTCCGGCGTACCAGGTGCTCGGCCCCACGTATGCCGGACACGACGCCGACCGGCGACCCTTCGAGGTGACCGCCGATCGGGCACGAGCGCTGCTCGCCGAAGCGGGCTTCCCCGGAGGCGACGGATTCCCGCGTCTCGCGTACCAGAACCTGGCCGTCGCAGGACTGCAGGAGCTCGCGCAGGTCATCCAAGCGATGTGGAAGGACGTCCTCGGTATCGACATCCAGATCAACGGCGTCGATGCGGCGACGTATTCGGAGAAGATCTTCGGACCCGAAGGCGGCTGGGGCGACATGAGCGACCTCGCCTGGCCGGAGTACTTCCGAGACCCGGCCGACTCCCTGTACGGTCTCTACAGCTTCGGTGGTCTGTACGTGAAGACCGGTTGGCAGGGCCACGACGACGCACTGCAGGCTCAGCAGGACGAAGCGGTGTTCGAGGGCGATCCGGCTCGGCGTCAACAGTTGCTCGCCGACTACGACTTCGCGGTGCTCGAACAGATGCCGATGATCCCCGTCGTCTTCATCAACGACGCGCAGGTCCGCGCCGCGGACGTGGACGGCGCGTTCGTGTCGTACGGTCCGGGATTCGCCGGTGCGTTCGCGATGCGTCGAGGTGAGTGACGTGCGTTCGAACGACGCTGCGATGGACCTCCTGGTGGCGCTGTACCGGGGCCAGGAGGTCGACGTCTCGCTCGAGCAGCTGCTCCACCCCGACGTCACCTGCCGCGACTGGACCATTCCGGGGCGGACCTTTCGCGGTGCCGAGGAGGTGTGGAACGAGTGCTTCCTCACGGGCGCGTCGGCGTTCGACGACGCCACCGAGGAGATCATCGAGGTCATCCGCGACGACTCCAGGCTCTTCATCCGGGCGACGTTCCGTGGCGTGTTCGTCGGTCCGTACCGCGGCATCGCCCCGCACGGGAAGGCCGTGAGCTACGAGGTGGTCGACTCCTACGAGTTCCTCGACGGGGAGATCGTCGGCATGCGGTTCGGCGCCGACACCCTGAGTCTCGGCGTGAGCCTCGGTGCCATCGAGGTCGCCGACGCGCCATGGTGAGTGAGCGCGGACGCTTCGTCCTGCGGCGCATCGCCGGAGCCGTCCCCCTCGTGCTCATCGTGTACACGATCACGTTCGTCCTCATCCGTTCGACGCCCGGCAACCCGTTCGCGGCGCGTTCGAATCGGACGTTGACGGGCGATGCCCTTGCCCAGATCGAGTCGTACTACGGCCTCGATCGGCCGTGGTACCAGCAGTACCTCGGCTACCTGACCAGCGCGGTGCGCGGTGACTTCGGGCCGTCGTACTCCAAGCAGGGGCAATCGGTCTCCGAGATCCTCTGTCGAACGATCGGGGTGAGCCTGACGCTGGTGCTCGCCGCGCTCGTCGTCGCCGCAGCGATCGGGATCCCGGTCGGTGTCCTCGCCGCGCAGCGCCGAGGTTCCGTCCTCGATCGCGCCGTGAGTGTGGTCACGAGCATCGCTCTGGCGACACCCGCGTTCGTGATCGTGCCGGCACTCACCATCCTGCTGGGCGTCTACGGCGGTCTGGTGCCGACCGGAGGATGGGACGGTCTGTTCTCGGCGTCCGCCGTCGTCCCGATCATCGCCCTCGCAGCATCTCCGGCCGCAGTGCTGACGTCGTACACGCGTGCATCGTTGAGCGACGCGCTGTCGTCGGACTTCGTGAGAACAGCCTGGGCACAGGGTCTGCGCCGTCGAACCGTTCTCTGGCATCGCTCACTCAAGAACGGGAGCGCCCCGGTGCTGACGGCGTTCGGAACCGAGGCCGCTGCGACGTTCGCGGCGGTCCTCGTGGTCGAGACGGTGGCGGGGATCCCAGGGTTCGGCTACGAGATGGTGGCCGCGTTCGGATCTCGCGACTACCCCATCGTCATGGCGGGAACGCTGGTGCTCGCCACGTTGGTGGCGGCATCGAGCGTCACCGCCGACGCGGCGTACGCGATGCTCGATCCGAGGGTGCGAGTCGGGGCGAAGGCGTGAGGCGGCCGCTCATCGTCGGCGCAGGCGGTGCCCTCGTCCTGCTCGCTGCGTGTGCGATCTTCGCGCCGTTGTTGGCGTCGCGACCGTACGCGGAGCAGGACCTCGCCAACTCGTTCGCAGGGCCCGGGGACGGAGTCGGCTGGCTGGGCACCGACGCGCTCGGACGTGACGTCTGGGCGCGACTGCTGATCGGCCTGCGCATCTCGCTCGCAGTCGCGGTCTTCAGTCAGATCGTCGTCGTCGTGATCGGGGTTCCGGTCGGCCTCCTCGCGGGGTACCTGGGCGGGCGTGCCGACCGGTTGTTGATGCGCATCGTCGACTCGGTGATGTCGTTCCCCGTGCTCCTCCTCGCGATGGTGATCTCGGCCAACGTGCGAGGGAACTCGGCCAACGGAACCGGGATCTGGTCGGACATCGTTCGTCAGGTCGACGAGTGGACCAATGGTCTGACGCCTGCGTTGGTGGTGATCTCGGTGCTGTTCTGGGCACCCACTGCGCGACTGGTGCGCTCGAGCGTCCTGAGACTGAGAGAGCGTGACTTCGTCCGAGCCGCGAGGTCGTCCGGCGCGACCCACCTCCACGTCATGCGGCGACACGTGCTCCCGCACATCTGGGGACCCGTCATCGTCTCCGCAGCGATCGTCGTGCCGTTCGCCGTCCTGACCGAGGCGGCACTGAGCTTCCTGAAGCTGGGCGTGGAACCGCCCACACCGTCGCTCGGTCTGATGATCGCCGAGGGCGCGACATCGATCAACTCGTTCCCGCTGCAGGTGCTGATCCCGTCCGCAGTCCTCATCGCGGTGACCCTGCTCGCTCAGCAACTGGGCAACGGCCTCCAGCAGGCGTTCGAGGAAGGACCCCAGCGATGAGCACCCGACCGCTGCTCGAGGTCCGCGCACTCACCACCGTCCTCGATCGACCCGTTGGTGTGGCACCGGTGATCGATTCGGTGTCGTTCGACGTGGGCCGGGGCGAACGTGTGGCGATCGTCGGTGAGTCGGGCTCCGGGAAGTCGACGACGGCGCTCAGCATGATCGGCCTGCTGCCGCGGGGCCTGCGCCACCAGGCGGGCCAGGTGTTGCTCGATGGCCTCGACATCACGGAACTGCGGGGCGAGCAGATGCAGGCCGTCAGGGGGCGACGCGTGGGCATGGTGTTCCAGGATCCGCTGCACTCCCTCGACCCCGTCGTCACGATCGGTGCCCAGATCGCAGCGGTCGCCCGCAAGCACGAACCACAACTCCGCCGACGTGAGGCCCGGGCGCGGGTGGTCGAGCTGCTCTCCGACGTCGGCTTCGCGAGCCCTGCCGAGTTCATGGGTCGATACCCGCATCAGCTCAGCGGCGGCATGAGGCAGCGGGCGATGATCGCGGCGAGCCTTGCGGGGAGGCCGGAGCTGCTCGTCGCCGACGAACCGACGAGTGCCCTCGACGTGACCGTGCAGGCCCAGATCATCGATCTGCTGGAGCGGTTGTCCGAGGAGCGGGGTCTGGCCGTCGTGTTGATCACACACGATCTCGGCTTGGTGGCCGGCTTCGCGCATCGAACCGTCGTGATGTACGGCGGAACGGTCGTCGAAGTCGGTGCGACGGCCGAGCTGTTCCGCAGGCCGCTCCATCCGTACACGGAAGGGTTGCTGGCGTGCGCACCCAGGATCGACGGGCCGCTCGATGAACCGCTCGTCGCGATCCCTGGCAATCCACCAACGGTCGCGAGCCTCCCTGCGGGGTGCGCCTTCGCCCCGCGGTGTCCGAAGGTCCACGACCGCTGCAGCGCGCAGCGACCCGAGCTGCAGTCGTGGCAGGGGGTCGCGGTCGCGTGCCACCTCGTGGAGAAGGGCCTTCGATCATGAGCCCGGTCCCGCTGCTCGACGTCCACGGTCTCGTCAAGGACTTCGTCGTCCGCCGGACGACGCTGCGAGCCGTCGACGACGTCAGCTTCCACATCTCCTCCGGTGAGACGCTCGCGCTGGTCGGCGAATCCGGCAGCGGGAAGAGCACGGCTGCGCTGTGCGCGACCTTGCTCGAGAAGCCGACCGGAGGTTCCGTCCGATTCGACGGCACCGACATGGTGGCAGCCGAACCCTCGGTACGACGTCGCCTTCGCCGTGACATCCAGTTCGTCTTCCAGGATCCGGCGAGTTCACTCGACCCGCGGATGACCGTCGAGGAGATCGTTCGAGAACCGCTCGACATCCACCGGGTCGGCACGGCGGACGAGCGGCGGCAGCGCGCCATGGAGTTGCTCGATCGTGTCGTCATCGACCCGGCTGCGGCGCAGCGTCGTCCCGCGTCGTA
>Ga0315901_10005366_pt1 | contig 15632 bp, 38 predicted proteins | sample LakEriMetagenome_10_FD_203761 | JGI IMG/M metagenome (GOLD analysis project Ga0315901, IMG submission 203761) | Freshwater fungal communities from buoy surface, Lake Erie, Ohio, United States - Buoy 2 MA116 | ecosystem: Environmental > Aquatic > Freshwater > Lake | place: USA: Lake Erie, Ohio...
GCTTGAATTCGTAGTCTGCCGTACCACTAATAATTGCCTGATTACCCATCTTGTAATCTAATGCTTCTAATTCTTCATTCCATAAGCCAGCGTTTATCATTGCTTGTTTCTTAGCTTCTTCTTTTACGTTTTGAATAGGACTGGCGGATACAGCAGCGAAACCAGAAACTACTGTTTCGTAAATGTCCGGTGATATAGACGCAAATTCGTCAGCAATAATTATATGCGCTCTAAGACCTCTAATTTTACTTCCATCACCCATAGGAATAGCTATAGTCCAACTATCTCCCAGTCTCATGGTGCATCTATCCACATCTCTGCGAGGACCATCATCATTACCATTAAAAATACTACGTAAAATAGGACTATTTCTCCAAATAGTTTCCATATACTCAAAGATAATTTTACTCTGTCTAAAAGCAGCGCCAACAACTACAATCTTAGTACCAGGAAAAAATGCGCACCTTAATACACAATATAAAGCTAATAAGAATGACTTACCCCAACCTCGACTAGCTATGTACATTGGAAAAGCCCTAATCCAAAACTCTTGTATAATAGCAATTTGGATAGGATGAAGTTCTATGTTCAATAGTAGTTTTACCATACTTCCTATATATTTAGGACTACGTAATAATCTTAATAGATGTAAGTCTGGATTCTCTATTTCTTTTTCTGTCCTATGAATCATAGGATTTTTTGGGATGATAATTTGGTTAAGATCGCCTAGTCCTAACCACGCATCTTCAAAATCAAACTTCTTTTTTATTTCGCTCAATGTAATGTACCTTTTTAAAAATGAATTCCGCCATCTTGGCTGCGTTATCAGAGTCTCCACAAAAAACTACTTTAATATTATGATATAATTGTAGTTCTAATAAATGCTTCATAATAAACGAAGGGGATATTTTAATTTTATCCCACATTCTTTTAGGAACATTAGACCCTACTGGATAAATAAGTACATCATCTAAGTCGAACTCTAGTAGTAAAAAAGAATACTTAATATTACTTAATCTATTGACTACATCTTTAAATCGACTTTCGGTAATATTATTAGCAAATTCACTAACGCTTTTTTTTCGCTCTATTGCTAAGATATTTTCTAGACCCTCTATACTATAATCTCCAGTATCTAGTTTTTTATTGGCTGTAACATAATGTTCAAAAGACCAGGGTTGCTGTTCTCTTGTATCTATAATAATAGTAAAATCATTATTGTTTATCATTTTTACTAGCCACTATTTTAAAAAATACTGCTTCATATATTGCTTCTAAACCCTTTATCATTTTATGATGTAAATAACAAAGAGTAATACCGTTACTTACACAAAAACGCAAAGAAGGATATTCTGCCCATGTTTTTATATGATGAGCATTAAGCTTCTTTTTGCTTTCACACCCTGGCCACTGACATTTATGTTTATCTCTGGTATAAACCTCCTTACGCCATTTCTTATATAATGGATCATTAAAATTTCGCATTAGGTTTGCTATCGTTATAAACCATATCTTGAACTAAGGCATCAAAAGAATATGTTGGTTTCCAAGATAATTCCGACTCTGCTTTGGCTGATCTGCCACACAAATAATCAACTTCTGCTGGTCTAAATAAATCCTCATTAATATTAACATATTTTGTATAATCTAAATTAGCTAATTTAAAAGCAGAAGTTAAAAATTCTTTAACGCTATGAGTTTCGCCAGTTGCCAATACATAATCTTGTGGCTGTGGCTGTTGTAGCATCATCCACATTCCCTTTACATAGTCTTTGGCGTGGCCCCAGTCCCTATGAGCATCTAAATTACCCAATTCAAGTTTAGATACATTTTCTCCACGTATAACTTTGCCTAGATATTTAGTAATTTTACGAGTAACAAAGTTTTCACCCCTTCTGGGACTTTCATGATTAAAAAGTATTCCACAGCAACAATATAAATTATAAGCTGCTCTATAAATCTGTACCATATGGTATGAAGCTAGTTTAGCAACACCGTATGGACTTTGGGGGAGCATAACTGTATTTTCATCTTGATATTTTTTGCCATTAGAATCCACAGAATAATTTCTTCCAAACATTTCGCTCGTTCCTGCTTGATATAATTTGGTGTCTGGTGAATAATGACGTATAGCTTCTAGTATATTGATGACTCCCACAGCATCTATTTCGAAAGTTGTGGTTGGCTGCTTAAAGCTAGTACCCACATGACTCTGAGCGCCCAGATTATAAAATTCGTCGGGTTGGTAGTTTCTAACTATTTGATTAGTGCCGCTAGGATCAGTGAGATCAAATTCTTCTAAAATAAAATTTTTATTATTCGCTAGATGAGATATTCTACCAAAATTATTAGTGCTAGATCTTCTGTGCAAACCAATAACTTTGTATTGTTTTTCTAATAAAAGATCGGCCATATAACTACCGTCTTGTCCCGTAACACCAGTTACTAATGCTATTTTTTCACTCATTTAATATCTCCTTCTTTGTAGTATGTCCAACAATCTCCTGGTAGACTATATAATCGTTTTTTATTATGATTAAATTTTTCTAATATAGCTTTTTTAACTCCTGGCCATGATCTGTCATGACCGGCAATATATCCGCCTGTTTTAACTTTAGGCAACCATGTGTCTAGGTCTATTTTCACATCCTCATATTCATGAGACATATCTATAAATACAACGTCTAGTGATTCATTGGTAAATTCTTTAGCTGCCTCTGTTGATAATTTTCTAATCGGTATAAATTTTCTATCGCCCATGTTTTTTAAAAATATTTTATATATATCTGTTTCGGTTGCTAATTTATGGGCAGTATCTATTTCTGCGGGTGAACCCAGCCAAGAATCAACAATATACAGAGTAATATCTGGTCTTTTTTTACTTATGATATCTGATAAGTATGATGAGCTTTTACCAAGCCATGCGCCGCATTCAACAAAAATGCCATTTGGAGATATGCTTTCTACTAAAACATTATATGTTTGATGATAATTAAACCATCCATCAATTTCCTGGGTTTGTTTCATATTACTCTTCCACACTATCTGGTGTTAAAAAAGGTTTGTCCACGGTATTATCCGCGTAAGTATGATATTCTTCTAGTTTAGATTTATGCTTATCTGTTGCCATTGCGAGAATCTCCATTTCTCGACCCTCTTTTTCTCTTATCTCTTCATCTTCTAGCATTCGTATAAGTCCCGTCCAGCTACTTTTTCCATCTTCTATTCTTTTTATACGCTGCTCTCTAGTAGCTTTGAGATCTTTGCTTATTTTTTGCTGCTCATTTAATAGTTTAGTATATTCATTAGTATAATTAGCAATACTGTTACGAGCAAAACTTAATTGAGTTTCCATATTAGCCAACTTAGGAATATCTCTTTGATCTTCTGCTTTTTCGTATTCTTTATCCACTTGCTTTTGTAGTTTTTCCGTTTCCACAATATGACGCTTACGTTCTTTCATGCTTCTATTAATTAGAATATCTATAGTAATAAATTGTTTGATTTGAAGTTCTTCTGCTGGTAAAACATCTTCACGAAATTGTTTCATTAAATTAATCCACACATTCTCAAAATATTCTAATTCGCCGCTATCTTTATCAAACTGTCTTTCTATTTCGGTCCAAAAGCTTTTTTGATGCAATTTGTGTTTAAGATACTTATTATCGGAACTGTCTTGATTAATTAATAGGTCATTTTCTAGAGAGTATCTTTCTATTGGTGCAGGAGATCGATTTAGTTGTTGGGCGATTTGCTCTATTGTTAGAGATGAAATGTGGTCTCTTATAAACTTTTCTTCATCTAGAGATAGCTGGCCTCTTTTCTTGGGGCCTTTGGGGGAATTAGTATTGTTCATCTATAATTTCTCGAATTATTTGAAGTAATTTATTAAGATCACTCTTGCAAATCTTTTCGCCATATTTGAGTTTGAGATATGTTTCTCTGTGGGATGAGGGGATTTTTTCGTCTAATAGGTCGATAATTTCTTGATTAAATACTAATTCAGAAACATCTCCTTTGGTATGGTGTTTGGACCCATAATCTTCTATATCTTCTATACCCACGGGTTTCATAATATTTTTTTTACTATTGTTACGAGTTTCCCAGGCACTATATAATTCACAGTCACTTTTATTTGTAAACTCTAAACATTGATTGGTGCTTTTTTTACAGTGGGCATCGTATAGGGGACAAGTAAGACAGGGTTTATCGGGCCTTTGATAATTATCTCGCTTGTAATTAAATAGCCTATTTCTAACGTGGGTCCAAAGAAAGTTTTCTAGTGGGCGTTTTTTATCGTATTTCTCTAAGCCTTCTAGAGCAAATATGGCGGCCTGCTGTTTCATATCATCATAGCTATGATAGCCAAATTTAAATTTGTGGCCTAATCTTTTGCTAATATTATCTAATACATTTAAAAATTCTTCTTCACTAACTCCATGAGGCAGAGAACTTTTATTTTTGAGCTTTTTGGTCGGTTTTTGTGGTTTCTTTTTCTTGGTCATATATTAATTGTGCTATACTTTTTCCTTCTGGTAGTTGTAAATCCTTGCTAACATCGAGACTACCCGATGCTTTTACGACCAAAACTGAATCGACTAGATTAAAGTGCGAATTAGTCATTTTTTCTCCTTGCGCAAAACTTGTCAACTAATACTATAATACTGTTAGTTACACTTTTAGTCAACTTTACAGAAGGATTAATTATGGCAACCTATAAAAAGTGGAATGATTCGGAAGTGGATTTTATTAAGAATAACCACAATTCTATGCCCGACGAGGTATTAGCGGTCAAGTTAAGTCAAATGACTGGTCAAACTATTAGCACCGCTATGGTTCGTCGCCAACGACGCAAGCTAGCACTAAAGAAACCAAGGGGTCGTCCAAGCAAGAATCCAAAGTTACCAACAGTAGAAACCCTTGGGGAAATTGGCTAATATGAAAACGCTAATAGCTTTATTTTTTCTAACACTCGTAGCTTCGGATAATTGTTGGGCTCAACAAATAGTATCTGTGGCTCCTGTGTTGCAACAACCTGTTGTGGCTTATCAGCCTGTTGTTGTACAGGAAGTAAGGAGTGTGCCCGTTGTTGAGAATAGGGTATATTATTATCCTATTTTTTATCAGCAGCAACCCCAGTACTATTATGTTCAGCCGATGATGGTTCAGCCATATCCGGTTTGGCATAGGTGTAGATGGTGGGGGAATCCGTATAGGTATTAAATTTTATATATTAAAATCGAAAAGAGGCAGGCAGAAATGCTTGCCTTTTTTTGTGTCTTGACATCTGGAAATTTTATGGTAGAAAATAACAAAATTAGTCATTCGCCTAAAGGACTAGAAATATGAAAAAAAAGAATGGATTCTTAAACGTAGAAAGATTAGAGAGTAGACACGTATTATCAGTAGCTATATTAGATTCAGGGATTGATATTAATCATCCTGATTTAATAGATAATTTGTGGGTTAACTCTAGGGAAATTAAAAATAATAATATTGATGATGATAACAATGGTTATATAGACGATATACATGGATGGAATTTTATTAGTAATAATAATAATGTCATGGATGTTTATGGCCATGGAACACATATAGCTGGGATTGTGCAGGGGATTAATCCTGGTGTGAGAATTGTGGCCGTAAAAATGATTAGTGATGGTGGGGCTGGAAGTACTAGTGCTATGCTTCGGGGTCTTGATTATATTATTCAACTAAGGAATAGAGGAGAAGATATTGATACTATAAATTGTAGCTGGAGTTTGGGGTCATATGGATCATCAGTAGTTAGGGATAAGTTTGTTACAATGAATGATATTGGGATTGTGATTGTATGTGCGGCCGGAAATAATGGAGCCGATTTGGATATTAATCCTAACTATCCTGCCAGCTTCAAGTTAGATAATATGATTAATGTGGCTTCTGTTACCCCAGAATATATATTAGCGGGGTCATCTAATTATGGGATTAATACTGTACAAATAGCTGCTAGAGGTACTCTCATATATTCAACGTGGCCTGGGGGTCGATATGCTACATTGAGTGGTACTAGTATGGCGGCTCCTATGGTTGCTGGAAAAATAAGTACATTATCTGGTAGTGTTGTGGAGCGTAAGTTTGCTCTTTTGTCTGAGGTTATAAGAACAGAGTCTCTAACTAATAAAGTATCAACCGGCGGATATTTAAAAGAAAGCTGGTCTGCTACTCCCCCTGTTGTTAATCCTCCTGTGACTCAAGAAGTGATAAGTGGTCGTGCGGGGATTATGAATATCAATAGAGTGTATGGGTGGGCATATAGCTCTACGTTGATGAATAAACCAATGCTAATACGGGTGGTTGTAAATAATCGGGTAGTAGCGTTGAGATGGGCAAATGTATATAGGCAGGATCTAGTAGCTTCTTTGGGTAGTGGAAATCATGGGTTTGATATTAGATTGAATAGATATATGTTTCAGAGGGGCTGGAATATTATGAGAGTCTATGCTATAAATACAGAAACTGGCAGCATGAAACTACTAGGTTCTAGTAGTATTAGAAGATGGGTATAAGTGGCTATTAAACTGGCTAATTTATTATAGGGCGTCCCTATTGTGTTTATACCACCCGCGGCTTTTCAGTATTTCTAATGGTATCATAAGCAAAATGAAAAAACCCCCCCTTTTATACTAGACGCTAGATTGCCCCCGCTTTTTTGACGTAAACTGTTGTGACGTAAGGAGTTGCGACGAATCGTAGAATCGACAAGAAGAATGTTGTTGAATATTGGCATGATATTTGCTCTCTAAAAAAATCTTAAAAAAAACATTTGTACACTATTGACGCCTAAAGATTTTCCTGTATAATGTCGATATAAGAAGTAAGAGAGAAAGAAAGAGAGAGTTGATGATGTTTACGATGATTCAGATTACCAAGAATACCACTGCTATGGTTAAGAATGGCAAGGTTATCTACCTTATCCAGAAAGGGAAGATTACCCAAGATCCTCTGAAGGTTAGACACTTTCAGAGAATGATCTGAAAAAAACATTTGTTCAGTATTGACAGAATAAAAACCGATATATATACTAGGATAATCAAGAGGAGAAAAAAGATGGAAAAGATGATCGACGAAAATGGCAATGAGTGGATGGTGGGGGATGAGGCCGACTATATCCCCGGATACGATGATGGGGAATGGGATCCGATCATGGGTGATGCTGACGATTATCCGGAAACGGATGATGAGTGGCTCGATGATTTCCAAGGCGAGGAAGATTTTGCCTAAGCAATTGTTGTGCCAAAAATAATTGGCACAGATTTTGCGGCCGCTTTTTTGCTGTAAGTTGTTGTGGCATATAGACTTACGACGATTTTATTTTTCTTCTCATTTGGCACAGAATTATTTTTCTGATTTTTTCAAGAAAGCCTATTGATATGGCCGATAAATACTGTATAATGATGGCAGAGTAAGAGAGAAGAAAGAAAGAGAGTGATAGAGATGCAAAAGGTTGTGAGTGTGAATGGTTTCCTTGCTGGTCTTCCGCGAATCGTCCAAAAGAAGATTTGGAAAGTTTCTGATGCGAATGGTACGGTTGTTCAGTATGTGAGTGCTACCGATAATCGCAAGAGCACTGCTCAAACGTATATCAACAACAAGTATCCTGGAAAAGTGCTTACCCTGACATTTTCGCACTTCAAGGGTTTGATTACGATCCGCTGATAAGGGGGTTGACAACCAAAAAAATATTGATAAAATAAGGCAAAGAAAAGGAAAACAAATGACCATTCAAGTTCAAAATACCATTCGTCGCCTAGTTGCTCGTCATGGTTATTCGGCAACATTTGTGCAGCATCTTGGCGAAGGTATTGTTCTGTATAGTATCGGTGGCATCATGTATCGCATCCGTGGCGATGGTACGATTCTCTAGTATTGACAACCTAAAAAATATTTGATAGAATCAAGAGAAAGAAGAAAGAAGAAAAGAGAAAAAGAAAATGATTACCATGAATAAGCCTGTAGTGAATAGCCTTGACAAGATTTTTTCTGCTATGCGAACGGGTAAGTATGGCACGGTTATTGATACTAAGGGAAACGCCCATATCGGTATCATCAACGCGATTATGCGTGAGGATGGTAGCGGTAGGAATTGGATCGTGACGGTGACCAATCGTACAGTAAGTGAAAAGGTGTTCATTCACGCCACCTAAATGGGGGGTGTGCATACTGGAAAAAGACGTATTCGTTCTAAGTTGTTGTGGCACAATGACTTAGGGCGAATTCGCGGGCGCAAAAATTTTATCTAGTTTGGCACGAAATTATATTTCAAGCATGCTCTTGAATATATCGATGATATTTGTAGAATAAGAATATCTCAAGAGAAAAGGAAAAAGAAATGAATCAAGAAATCGTGAATCTTGCAAATGCTCTCGGTCTTGTTGTCGCTAGCGTGTGGGATGGATACTCTCGCAAATGGATCGTGAGCGAAAGGGATGGATACTATCCTATTTTCACCACGAATGAATACGATAGGTTGATTGAGGGATTGAGGAATGGCGGACGTTTTCGTTCTCTCTAAATATTTGGCACGAAAATCGCGGGCGCTTTTTTGTCGTAAGTTGTTGCGACGTAAGGAGTTACAGCTAATCCAGCTAGATAGAAGCCTTTGGCACGATATTTGCTATCCAAAAAAAATCCAAAAAAACATTTGTTCAGTATTGTTTTCTAAAGATTTCTCTGTAGAATATCGATATAAGAAGCAAGGAGAGAACGATGTACGAGATGATGTGGAAGATGTTTCAGACCGGACAGATCACCCGTGAGGGGTGGCTGAACTTTGCCAACTGGTATATGTGGAATTGCATCATGACTCGTCCGACTGTGGTTGAGATGATGGTTCGTATGAAGTATAATTAGAGAGAAAGATAAAATGATCGGTATTTTTGATTTTGATATGACAACTGGAATAACCCAAGGTAAGGAAACTGCTAGCCTTAGCCAGTTTATCAATCCTGAGATTGCTGTTCCTGATATTCTTTCTGCTAAACCTACAACGCTTACAAAGAATAGGCTAACTAGGTATAAGAAGGTATATATTCTAACTGCTCGTGCTGGTGGAAAGAATGGAGAAATGCGAAAAGCATTGAAGAAGTATTTTATGCAGAATGGGTTGTATATCCCAAATAGCCAGATTATTACCGCTGGGGATTTTGGTAAGAATATACCTACTGCTCAAAAGAAACAGATTATCCTAGATAGTATAACTAGAGTATATAAGCAAACTGTACACTTCTACGATGATGATACTAATAACGTAGAATATGCAAAATCGGTAAACTGGGTAAAAGCGTTCCAAGTTTGAGTCGTAAACCTTTGTGAGATAAGGACTTAGGACAAATTTGCGGGCGCATTTTTTGACGTAAACCATTGAGAAACAAGAGGTTACGACTAATCAGTTTTGGCACAATATTTGCTTTATAGCATACGGAGTGCCGAAAAGCATCAAAAAAGCCTAAAGTTTTGTCAAAATCTCTTGACATAAAAATCTGGATTTTTTGCTTGCAACCTAAAGAACGGTCTGTATAATGTCGATATAAGAGAAAGAAAGAGAAAAGGAGAAAGAAAATGAGTTGCCCTGACCCCCTTTATGACTACGAAGATTTTGAGGATTCCGATGATGGCTATGATGCTGCTAAGGATGCTTATCTGATGGGGTATGGCCCAGCCGTTACCCTTAGCCAACGTGAGGAAGAAGAAGCCTTGCGTGAAGAATATCGTAGAAATGGATGGTGACCCCCATAAGAGGGGTTGACGATCCAAAAAAACTTTCCTAGAATCCAAGCAACACAGGAGAAATAGAAAATGGCTACTAAGTTCAAGATCATCGAAGATGCAAAGCGTCAGGCTCGTATGTGCTTTCTTGGAATTGCGATTCCTTGTCAACCTAGCCTGGCTAATGGTGAATACGGACCTATTCGTAGCGAAAAGATTTTGAAGTTCAATCGTAAGGCTCTCCGTAATATCGGCAAGCGTAAGATCGAAAAAGTTGATCCTCGCTATAATGGTGGTGATGATACTATGATCGTGAAAGTGGGCAAGCCCGGAAGTAGCGAGCGTGTTGAGGCTCTGATGTCGCAATATGGTGCGATTCTCGCTTGTGGTGAAGAAGTTTCCCCGTTTGCTTTTGAGGACTGAAAATGAATCCGAAAAATTGGACGAACGATAACCGCAAGGTGGTGTGGACAGTATCACTGAATAACAGTACACTATACTGTTTATATGTTCAGGGTGTGCTAGTGTACGAAGATATACCTCTTGACGATTTTTATTCACTGTACACTAATACAGTAGCCGAAACTTGTCCTAAGTTGTGATGGGACAAGGACTTACGACGCGGGCGGCGGGCGCGAAAATCGTGCCAAAAAAATATTTCTTATTTGGTACGCGATTATTTTTCTATTTTTTTCTTGACGAACTAAAGTTTGCACGGTAGAATGTCGATATAAGAGAAAAGAGAGTTGATAATGAAAAAGAACCTTGAAAAGAGACTGAACAAACTTGGCTACAAACTTCTTCCGAAGTTCTATTCGTGGTCACAATGGAAAGTGATTGTTGGTCCCGAATATCCAATTTTCATTCGATTTTTTGACAATCTGAAAGAGGTTGAGGTTTTCGTAAAAAGCGAGGAATACATAATCGCTGCAATGCAAGGTTGACAAACTAAAGTTTAGAGTGTAGAATACCGATAAGAATAGTATCCAAGGGAGAAAGAAAATGTTTGTGAGTATTTGTGGCAAAATCTTCAACAAGAATCATATCTTATACATTACCAAAAAGATAGAACACGTTTGCGATCTATCCACCTACAAGATTGGCGACGATAAAATCCCTGACGAAAGATACGAATACTATATTAGGGTTGTGCTTCGCAGTGATGATGTTGCGTGTCGTGAGATTATATGTTCTTGCGACAATGAAGAGCATCTATACCGAGAATACAAAGAACTTTGCATTAACTTGCTTAACTAACCCACTAAGGAAACCATATCGTGAAAACCAAGTATGTATTCGTAATAGAGGATGATTCATTTCCTCCAGTTAACATGGAGCGTTGCTATATCTTTGATAACTTCGAGGATGCACGATCTTTCTACACAGAAAAGGGATACGCTTTAGAATTGTATGCGAATGATACTATGTTCTATATTTCAAACAAAGTAAACTGGCACGGAAATATTCATAAGGGTTTGTATTACTAAGGGAAAAAGAAAATGAGAAGTTTTAACTTTTGGACAGTGGATGGTCGGTTTGTTGGCTCTTTTTCTGGATTGAATCGGCAACAGGCTAAGATTCTAGCGTCAAAAAAAACAGGAATCGACCAAAACCTACTAAAAACATACCATCCGAAGTTTTGGGATTGACAAGTAAAGTTTAGAGCGTAGAATTACGATATAAAGGGTATCACAAGAGAGAAAGAAAATGAATCACGCCGAAGCGGTTACAATGGTTAGGGGCAAGCGTAATAAGGATAGCCGAAAGATTGGTAATAATACCTATGCGGAAATCCTTCACGATGGTAGCGTAGGGATTTTGCTTCATAGCACCTATGTTGTACAGATTCACCCCGATGATACTGTAACCCTTCAAACGGGGGGTTGGCAAACCAGTACCACGAAGGATAGAATTAACCAGTATAGCCCCGTTCGCGTGTATCAGCGTAAATATGAATGGTTTGTAAAATTGAATGGTAAGGAATATCCCTTTATGGAAGGTATGGTGGTGCAAGCATGATGGTAGTGATTATGGTCGGATTTTTTACTATTATTCTTGGTGGTTTTATCATGGCCATTTTGGATATTGCTCATGAGGCTAATGAAACTTGGCAGAAACAAGTAAGGGCCGAGGATCTTAAAAAGTTGGGAAAGTTTATTAGGGAATAAAATTAAAGAAAGGGGCCAAGGATGGTCGATATTAACTGGGTAAGTATAGGCGTGGGATTTATTGTTGGTGTTGTGTGTAGTTGGTTTGTTTGTGATCTTGTTTTTCCAGTAAAGGAAGATTTAAATGACCAGGAATGATAAGATTTTGCTGACCTTTTGTTTTATCGCTGGGTGCGTTGTAACATTTTTTGTTTCGGGATGTTCAAAGCCAGTTAATAATCATACCAATATTGAATATCCTCTTGGACAGTATTTAGACACGCTACCAGTATCTACGGAAGAAAATAAATTACCTGAAAAAATAATGGTATATACTTCACTCAATGAAAATAATGAACCTGTTAAAATGGCTTCTTGTAAAGGTTGTCATTTTGTTTGCCCTAAATGCTTAGAATAAAAATCTAAGGATTTGTTGTAAGTTCTTACTCCACAAGGACTTAGAGCAAATCGGGCGGGCGCATTTTTGGTGCCAAAGTCTGATACAAAAATTTTTCTTCGTTTGGCACGCGATTATTTTTTTATTTTTTAAAAAGATTTCGCTTGCATTGGCCGATAATAAGTGTAGAATGAACGCATCACAAGGAGAAACGACAATGATGAACGATCTCGACACGGTGAACATGATCCTTGCTCAACTGGCCGACGAGGGTACGATTGAACCGATGGCCGAGCCGATTGACGCGAGCGACTGCCATCCGATGGATTGGGCAGAGGTTGTCGGCATTGCAGATGAGGTTTTCGATGAGATGTATCCTCATGCGGAATTGATGGTTGACAACGAAGGCAATTCTTGGTATATTTCTTGAAAAGGAGAATAGATGAAACGTAAGCATAATTATGATACTTTTGGTTTTGAAAATACTTTTTGGAAGGTCTTTCGATATATTTTCATTCCGTTGTGGTGTGTGATGTTTGTTGGAGTAATCACTTTTTTCATTTTTGTATTGTTCAATCCTAAAGTTATTGGAGAGCATACCGCTCAACTTCTGGCTCCTATCATCGAAAAAGTAAAGGAATAAATAATATGAGTCACCCCGATCCCCTGTTCGATCCAGATAACTCTTACGAGGATGATATGAACTACGACGATTACAATGCTTTTTTCGATGAGGATAGTTCCAACTATCACCCAGATGCGGATCATGAGATTGCGTCTCAGTTTGATAAGGATGATGAGGAACTGGAGGACGATTGGGATGATTTTTATGATGATAGCATGGATGGCGACCACGATTCGGCTATGGAATCTTGCGGGTGGGGAACTGATGAGGACTACGGATACTATGGGGATGATACCCCTATGTACGATGATTATTATGGAGGTGAGTGATGGCGGGAATGACTTTGCAGGATTGGATTAGGGCTTATATTCCACAAGAAAAGGAAAAGATGATGAAGGTTGTTGTTACACAGACTGATACTTTCGGTGGTGAGGCTAATTATAGTTGGGCTAATCGTTATGAGTTTGCTATTCATTCCGAAGCGTCTCAACGTAATATCGTGCGAAAGGCCAAGGCTCTCGCGGGTATGACCGGAGTAAAGGCCGATACATACGATTACGATACGGGGCTTACCATCAAGCCTCGCGGATATAATCAAGTGATCTTTGTAGATTTTGAGTGATTTATGAAAACGAAAAAAAGTATAACGCCATATCAAAAAGCTTTAGATCGCATGGAAAGGGAAACCAATCGTGCGGTAGCACATGTGGAGTTTTTAAAAAAACTGTATACCGAATCTAAAAAGAGCAAAAAAAAGTTGTCGCAAGTTGTTGGTGGATAAGGACTTACGACGAGGCCGCGGCCGCAAAAATCGTGCCAAAGTTTTTTCTTTTTTGGCATGCAATTATTTTTCAAGAACGCCTCTTGCATTGGCCGATAAGTATGCTATGATTAGGGTATCACAAGAAGAAGAGGTGCTAAGATGAGTCCTGACGGAACCTATAACGGATACGCTAACTATCAGACTTGGAATGTATGTTTGTGGATTAGCAACGATGAGAGTCTAAATGATCTTGCATCGTGTTGCAAAGATTACGAAGGTTTTAAGTCTACTCTTCGTGCTGGTTGTGAGGACATGCATATTGCATATGAAACGCCGGACGGGGTGGCATGGAATGATAGCGGCGTAAACCTTGCAGAAATGCAAGAATATTGGCAAGAAAACTTTTCTAAAGTGGCCGCTTGACAACTGACGATAAGTAGTGTAGACTTGTGACATTGAGGGTTTCTAACTAACAGAAAGGTTCTTATGAACGACTTGATTGTTTTTGGTTCGATTGCTGTGGCTGTTATGGGTTGTCTTCTCGCATTTGCTATGTATCACGTTTATCGTGGAGTGAATGCTAATCTGTCGTGTGCTAATGTTGGAGATGTTTTCAACTTTGACTATCTCCAGCCTAACAAGGGTGAGCCAGAGCGTTTCCTTGTCAAGATTGTTGATGTTCACACTCTTAGTGACGAACAGATTCGTAAACTCAACGCAACCAGCAACTATCGACGTTACGATGATAACTTCAAGCGTACTCGCCACCTTATCACTGGTGAGAGTCCCGATGGTACTGTGCGTAACTTTTATGCTGAACGTGTTACTAACTGTCGTCGTCCACTGCTTGGTACTACGCTCTTCAAGGCTGGTGTAGCACACCTTTTCTAAAAGAAAGTAAAGGTTGCAGTTTCGCAAAACCCTCAATCCTAAGTTGTTGCTACGGCAGCACTTAGGGCGAGGGCCGCGCCCGCAAAAATCGTGCCAGAACTATTTTAAAGAGTGTCTCTTGACACACCGATAATAGACAGTATAATCATTTTATGAATACTGCATTCTGCTACTCTGGCTATTCTTGGAAAGTTTTTCGGTTTAGCCATACGCTTGTTGGTTATGTTATGGCTAGTTCTCAGTACCAAGCACAGATTCTTGCCAAAGAAAAATATGGAGATTTTGTGTGGGTGGAGAGAGTTAGATAAATTTGGCCCCATCGTCTAGTGGCCTAGGACAACGGATTTTCGTTCCGTTTACCGGGGTTCGAATCCCCGTGGGGTCATTGTCTCGGCTAATCCTTCGGATTTGGGTGGCGTGGGTGTAGTCAGCGAAAAGTGATTGACAAAATTTCTTGCTTGTATAGACTTTGGCTATGCTCACTGCGACACAAATTCGTAAACTCTCTCAAGCCAATCTCAAAGGCTATGGTGGTAAAGAGGGAATCTTATCTTCTATCCTTTCTAGTGTTGATGGATGGGAAAGAACTAGTCATAGACTATACGATTATAGAAATGATATGCTAGGATGTTTAGTAGAGTGTAAGAAACAGGCTAATCTTCAATGGCTTGATCCTAGCAAATATCATAATTTAAGCAGGGAGGAGAAAGAGATTCGTTTTTTGTTTATTGTTGTAGATAAAAGTGGTTTGGTAGATTTGGTATTTTCTGTGAGTACGCATGATCTAATTGAGCGATTTTGGTCTAAAGATCATGTTAGGGATGCTTATGAGTATATTAAAAAGTATCCAAAAGACCAAATCAAATCTTCTATCAAGACACGCAAATTCTATGCCGAAAACCAAGATATTGTGACCACAATTTATTCTAGAAAAAAGCAAAGTTTAGCCGCTTGACAACCGATAATCTATAGTATAGAATCGCTCTAAAGGAGAAAACGATGCCAAATTGGTGTGCTAATAAGTTGACTATTTCCCACACTGACCGCTCTAAGGTTATGGAG
>Ga0315901_10005367_pt1 | contig 15632 bp, 12 predicted proteins | sample LakEriMetagenome_10_FD_203761 | JGI IMG/M metagenome (GOLD analysis project Ga0315901, IMG submission 203761) | Freshwater fungal communities from buoy surface, Lake Erie, Ohio, United States - Buoy 2 MA116 | ecosystem: Environmental > Aquatic > Freshwater > Lake | place: USA: Lake Erie, Ohio...
GATCACCTCGGGCGAAGAATGAAAATAGCGGTACGGACTGGCTGGCTTGCGAGGGCGAGGCATTGCTTCGCTCTAGATCACGTAACTACCGGTGCAATCCTTCTGACATTACCGAGAAATCTTCTACACCTTGGCTGAAGCCCAGATCCTGATCGAAGCCTGGCGCAGACACTACAACACCATCAGGCCGAACAGCTCATTGGGCTATCGGCCTCCGGCCCCGGAAACGGCAACACCTCCATGGCTGCCCTCCGGTTCCGCTCCGCTCCACCTACGGACAGCCATGGCGCCAAAGGCGGTTCTGCACTAACAACCAACACGGACCATTCAGTGGGGCCGGTCATCGCCAAAGCACAATGGCCTGCCCGCGTGACGGCCCGCCATCGGTCACTTACCTTTGATTCTTCTGGCGCAGCGATAGTTTGGAGCCAAATCTCGAGGCACCACCCGGTTCGCCGGATGGGGCCAAACCTTCGCGCTTGGCTAGAACATCCTCGGAGACGATGAAAACCACCGATAAAGCCAAAACGCGCCTGGAAGCTAACATATGGGGGGCTAGCAGATCTAAATGCGCGCAAACGCTGCCCAGTCACATTCTCTCGTTACCTGCGTTGACAACCACCAGGTTTGTCGTCACGCTCAAAATCGATAAATAACGAGTTTTATGTGCCGGCGGTCAGAAGGCGGTCTATGCGCGGGCCGTCAGGTGGGGACAATATCATGAAGATCACCCAGCTATTTGACGTGAAAGATAGGACTGTCCTCATTACCGGCGGCTCGGCGGGAATTGGCGCAATGATTGCTAGAGGTTTTGTACAGAACGGAGCGCGAGTCTACGTCTCATCGAGAAAGGCCGCTGTTTGCGAAGGCCTTGCCCACGACCTGTCTAAAATTGGCTACTGTCGGGCATTGCCAGCTGACATCAGCGATCTTGACGGTGTCAGGCAACTTGCGCGGGATCTGAGGGACCAGGAACCCGCACTCAACATTCTGATCAACAACGCCGGTGCGACCTGGGGCGAGGACATCGATTCATATTCGGATGATGGTTGGGACAAGGTCGTCGACCTCAATCTCAAATCCGTCTTTTTCCTGACAAAAGAGTTGCTGCCGCAGCTACGCCGCGCAGCCTCCACCGACCATTACTCGCGTGTCATCAATATCGCATCGGTCAATGGCTTGAAGCCGCCGGCTCTCGAAACGTACGCCTACTCAGCATCCAAGGCGGGATGCATTATGCTCACGCGGCATCTGGCCAAGCGTCTGGCCGAGGACCGCATCCTCGTAAACGCAATTGCGCCGGGCCCGTTCTCGACAAGAATGATGGCAGCAACACTGTCAGAGCACGGAGAGGCCATTCGCGCCGGTAACCCTCTCGGCCGTGTCGGAGAGCCAGAAGATATTGCGGGTGTAGCCATTTTCTTAGCCTCCAGGGCCTCAGCCTACGTCACTGGTGCAGTAATTCCTTGCGATGGGGGGTCTGCCGAACTGTGAGCCGGACAATGGCTCAATTTCAGGATCTTAGTCGGTGATCTGGCCCGACGGCCAGGGTGGAGAGACGTCGCTATGAGCAACGGTGCAAGCGTCAACGCTCTGCCTGGCACTAAGGTTTGGCTGTTCGCCCTTGTCGCCTTTCCGACCCAGGCCCTCTACATGGCGATCGCTGTGTACCTTCCGCAGTACTACGCATCGCAGTTCGGCCTTGAGCTGGCTGCTGTTGGGTTGGCATTCGCCGCGGTACGTTTGATCGATCTGCCGGTCGATCCGCTGCTTGGTATCGCGATCGATCGGACATCGGTTGTGAGGAACAACTATCGCGCGTGGATCCTCGCAGGAACGCCGGTGACTATGCTTGCCGTCTATATGCTATTTATGGCGCGTGAGGGCATCACCACGGCCCAAATTATGTTCTGGCTGCTGGTAATGTACCTAGGCACCTCCATGCTGACCCTCGCGCACTCAGCATGGGCTGCAAACATTTCTCCAAGCTATAACGAGCGATCGAGGATGTTCGCAGCGATTGGCGCACTCGGCGTTGCAGGTATGACGCTTCTTTTTGCCACCCCTCTGATTTCCCCGGCAAGTGGCGGCGAAATGGCTGTCCCTGCGATGGGCTGGTTCATTCTCATTACAACCCCGATTGCGGTAACCTTGGCGACGCTGTGGACACCGCCGCCTGTGCACAGCTCAACAAAGTCTTCGCTAATTTCGGTGAAGGCGTACCTGCCGCTGCTCATCCATCGCAACATGGGGCGGGTATTCCTGGCCATGCTTCTCTTTACGACTGGCACGGCATGGGAAGGAGCGCTGTTCCTATTCTATTTTACTGACGGGCGCGGGTTTTCTGTAGCCGAGGCGTCGACTCTGCTGATATTTGCCTTGGGCGCCGGCTTGCTCGGAGCGCCGGGCATCGCGCGGGTGTCTATGCTTGCCAGCAAGCATGCGGCAGTTATGGGTACAGCCGTCTTCTATGCACTGGCGTTATCAAGCTTGGCTTTGGTGCCGAGCGACAACAAGTTGCTCTCTTCGATGCCCGTCATCACCACCGGATTCCTCTACGCCGGCTTTCACGTGCTTCTTCGATCTATGACCGCAGATGTCATCGACGAGATACGTTTGTCCGAAGGCAAAGACATGAGTGCTTTGCTCTATGCCCTGCTTACCTTGGCACCAAAACTCGCAGCAGCAGCGGCTATAGCCCTGACATTCTCGTTGCTCGCGGCGATTGGTTACCGAGCAGGAACGAATGAGACCAATAGCGTCGCAGCGCTGAATAGCTTGGAGGCTTCGTATCTCATTGGACCCGTTGCTTTCATCCTGGCCGGTGCAGGATGCATGTTCGGCTACGGACTTGGACCATCGCGAACGGCGGCAATCCGTGCGGAACTCGACAAACGCGATAGGCCATCGCCAGCCAGTTGAGGGGCCTTAGCCTTCAGGTGGGCGAAGCGGGATGACTTCTGGGAGGAAGGTCCTGCAGTAAGCCAATATGGCGCTTATCAATCCATCGCGATAGTCGTCGGTGACGCAGCCGTGGTGTTCATAGGACGCCGCCGTAACACCGTCACAAATCGCATAAATGATCGCAAACTTGACCTCCGAGTCAGGCAGGTAAGGCATCACGAAGTACGTGTTCATCCACTCATAGCCTCGCTCGGAGAGACTCTTGATATAGTCGAGGTCGCGCCTGCGAATTTCCGGACTGAGCCCGCTCCCAAAGAAGAGCTTCAGAAGGACGGGATGCTCATTATAGAACGCAAACAGTCGTTCGCATCCGAGAACGTAAATGTCCGACCAATGCCTAATTCTTTGGTGATCCAAGGGCGTGATGCGAGTGGTTGTGTACAGGCGGTCGAGGAACCGCTCAGCGAGAGCAACAAAAGCCGCCTCTTTGGTCGGGAAGAAGTGGTATACTGACGCCGGCGGCACCTCCGCCCTTTTGGCGATATCGTAAAGCCCGATCGCGCTTGGCTCATGCTCCAATAGCAGACTTTCAGTCGCATCCAGTAAGCGCTCGTAACGTTCACGGCTGCGCTTCTGAACCGGTTTGCGCGGTGTATTCGATCTCGCGCCCTTCGTGTCGGGCGCCACTTCATCGGATCCGGCTACCGGCGTTTTCATCATCAAGACTCGATAAGAATAGAATGTTGTCTTGAAACGTGTTGGCTCAACACCCTCAAGAATGCAACTTGGTGGCCATGAAGGGCGCCCTGGGTATCACGGATACCTTCCGAGCTGATTGATCTATCTGGCCGGTCCGTTGGACGGATAGGCGCTAACGGGAACGAAGGCGGTCAACGACTTCGTCGGCCGCCCTTTCTCCGGCTTGCATTGCGCCTTCAACGTACCCGTTCCAATAGGTTGCGGTCTCCGTTCCGGCCCAATGTATCCGGCCAACAGGGGTGCGCAAAGCATGGCCAAAAGTCGTCCAGGTTCCCGGGGTCATGGTCCCTGCATAGCAGCCGCGTGAAAACTCCTCCTCGGTCCACGACTTATCGATGAACTCCAGAGGAGTTGCAGCCTGCTCACCAAAGCAAGCCACCGCAGTCTGAATTGCCGCCTCTTTGCGCCGCTCAGCTGGCTCGGCGATCCAGCGACGGGCAGGGAGCCCTTCTGTGAACCCCAGCAAGATCCCGCATGACCCATCCTCGGGTGAGTTATCATAGATGAGCTGCGGCACGTCTTGGTCAGTAAGCGCAAATCCCGACAAACCTTCGGCGCGCCAGAAGGGCTTGTCATAGACCAGCATCATCTTGATCGCTGTTCCCATCGGCATGCGCTGCATCAAACCATCGCGCGCCGCCGGCATCGCCGGTTGAAAACGGATGCGTCCAGCCAGTGTCGGCGAGATCGCCACGATCGCATACTTGGCAATTGTTTCGGACATTTCACTCACAACCCTGACACCAGAGTCATGCTGCTCAATCTTGACCACAATTTCATTGAAGCAAATGCGCGAGCCAAGCTCTGCCGCAAGGCCGATCGACAGTTTCTGCATGCCAGTATGAAATCGACTATCCTGGCCTCCGCCTCGGGTTCCAGTGACAACGCTGAAGCCACCGCCTGCCCCGAAATAGAAAGCCACGTGCAGCATAGAAAGCTCGCTAGCATCGACGGAAAAGACACCCGGAGCATTGAAATTGAAAAGCCACCGGCCGAAATCTGTCGTCAGATTTTGTTCGATCCATTCCGCATATGTCAGGCGGTCCAGGAGCTTTGCGTCAGGATGCGTCCAAGGCGCTTCAAGAGGAATCGAAGCTGCTAGAGCTTCGATTTTGTCCCGGCCTTGCTTGATATCCGCGTTGACGGTTTCCTCATCAAAGTCCGACGTCCCCGAAAATCGCGACATCTCGCCGTCCGCCAGCACCACCCCGTCGCCTTCCTCGTACGTCGGAAAAATTCCCAGTCCGAGCTCCTTTGCCAGCGCAAGAACGCGATGCTGGGTTGGAGCGACCCACTGCCCTCCAACATCGATTGTTACGCCGTTGCCGAGAGCCTGGCTGAGCGTACGTCCACCGACGCGATCACGCGCCTCAAGAACCACGACATCAACACCGCAGCGAGCGAGTTGCCGAGCAGCGGAAAGACCCGAAGGACCGCCGCCAACAACCACAACATCACAAGTTCTCGATTGCATGAGAGTTACCCTTCCCAGATCTTGTCGGGCTGGACTACCCGAACCCATGATCACCGTAGTTTCGATTTTTATCGATTCAAGAGGATTCCGGTCGTATGCGGGGATCGAGAAACTGGTGACGAGCGTCTCAAGCGGGTAAAGCCTGTCCCAGGGGAGTGGATTGCAAATATGGATCCATCGGGAGCCAGCTTGAAAGGACAGCAGCAGAGGCTGAACGAACTCCGCGCCCAGGCAAAAGCCGCGGCTGCAGTAGGGCCAGTGCACGCGCACCTCTTTGCTCACCTAATTGCCGAGGGCGAGCTCTTTGAAGCCTTGGAGCAGTTTGAGCAGGCGAGGTATCTTCCAGTACGGTCGGCTGATGCGCACGAAGCGCTGGCGTTTTACGCGCAGCGCCTCGGCTTACATGAAGCCTCAAACGCTCACTATCGCGCCGCGGTAGCTCTCGAGCCGGCGAGCGCACGACTTTGGCATAATCTCGCAACGAGCGAACGTAGCTTGGGCAGGCTGATGCAAGCGGTAGAGGCATGTAATCGAGCATTGGCCCTGGGCGCTGACCCTTACCCAACGCTGCTGTTGCGATCAGAGTGCGCACGGATATCCGTCACTCAAAATCACGTGCAAGAGCTCAGCGAAATGCTCGAGCGCACTTCTGAAGCGCGGCAGCAGATGTTTCTCGGCTACGCCTTGGGCAAAGAGCTGCACGATCTGGGTGACTACGACCGTGCTTTCGCAGCTTTTTCCACCGCTGCCTCCAGCCGGCGTATTAACCTCAATTACGACGTTGAGATCGACCGCCAGAAGATGGCTCGGATCACCGAGGTGTTCTCCGAGGCCACCAAATCCAAACCGCTAGGTGACAAGCCGGCAGACCATATCTTTATCGTCGGTCTTCCCCGATCGGGGACAACGCTGATTGAGCGCATAGTCTCGGGCTTGCGGGGGGTGCATTCGAACGGCGAGACTGACAACTTCTTCAATGCCCTGATCAGGGCCGCACCCCGCTCTGGTGAAGACATATTCACGAGGTGCGCCCAGTCGGCGGTGACGGAATGCGAAACTTGGTACCGGAAGCTATCCAACCCGCGAGGTCTGGAAATCTCCATCGTCGAAAAGCTGCCGCTCAATTATCTTTATGTCGGCGCAATCGCCCGTAACCTTGGGCGATCCCGGATAATCTGGGTCAACCGGGATCCGATCGACAGCTGTTTCGCAATGTGGCGTACGCTCTTTGCTGAAGCCTATCCGTTCAGCTACGACTTCGAAGACCTTGCGGCCTACCATGCTTCGTACAAGCTATTGCAGCGACATTGGGAGGGCTTGACCCAAGGGCTTATTCTGAATGTCGACTACGAGTCGCTTGTAGCCAGTCCCGCGGCAGTGGGTCGTGCAATTGCCGCGCACTGCGGATTAGATTGGAACGAGACTGCAACAGACATTTCCCGGGTCAAAATGGCCTCGCTCACCGCGAGCGCTACGCAGGTGAGGGAGGGTATCTACACCCGCTCAAGCGGCATCTGGAAGCGATATGAGCAGCATCTTTACCCGCTGCAATCGGCGCTTGATCGACACCATCAACTATGAGTGCCGGATAGTCTCGCCAGATTACCGCTGATACTTTGGCAGATGAACTTCGAGTCCATCTGCAGCGACGGTCAGCTCGATTTGGCACCCAAGCCGGGACGAAGGCTGAACCTCATAAGCAAGTTCGAGCATGTCGCGCTCCTGGCTACCCATTTCCGGCACAACGGGAGCCCAGCCAGCTTCGATATAGACATGACAAGTCGCACAGGCACAGAGACCGCCACAGTCGCCGTCAATGCCTAGAATGCCATTGTCGAGTGCGGCCCTCATTACCGATGTGCCAGCGGGCGCCTCAACAACGTACTGAGTGCCATCGGCTGCGATGAATTTTACTCTAGGCATAATGGCTCCTTGCGCCGCACTGCGTTTACTGCGGTGACGTCAAAGTCGACGCGGAATGATTACCTGCATCGACGAATAGCCATGCACGAAGGATGAGGGCACGCGCTCGTAGTCCAAGACATTTATCTCGGGGAAACGCGTCAGGATCTCTTCCCAGAGGATCGCCAACTGCAGCTCAGCTAAGCGATTGCCCATGCAGCGATGGATGCCGAAACCGAACGACAGATGACGGCGCGGCTGCTCTCGGTTGATAATAAACTCATCTGGCTTGTCGATAACGGTGCCGTCGCGATTGCCCGATATGTACCACATCAAAACCTTGTCGCCTTGCTTGATGGTTTTGCCGCCAAGCTCGACGTCTTGCGTTGCGGTTCGGCGCATATAGGCAAGGGGCGTCTGCCAACGGATGGTTTCAGCGACCATCGACGGTATCAGGTTTGGATTGTTGTTCAGGAGCTTCCGCTGATCTGGATTTTGATGGAGCGCAAGCACTGACCCTGACATTGAATTGCGGGTGGTGTCATTACCGCCAACGATGAGGAGGATGATGTTGCCCAGGAACTCTTCGGGAGACATCTCCCGAGTTGTAGAGCCGTGTGCCAGCAATGAGATCAGATCACCCTTAGGTGGCTGGCTCGCGCGCTCTTCCCAAAGATTTCCGAAGTACGCGGCGCACTCGCCCATTACTTCCGCGAACTGCTCTTCGTACCGACCTTCCTCCCAAACACCGGAATCTGGCTCGGCCGTCGACATATCCGACCAGTAGGTCAGCTTTCGCCTGTCTTCGAAGGGAAAATCAAACAAAGTAGCCAGCATCTGACCCGTCAGTTCAATCGAGACCCGGTCCACCCAATCAAACGGCTCACCAATCGGCAGCTCGTCCAGAGTTTTCGACACTCTTGATCGAATGAGCGTTTCCATCGCTAGTAGGTTAGTGGGCGACACGATGGGTTGCACAGTCTTGCGCTGCTCATCATGCTTCGGCGGGTCCATCGCGATGAACATTGGCAAAGGCAAAGCTTCGAGAGGATCATCGATCGTGATCGAACCCTCAGAGGAGAAGGCTCGGGTATTTGTATCTACCGCGACAATGTCCTCGAATCGGGTCACAGACCAGAACGGTCCATCTCGGTGCTGACCGGCAGGATGAAGGTGAACTGGATCTTCGTCTCGGAGGCGCTCAAAGTAAGGCCAGAATGTGCCCGTGCGCCAAAGATCCAGATCGGTGATGTTCAGTTCATCTATAGGGCAGGAATAAGCCGCACTTCTAACAGCGCTTAAATCGCTTCCTGATTCACCCTGCATAGCAGCCTCTTGTGCAAAAGGTGAAGCCGCGCCAACAGTTTGGCTGTTGGCGGAGCTTCGCCGGAGTTTGGAGCGCTCTCCGAGACGCCCTCACTGGCCTTTATCGATTGAGCTCACCAAGAGAACTTCAAACTAAGCCCAGCTTCGCGTGGGCGACCGACGGTTTCGGCGAGGTCCAGCGGTGTGAACCGGCTAATCCTGGAATACTGCCCATAGACTGTTCTTTCGTTGAACAGATTTCGGACGTAGCCGCTGACCGTCCATGGACCGAACTCCAACGATGCGTTGAAATTGACCAGCCAGTAGCCCGGCAAAAGCGGGTAGCGGCTGGTAACGGAAGGCAGGTTCTGCCGCATGCTCGACTTGTAATTGCCGTTCACGCTCGCCCGAAGCTTAGTCTCGTCCCCAAGACTTGCCTGGTAATTGAGCGTTACATTCGCGCTGTGTCGCGGTGCAGACGGGAGGACCGTACCAGCAACGCCATTGATGGCGCACGGATCAATTGTCACGCCATCGCCAACACCTGCCGGAATGCAGAAGTCCTTGGTCAAGTTCGCTTCTGTGTAAGCATAGGCAAGCGAAAGGTCGAATGACGGGCCAATCGGACCGCGAAGCTCGACCTCGATCCCCTTGGTGCGCGCCCGCTCGCCGTTCACGGTTACGGGCCAAACGTTGTAAGGTGTGAAGGTGCCGATCTGTGGGTCGAACCAATCATCGTAGAAGGCGTCGACCGAGTAGATCCAGTCGTTGTTGAACCGACCCTTGAAGCCAAATTCGTAGTTGTCGACCTTGTCAGAGCGATAATTCAAGATGGCAGCCGGCTCGAGCGCGAAGCCAGAAAGCGCAAACGCGTTCGCACCACCTCGGCGGAAGCCTTGCGAGAAGATCGCATAGAATCTGTGCCGGTCGGTGATTGCGTACGACGCATTAAACTTAAAGATCTGGTCGCTTGCCGTCGTCTTGTTTGAGGCCTGCTCGAACAGGTAGAAGTTGGGGATGTTGGACTCGACCTCACGGGAAAGCGTCTGCTCGAAGAATCGAATCCCTGCTGTCAGGTCTAGCTTGCTAGAAGCGTGCCAGGTCACCTCACCAAACACGGACTTGTCGGTGAAGGTTTGGGATCCTCCGACGGTGAAGTATCGATCATCTGGGCCAATCCCAGAGAAATTGACCACGCCTGGCGTGTTATTGAAATCGTATTGCCCGGCCCCGAAGCTCGACCACAAATCTGTGCGCTTCTCGCGCTGGTAAAACGCGCCAAGCACGAACTCAAAGGTATCACCGGGCGCTGAGACCAACCTGACTTCCTGAGTGAAGGAGCTGGCCTTGTCGTCGAATACGCTTACGCTGTTGAAGCGTGGATTAGTCGGCGTGCCGGTATAGTATGGTACAAAGACCGCCGGCAACGCAGCCGTGCCGAGGGTTGTTTCCGAGCTGGAATTGCCCGCAGTTTCAAAGAAGCTCGTTGTCGATGATAGTGTCGCAAAACCCATGTCGTAGCTTAGGTCTGCAGTCCACATTTCCGAGGTGCGCTCAAAGGGTTCTTGCTGGCGCCTGATGATCTCAAAATCACCCGTTTTGGGGTAGGTAATTGCCGGGTCAAATGGATCGATACCGCCAGCAAAGTAGGGCGTGTCGGCATTGGGGGCATAGCCATTTGATTCGACACGGTTGTAGGCAACAGTGGCGCTGAAACCATCAATTGGCTCCCACTTGATGCCTGCCCGCCAATATGTCGCTTCGTCCCAATTCACATCGGACTTGTTCTCGCGAACAGCCGAACTGGTCAAACGAGCCGCAGGGTTTGTCAGCACCGGCTTGCCGCGTGGATCACCGCCTTCCGTTACAAACAAACCAACCGCATCGATGTAGCCGGCATTGCGCTCGTGTGAGACCGAGAAGCGAGCCGCCAAAGTTTGCCCTAGCGGCACGTTGACAACGGCATTTGCGGAATAGTCTGCGGAACCGGAGTGGCTGAGCGTGCCGACTGAACCACCAATCGATCCGGAGAATTTTCCGAGTTCGGCCTGGTTCGCAATCAACCTTACAGCCCCGCCAAGGGAACCGGCACCATAGAGAGTCCCTTGCGGGCCTCGGAGAACCTCGACCCTTGCGATATCTTTAATGGGAAAGAAGTTGGCGTAAGGCGAGTTGTCCAGATAGGTGCTAACTGAGTTTTGCTCGAGCGTTTGCCCCAGACGATCGCTTGGCGAAGCGCTCAACCCTCTCATTACTTGCCGCTGTGCGCCTAGGTTCTGGTTTCCGTGTGACGTAACGACAAGGTTTGGAACCTGTTCGGACAAATCCGACATGCTCGACACGCCGGCTGACGCAATCTGGTTCGCGTCGACGACAGCGATATTGTATGGGATTTGAGTGACGTCTTGGGCTCGCCTATTGGCGGTCACGATAATTACGTTCTCGCCCTCTTCCGCTGCCGGATCCGCTTGCGCAATCGCGACCGACGGAAACGCCCCTGCTAGCGCCAGCGCGGCAACCGAATATAGGTAGCCTGCCTTGTGGGCTCTCCCTGTATACGCCATTTCTCTCTCCCAAATATCAGTTTTATGTATTTTATTCGTTTCCTTAGAGCCCAAGGAAGTCTGCAAGCTCCTCATAGTTTATCTGCCATAGGCTACCGCCCCGCGGTTCACGCTGGTGAATCGAGCGAAACCCAATGAGCTGCTGCATCCGCGGCGACATCTTCCGAACAGCTTCCATTGGGACCGTGAAGGGGTAGGCCTCTTCAGGCACCAGGAAGCCCGGATTGTAGGGCACCGCGATAACGCGGCGCTTGAAGTCAGCTGTTACATTTGCGCCGCCACCGTGGACGAGCTTGCCGCCGTAGAACAATGCAGAGCCTGCTTTCAGCTCTGCCGGGATCGTCATCTCCGGGGTAAATTCGACGTCGTGGTCCCACTTGTGGCTGCCAGGAATAACCCGGGTAGCACCGCGCTCTTCGGTGACATCCTTGAGAGCAAGGATCATGTTGACCATCACCTCAGGCGCATCTTTGCCGTAGCGGAAGAAAACCGGGTAGTTGCCCATATCGCGGTGCAGCATCTGAGCCTTTTCGCCTGGATGAATTTCGATGACTTGGCATGTGTTGAGCCAAAAGGTGTCGCAGACACCTTCAAACATCGCCCCCACGTATTCGAGAATGGTCTCATTTGCGAACAGGGCGTCCTGCAGCGAGGGGCAGTACGTAACAACGTTGGTCAGTCGTTTGGTCCGCTCTCCATGGAAAGCCTTCATCAGCTCGTCATCATGCGTTGAGCCGGCGTGGAGCGCTTCGAGACGCGGATCGAGTTGTGCGTTCACCTCGTCGAGCTGCGCCTGGCTCAGAATGTCTTCGACGATCACGCCGCCGTCTTCATCGATGATCTTCATTAGCTCTGACGCCGGAGCACCAAAGGGCACTTTGCGAAGACCCGTGGCGACCTGATTTGCAGCTTCCGACATAACCTCTCCTCCAGCACATGCGCTCTGGCACGAAAGACTATATCCGATATTTATCGTGTTTCAAGCCCGATTGATTGTTTGCATCGAGGTCATCAAGCTGCCAGTAAAGCTGGATTTTCTGAGATTTCTGGTCAGAGATGACAGACTAATGCTTCGACCTTAGCAGATAGAAATTGCTAATGAGCGGCTCATGCATGAGATGATGAGTCGCTCATTCAATGGTTGTCACAACTTCTGCTCCGGCAAGCTGCAGTTGCGCCAGAAATGCTTCAGGCGCCATGATCTGGTCGGGAGTGTAGACTCCTGGGCTTGCTGGTGGGTGGCCGTCTAGACCGATCAGCCGTTCAAGCGTCAACGCAATACAAAGTGCGGTTAAGGTCGTGACTGAGTTTGAGAGCTGGAGGGTCTGCCGGCCAAAACGGTGTTCGCCGTTGATTGTGCCTACGACTTCGATGGAGATTTCATCGGCTGGCGTGCCCGTCAGTGTAAAAAGGTGCGATTGCCCCCACGTTTCGAGCACGTGGATATTTCTAGCGCTTGTCCGGGCGCCGATAGAAGCAACGTCGATTGAAACCGCCCCCTTGCCCTCAACAATGGTGCCACCAACCGCACGATATCGCCGCAGGGTCTCATCCTCAGCAAGCCAGGTGTAAGTGCCGTTGACCTTCGAGAGCGTCGTCTTCATGCAACGTGCAACCCGTTCAAAGTCTGCGATGGCGGCCGCTCCTCCGCCTGAGGCATTACGGTCGATCGTTACCCCCGCCACGATAGTTTCGATTGTGTCGAACCGTGCGCTGAGAGCCAATACTGCAATCGTCAGGGCACCAGCAAACCAGTGCCCCGCAAGAACTACCGGCGCCTCATTTACTCGCGCCAGTGCATGGACCGCATCGACACCATGTTCGAAAGCTGCGCTTGAAATGCTGAAGTATGGGATCGCTCGTGCATGCGCCCATGAGAGAGCATCGAGCCCAGCGTCTTTTGCGAAAACCGCGACGATCGAGGCTTCGATTTGGTCGAGGCCCATCCGGCCGTCCGCGAGGTCAATGGCGGCTGATCGAGCGCCGCCCAAGGAATCTGCCAGGGCTGTGGCCTTTTCAAGATTACGGCCAGCGATTGTGAGCGGCAAATCAGGATGCCTCGAGCGAAGTAATTTAGCCACTTCGCGGCCGGTTACGCCATATCCTCCGATCAGCAGTAGCGCCTGCTTCTCCATGAGCCAATCCAGACAAAGTTAGAGAAAGAACAGAGTACCCTTCAGAGTGGCAGATGCTGTCCTAGCAATTCCCAAGGGACCACTGCATACTCAAGAAAGGAGCATTGAAGGTCGCTCAAGCTAAGCGCACGAGCATCTTCCCAATGTTATGTCCCTGAAATAGACCAAGGAAGGCCGCAGGCGCGTTCTCTATCCCCTCAATGACTGTCTCAACCGACTTTATCTGGCCGGACGAGTGCCATTCCGCGAGGTCCTTCAGAAAGTCGCTCGCCATGTCTAAATGGTCGCTGCAGATGAAACCCTTGAGTGAAATCTGCATATCGATCGCCCGCCAGATATTAGCCGGGCCGCACGTGGGCTCCATGTTGTACATGTATATGGCGCCGCAAAGAGCAAAGCGGGCATGAGGCCTTGCGACTGCAAGTGCTGAATCCAGTTGTTCCGCGCCAACGTTATCGAAGCAGACATCAATTCCGTCAGGTGCTGCGCGTCGAAGCGCAGCCTCGAAGTCAGGCTCTGCCTTGTAATCGATCACTTCGTCGCAGCCGAGCTCACGCAGAAAAGCGACCTTTTCCTTTCCTCCAGCCGAGCTGATGACGCGATTGCCGCGGGCTTTAGCAATTTGGACAGCGGTGGATCCAACTGCCCCTGCAGCGCCAGTAACGAATACAATGTCAGCCGGCTTCAGATCGGCAATTCGCAGAAGTCCAATGTACGCAGTCAGGCCCGGCATACCGGCCAGCCCCAAGTAAGCTTGAAGAGGAAATCCAAGGTCCTCGAGTTTCTGAACGTTTGCTGCGGGAGCATTGAAGCCCTCGCGCCACCCACAATAGGAGCGGACCAAATCTCCTGGCTGAAAGGCGGGATCGTTAGATGCGACCACCTCACCGATAGCGCCACCTTCCATAGCGACACCGAGTTTGTATGGCTCAACATAGCTCTCGGTCGTGTCCATTCGGCCACGCATATAGGGATCTACTGACATCCAGAGGTTTTTGACCTGAACTTCTCCGGCGGCAGGATCCGGCAGATCGACTGTGGCGATCTCAAAATGTTTCGGTTCCGCTGCAGCCACTGGACGCTCTACCAAACGCACTTCTCTAATCCGCATTATGCTTCTCCAACCGTCGCATTACCGTTCTGCGATCCGTCTCAGATCTGAGTACGCAGAAAAGTAGATAAATATCGATTACGAGTCCAATGCATTTGGAGGGCGCGGCCTCTCCCCGCCAACCTCTGGAGGTTAAACGTCTGACAAAGATGCGCATACGCTTATTTCGGGGGTGGAGGCCGTGATCTTCGACAGTCCATCGAGAGGAAGAACTGCACTTGTTCAGGCTGACTCCAGTCGTGGCGGATTACCGCTCTCTTGCTCCCACTGGCGCTCCAGCTCCGCAGTATCAGCGGATGCGGACACCATGGAATACTCGAAACAGTCGAATCTCGCGTCCTTGTCCCGCTTGATCTAATCCAGCGCTTCTCTCTCACGTGATGAACCTTGCGCATATGAGCGGTGAGCCTGGCCCCAATTCTGGTCCGGTCATTGTAAGAAAGACCGGCTCTTTTTGCATAAGGGCAGGCTAACCTGCCCCGATGATTTCCCCGAACTCTTCAGCGTCATGCGCGGCCCTCAAGCCGCTCAACCTTGCCAGAGAGCTCCTTCACTGCCTCAACCAGCACGCCGACGAGATTACCGTAGGCAACGGACAAAAGCCCATCCTCGTTGGCCTGTACCGCCTCGGGCACAACCGCGGCCAATTCCTGGGCAACAACGCCAATCCCTCGGCTACCCGTATCGAGGCGGGTGAAGGTTACCCCCCGAAGCTTGCGGACGAGGTTCAGAGCGTCAGAGATCGTCTCAACGTTCGTCTTGAGCCGGGCGTCAGAATAGGCGGTAATGTCGCCGGTTGCGGTGATTGTGCCTGTAACCGAGATCGAACCGGCAAAGCTCTCTCCAGCCTTGTTGGCAGGGGTATAGCCCAGGGCTCCGGTTACGTCTGCCGAAGCAAGCGACGCGCCCGTGGTCACCCGACCTTTCGCATCGACCGTGACTTTGGTGTAGGTCCCCGCCGCCACGCCGCTGTTGGCGAGAGTGGCGGCGAACGACAGGGCAGCAGATCCGTCGAATGCCGCACTGGTGCCGCTTACATCTCCCGTCAGCGCAATGGTGCGCCCAGTTGCCCATCTAATTGTAGTGGCCGTATTGCCCGTGCAGGAGCCGGACGATCCGCTGATCGATCCGCTCGCCGTGATGCAGCCGCTGGGCGGTGAGCCGGGCCGTAACGGGCTCACCCGCCGTCAACACACGCATTGCAATTTGTGCACAAAATCAGACGCGTCGCTTGAATCAAGCATCTGTATTTACGCCATTTCGTATTTTTGACCCCCGGTCGCTAATTCGCGGTTGCGTGAACTTTGGATCGAACGCGGTTTCCCATCTCGAACCCGTACGCTTTTACCCTCCCCCCCTCCATCTCGCGTGGGGCTGCGCGGGCGGACGCAGGACTTCATGACGCACTTGTGTCGCTAGAATGACGGGTTTTGGGGTGCAAATTGTTGTAAATGAACAGATGACGCACCCACCCCCTA
>Ga0315901_10005368_pt1 | contig 15630 bp, 21 predicted proteins | sample LakEriMetagenome_10_FD_203761 | JGI IMG/M metagenome (GOLD analysis project Ga0315901, IMG submission 203761) | Freshwater fungal communities from buoy surface, Lake Erie, Ohio, United States - Buoy 2 MA116 | ecosystem: Environmental > Aquatic > Freshwater > Lake | place: USA: Lake Erie, Ohio...
CGGGCCGGCCCGGGGGGCGCGAAAAAGGTGCCTCGGAAACACAGCGAACCGCCGTCAGCACGCGCACATATTTCTGACCCAACCGGAGGCCGGATAATGGACCGTGTGCCACCTGTGGGGCTTGCTGGGGCTGGTCGGCGTCTGTGGTCGGCTGTCTGGTCAGTTTCCGAAGTGTGCCCGGCAAATCACGAACTGCTGCTTCTGGCGTGCAAACAAGCTGATCGGGCGGCTGAGTGTCGGGAGATCCTCAGCAAGTCGGGACTCACCGCCGTGGATCGGTTCGGGATCGAGCAGCCACATTGGGCGATTGAGACGGAGCGGAAGGCGAGCACGGCGGCGGCCCAGTTGATCAAGCAAATTTGCGCGGCGGTCGGCAAGACGGAGGTGCAGGAAGCCATCGAGGAGGACTTGTTCGGGTGACGTACTACTTCAGCGATGATGCCGCTAAGCGTGTCGAGAAGTTCTTCGAGACTCAGTTGCGGTACGTCGAGGGGGCGAAGGCGGGACAGCCATTCTTGCTAGAGGAATGGCAGCGGAAGATCGTCCGCGATTTGTTCGGGTGGCTGCGGGAAGACGGAACGCGGCGGTATCGGATCGCGTATATCGAGGTTCCCCGGAAGAACGGCAAGAGCACGTTCGCGGCTGGCATCGCGTTGTATCTACTCCTCTGTGATCGTGAGGAGCGGCCCCAAGTTTATTCGTGTGCCGGTGATCGTGAACAGGCGGGGATTGTGTTTCGAGCGGCCCGCGAGATGGTCAGCGGCGGGACACCGAGCCTGCAGGCAGAGGCGGAGTTGCGGCAGTACGAGATCAGGGGGACGCGGCGCGGTGGATGGTATGCGGCGACATCGGCAGAAGCGTACTCAGCACACGGAAAGAGCCCGCACGGGATTATCTTCGACGAACTCCACACACAGCCGAACCGGATGCTGTGGGATGCGATGCTGTCGGGACGAGGTGCGAGGGCGAATCCTCTGGTGGTGGCGATCACCACGGCGGGGCATGATCGATCCTCAATCTGTTGGGAGATGCACCAGCGAGCGGCGGCAGCGATTGCCAATCCCGACTCCGACCCGACGTTCTACGGGTGCATCTATGGGGCTGCTGATAAGGACGACTGGACATCGGAAGAAGTCTGGAGGAAAGCGAACCCTAACCTCGGCGTGTCTGTGTCGCTGGAGTTTCTCCGCGAGGAATGCACGGCGGCGAGGAACAATCCGGCACATGAAAACGTCTTCAGGAATCTCTACCTGAACCAGTGGACCGAGCAGGCTGTCCGCTGGCTGCCGATGGAGCATTGGGACGAATGCCAAGAGGACATCAGGCTGGAGGACTTCGCGGGGGAACCGTGTTGGATGGGGCTGGATCTTGCGAGCACTCGCGACATCAACGCCCTGTCGATGCTCTTCCGGCGTGACGGCGAGTACTTTGTCTTCGTGCGGTACTGGATGCCTGCGGAATGCAAGGACATTCGCGGCAAACAGGATCGAGCACAGGCCAAACGATGGGCCGAGCAGGGGCTGATTCAGCAGACAGACGGAGACGTGACAGACTACGGCGTGATCTGTGCGGACATCTGCGATCTTGCCGAGCGGTTCGAGCTGCAAATCCTTGGCTATGATCCGTGGGGACCGGCCCGGGCACTGGCCCAGCAACTGACGGCGAGCGGATTTCCTGCGGACAAGCTGAGAGAGTTCCGCCAGAACATTGGATCGTTTGCGGCCCCGTCAAAAGAGTTTGAGCGGCTGGTGACAGGCCACAAGGTCCACCATGACGGCGACCCCGTGTTGCGGTGGATGGTGGGAAATGTTGCGGCGGAGAGGGATCGGAATGATAATATCCGCCCGAGTAAGAGCCGATCCGCTGACAAGATTGATGGAGTCGTTGCCTCAATCATGGCGTTGGGGCTGGCACTCGCCGAAGAACAAGCTGGGGCAAGCGTGTACGAAACCGGAGGGAGTCTGTTCCTATGAGCGTGATTACAACCATCCGGCAAAACGTGGCCCGCTGGATTGCACCAGAGGCACGGGGGATGCCGCAGCAGGTAGCCGACGCCCTGACGGTGCGGAGTTCGGCGGGCGTGCCTGTCACCGAGTCAACGGCGTTGTCTGCCTCTGCCGTGTTCGCGGCGGTGCGTGTGATCGCCGAGACGATTGCACAGATCCACTGGGAGATTTACCAGAAGACTGGAGAGGCGGAGATCGAGTTGGACGATCACCCTCTGCGGATCCTGCTGGACGAGGAACCTAACGGCGAGATGACGGCGTTTAGCTGGCGGATTGCCATGCTGACATCGTACTACCTGCACGGCAACATGCTGGCGGAGATCGAGCGGAACGGGGCGGGCTATCCAATCGGTCTGTGGTGGATTCACCCCGGGCGGGTGCATGTGCGGCGAGATCCGGCGGGCGGCATGTTTTACGCCGTGACTGATCCAGACGGCTTGAATCCTGTCCGTGTGGAAGCGGCAAACATGTATCACGTGCCGTTGCTGGCATCGGATGGCATTGCCGGGCGTGGGCTGATCCAGAGAGCCCGGGACAGTATCGGACTGTTGGTGGGGATGGAACAGTATGCCAGCAGCAGCTTTGCCAATGGGGCACGTCCTGCCGGACTTCTGAAACATCCGGGCAAACTGACGGAGGCGGCCCGGTCGAACATCCGTAGCGAATGGGAGGCACTCCATCGAGGGGCAGACAAGGCGGGGCGGACTGCTGTCCTGCAGGAGGGGATGGAGTTCCAGCCCATGCAGATGAGCGCGGTCGATGCCCAACTGTTGGAGCAACGGCAATTCCAGATTGCAGAGGTGGCCCGGTGGTTCAACATCCCGCCTCATCTCCTGCGGGACTTGTCGCGGGCGACGTTCGGGAACATCGAGCATCAGGGGATCGAATACCAGACTTACACGATCCGGCCACTGTGCCGGGCGATGGAGCAGGAAGCACAACGCAAGCTGGTTCCACGTGCAGAGCGTTCGACGATCCACACCGAGTTGGATCTTGACGACCTGCAACTCATCGACCGAAAGAGCCGTTTCGATGCCTATGCAGTCGCGAGGCAAAACGGGTGGATGTCCGCCAATGAGATCCGAGACGAGGAAGGAATGAATCCCATCGAAGGCCCGGAAGGTGATGCGTACCTGATCAATGGCAACATGATCCCGCTGGGGCTGGCGATGGCTGGGGGCGTGGCATCACTGACGGCGACGCCTCCCCCGGCTGTCGGTGAGCCCAGCGTGGCAACGCCGGAGGAGGGGCGATCCGTGGCGGTCGGCGATTCAGAGATGGGGCTGGCACTCGCGGGGATTCTCGAGGGCGAGTTGTCCCGACTGCTGACCAAGGAGAGGAACGCGGCGACCCGAGCGGCGGGGAAGCCGGGCGAGTTTTTGAAATGGCTGGACGACTTCTACGCCGATCACGCGGGGACTCTGGAGGCGGCGATTGGCCCCACCCTGCGGGCGATTGCGTTGCACCTCGGGCGGGCGATTGATCCGGGCGATGTAGTCCGGCAGCATGTCGAGCAGTCGCGGCAGGCGTTGTTGACAGCGGCGGAAGTGTCTGTGGATCGTTTCGGCGAGTCGGTGGAGACTTGCGTTCGTTCGTGGGATTCAAGCCGGGCGGCGGCGTTCGCTCAGGGGGTGATTCGTGGCTGATCTGGAATACCGTTCTTGTGTGGAAATGGAGTTCCGAGCGGAGGGCGATGCCGTCAAGGTCGGCGGATACGCGGCCGTCTTCAATTCGCTGTCGGAGGATCTTGGCGGCTTCCGCGAGGTGATCCGGCGTGGGGCGTTCACTCACACAATCGCACAGGGAGCCGACGTGCGATTCCTGATCAATCACGACGGGATGCCTCTTGCCCGCACGAAGTCCGGCACGCTGCGATTGGCTGAGGATGACAGGGGGCTGAGGATCGATGCGACCCTCGATCCCACCGATCCTGACGTGCAGCGACTCGTGCCGAAGATGCGGCGGGGTGATGTGTCGCAGATGAGTTTCGGGTTCAGGACACAGAAAGACGCATGGCGGCAGGAGGGAGCCGATCAGATCCGCGAACTACACGCTGTCGATCTGTTCGATGTGTCGGCTGTGACTTACCCGGCGTACCAAGCAACCGACGTGGCGTTGCGAAGTCTCGCGGCGTCGCGTGGGCTGGTGATCCCTCCCGATGATCCGCTGGCGTTGCATTGGGCACGCCTCGAACTGGAGCAGGTGCGAGCGGATGGCGTGAGCCTGCGGCCGTCGGCTGGCATGGCATCGGCTGCACGCGAGGGGCTGCGACTCCACGAGGAGGGCAAGAGCGGCGACGGGCTGAAGCCTGAGACTGTCGCCAACGCGAAGAAGATCGCTGGCAGGCAGACGCTGACAGAGCGGCACGTCCGCGAGATGAATGCATGGTTCGCGAGACACTCGAAGGCCAGCAAATCACCCGGATGGGACAAGGCTGGCGAGGAGAAGCCGGGATACGTCGCGTGGCAGTTGTGGGGCGGCAATGCTGCGGAGTCGTGGGCAGCGGCGAAGGTGCGGGCGATGGACTCGAATTGACACGCGGCGGCGTTCGGATAAACTACATCTGCGGCCCGTTGGCTGCGATCAATCATCTACAGACAGGAGCGGGAGCCGTTGCTTTCGTGAGCGTCAATCATCACGTTTCCACGAAAGGAACACTCTCATGGAACTCCAGCAGTTGGCCGATAAGGCCCGGGAGTTGCGAGCCTCCAAAATGACGGAGGCGGAAGCCATTCTGGTGGCGGCGTCCACCGGTGGCGAAAATGGCGGAAGCCGTCCCCTGACCGAAGACGAGTCGCGGAAGTACGATTCGTTGATGGACGAAGCGGCGGCGGCCCTGAAGGAACAGACGCGAGCCGAGAAACTCATCAACGAGAAGGCCACGTTGGCACAGTCCACCGGTCGGCGGTCGGCCCCCTCGGCTGCGGTCGGTGCGATTGTCGAGGCCCCGAAGCCCACCGAGATTCGTACCTTCCGGCGTGCGAAGTCCCTGCGATCCTTCAAGGGTGCGGACGCCCAGCGGGACGCCTACACCGCTGGTCAATGGCTGCTGGCGACTGTCGGGAATGACACCCGGGCGGCCCAGTGGTGCGCGGACAACGGCATTGAGACTCGCGCCCTGACGACCACAACCAACAGCCTCGGCGGTTACAGCGTGCCGGAGGTGCTGGAGTCCACGATCATCGATCTTCGCGAGGAACGCGGCGTTGCCCGTCGCTCCCTGCGGGTGATGCCGATGAGCACAGACAGCCACATCATCCCCCGGCGGGCGAGCGGCCTGACTGCCTACTTCGTCGCGGAGAATGGCGAGATCACGGCGAGCGATAAGGGCTGGGACGCGGTGCAACTCGTGGCCCGCAAGTTGGCGGTGATGTGCCGCTATTCGAGCGAGCTGAACGAGGACAGCATCCTCTCGATCGCTGACGATCTGGCGAGCGAAATCGCCTATGCGTTCGCTGACAAGGAGGACGAGTGCGCGTTCAACGGTGACGGCACGAGCACTTACGGCGGCATCGTGGGGCTGAAGTCCGGCACTCTTGCGGGAGCCAAGGTTACCGCCGCGACTGGCAACACGGCTTTCAGTACCCTCGATCTCGAAGACTTCGAGGCGATGGTCGGCAAGCTGCCTCAGTACGCTGTGGCGGGTGCACGGTGGTACGTCAGCCGGGTTGGCTGGGCGAACTCGATGCTGCGGCTTGCGGAAGCGGCTGGCGGCAACACCGTCGCACAGGTGGCGGGCGGTGCTCCGCTGCAATTCCTCGGCTTCCCCGTCGAGATCGTGCAGGTGATGAACTCCACCACCACGGCGCAGACTTCGACTGATGGGCTGGCCTACCTCGGCAACCTGCAACTGGCTGCCACGATGGGCACCCGTCGCGGCATCTCCATTCAGGTGGACGGTTCGCGGTACTTCGAATTCGATCAACTCGCGATTCGGGGAACCGAGCGGTTCGACATCAATTACCATGAGCGCGGTACGGCGTCGGTCGCTGGCCCGGTGATCATGCTGTCCACTCCCGCGAGCTGAGGTGAATCCATGAATCACGCCCAATACGCCAAGTTTGTCTCGATCACGCCCCCGGCTGCGATTGTGGACAATGCCAGTTACGCCACCGGCAGCATCGACACACAGGGATACGAGTATCTCGAAGTGTTCGTGTATGTCGGGGCGACGGACATTGCCATGACGGCCTTGAAGTTGCAGGAATCCGACACCGACGGCAGTTACGCCGACGTTACCGGACTTGTCTACGGCACCTCAGCGGGCATCGCGGGGACAACCTCTACCCTCCCGAGTGCCACCGACGACAACAAGTGCTTCAAGTTCGAGGTGGACTTGCGGGGACGTAAGCGATACTTCGATCTCGTGGCGACTGCTGGCGACGGTGCTACCGGTACTTTCCTGACGGCGTTCGCGTTGCTGTCTCGTGGTTCCGATCACCCGGTGTCGGCTTCCGAACGTGGCTTCGGGAATATCCTGCGGGTGCCCGCGTGAAGATCGAACTCCTGCAACGCTGGCAGGGATACAAGGCTGGCATTGTGATCTGTCCGCCTGACGGTGTGGCCAACACACTGATTAAGCGGCGGATCGCACGGCCAGCAGGTGACGGCATGGAAACCGCAGTGGCCCCGGCTGCTGCGGAGCGTGCTGTTCGCTTCTCTCGAAAGGGACGCTGATATGTGGGACATGGCCCGACCACTGGAATCAATGTTGAACGTGCGGCACTCGTCGCGGGTAAGCGTTGCTCCAGTGGTCGAGCCGGTCAGCGTGGATGAATTCAAGCTGCATTCCCGCATCGATCACAACCACGAAGACAGCAAGATTCAGGGATACCTTGTCGCGGCCCGGACGCTGCTGGAGAAGGACACGCGGCGGGCATTCTGCACACAGACGCGGATTCTGTATCTCGACTATCTCCCGGCCTACGTCGTCTTCGATGTGGCCCCCATTCAATCAATCACATCGATCACCTATTACGACTCACTGAACGTACAACAGACACTCTCCGCCAGCACATACGAGGCGGATCTATACGCTGAGCCCGCGATCATCCGGCCAGCGTTCGGGCAGACGTGGCCCACGACATACGACCGACTCTCGGCCGTGGCGGTGACATACACGGCGGGATACGGTGCGGCGTCTGCTGTGCCAGAGGATGCCAAGCAGGCCATTAAGCTGCTGGCTGCCCACTGGCTGGAGAATGCGGAAGCGTCGATCACTGGCACAATCTCCAAGGAGATCGAGTTCTCATACTCGGCGTTGGTGTCTCGCCTGAAGTGGGGGGGATACGCATGAAGGCCGGCAGCCTGAGCAATCGCGTTACCATCGAGCGGCTATCGGCGACCGTCAACGCGGCGGGGCAGATCGACGAGACATCGGCCAGCAACTGGGTGATTTACGCCGAGCGATGGTGCCATGTCGCGACACGCGGGAGCCGTGAGTTTTTGCGGGGCGTCGAGGTGGCTGGCGACATCACGCATCAAATCACGATGCGAGCGGATCCGGTGACGACCGGCATCACTGTCAAGCATCGCCTGAGTCTGGGTTCTCGGGTGCTGTCGATTTCCGGCCCGCCTGTAAACGTGGATGAGGGCGGGGAGATGGTGCGGTTTTCGTGCGTGGAGGTGGCCACCGATGGCTAAGCCACCACAGGCGGAAATGGCACGTATGCGGCGGGAGAAGTCCGCACGGAGGACAGCGGCATTTAAGGCGGCTGTGATTCAGCTTGCGGGAGACGAGCAGTTAAAAGAGGCGTTGAACAAACTCGCTGACAAGCAGACACGGGCGGCGATCCAATCCGGCTTGCGTGCGTGCGTCAAAGAGTTCGCGGTTGGGATCAAGCATCAAATCCCGGCGAACCTGAAGAATCTCAAGCGACTCATTGGCAGTGGGCTGACCAAGGCGAAGTACAAAAAGCAGGGGGCGAAAGCTGGGTTTGCAGTGGCTGCGGCATCAAAGCGGGTACAGCCGAAGCGTAGCGGGAAGAACGTGACGAAGGCGGGCAAGCCAAAAGGTGTTGGACTGGGTGCACGCAATGTGATGTGGGCAGCGATTGGTACAAAGCAGCGTGTGGTGAAGCGGACTCGAATGTATGTCGGTGCCAGCCTGCGAGACGTGACGAACTGGAAGACGGGCAAGATGCCTCCAGTCGTCGGACGTGCTGTTGAGCACGGAGTTGAGGCCAAGCGGCAAGCGGGAGTTAAGGCGATGGAGTCGGCCGTATGGGAGCGGCTGATTAAGGACATCACCAAGCGGAAGGGCAAGTAGTGGCCATTGAAACCGGACTCCGCACGCTGCTCTTGGCACAGTCGTCTATCACGACGCTGGCCCCTGCCCAGACTGTCGGCGGTCTGTCGATTGATGCGGTGTTCTTGGATCATCCCGTCGAGGGCGTCAAAGCCCCCTACGTGCTGATCACGCTGACGAGCCACGATCCATACAGGCGGTTCGATGGCACGGGCGGCACACTGCGACGGTCTGATGTGGACATCGATTGTTACGCCAGCAACAGGCCCGCAGCGATTGCATTAGCAACGGCCGTCGAGGTGTTCCTTCGCGACTACGTCGGGGCGGCCGGAGCACCAGACACAATCAACGCTGTCCTCTGGGAGAACGCCAGAGATGACGTTGTCTACCTCGGAGACGGGCGGGATGCACGGCATTACGTTCGGAGTCTGTCATTCATCATTCAGCACACTTAGGAGGGCCAGTGAATGGCTATCGTGAAGTGCAAGGGAACCAAGTTGCAGCACACTGTTTCCGCCAGTCTGGTGGACATCGCGCAGATGCTGAGCCTTGAACACAGCGGAGCGGGGAGCGAGACGTTCGAGTCCACGACGCTGGACGGCGGCACATACAAGACGTTCTCGCAAACTGGGTACAGCAACCCGGGCACCGTCGCGGCGGAGATCTTCTACGATCCCGCACTGGCCGGACATCAGGCGATCACGGATCTGGTGGCGACTCCAGCAGACAACGCCATGAAGATCATCTATGCCGACACTGCGGCGACCAATCAATCTTTCACTGCGGCGGGCGTCGAGTTCGGCGTTACCGTTGCGATGGAAGACGGGTTGAAGGCGTCGATCACCTACACGGTTGACGGCGATCCGGGGTGGCCCACCTGATGAAAGCGCGAATCATCCGCGATGATCTGGAAGTGAGCCCGTCGGCCGTGCTGTCTGAGGACGAGCAACTCCAGACGGTGGAGCGTGTCGTCTGGCGGAACGGTGCGAATCAGTCGGCGTTGTTCTGGGAACTGGGTGCGATCCTCGAACGGCCAGACTGTTACATGCTGGTGCGTATGGGCGTCGCTGAGCCCGCCGACGAAGAGTGTGAGAAGTGGGCGGGAATGAACGGCCAGCAACGCCAGCAGGCCCAACACGCGGCCCGTAGGCTGTCCGCTGGGATTCACCCGGAGGACTTCGGGCTCTTCGATGCCGGGATTATCACCGGCTACAACCCGGACGGCACGTACAAGCCCGGCCCGAACTTTGATCAACTGCCGCAAGACACAGACGACGAGGAGGACGAGTGAGCCGAAAAGCACTTCTTAAACGCCAGCCCCGGCCGGTAGAGATCAACGGGGAGACTGTCATGGTCCGCCCCCTGACACTGCGGGAGGCTGGCAAGTTTGACGAGTTGGCCAAGTCTGGGGCGGGCAAGGATTTGTTGGCGTTCATGGTCGCGACGTGTGTTACTGATGCCGACGGCGAACCATTGTTCGCGGCGGATGATCCTGAGATTGAGGACATCCCAACCGACGTGATCCAGCAACTGAGCGAGGCGGTTCAGAAGATTTCCAGACCCGGCAAGGTGGACACTGCGGTAAAAAACTGACTGCCGATGATGATGTGCTGTGGGTGATGAAACTCGCGGCGCATGATCATCGGTTAGCAGACTGGGAAGAACTGTTGGACACATTGACACGGAAGCAACTGACGGTGCTGAAAGCGTTTGCCCAGATCGAGGGATGGGGCAAGCCAGCAGACGACTACCGAGCGGCAGTGCAGACGGCGATTGTTTCCAGTGCGTGGGGTGGCAAGCCTGATCTGGGGAAGATTGCAGAGGCATTCCGTCCACAAGACAAGCCAAAGCCGCGAGAGATGACACCGGACGAAGTCGCACGCGGAATGAGGAGGCTAAAGCATGGCGGTGATCGGTAATCTTGTTGCCAATCTCGTGGCTGACACCTCGAAGTTTACCGGCCCGATGCAGCAGGCAGAGGCACAGGTAAACAAGACTGCGGCGAGCGTACGCGCTGCAAGCGGTTCGGTGACTGGCGGTATCGGGGCGGTGGTCGGTGGCGTTGGAGCGGCACTGAGCGGGATTGCGGTGGCGGGGCTGGCTGCTGCTGCCGGATTGGCTGGGGCAATGTCGGTCACAATCGCAGCCCGCAAGCAAGTCGCCAAACTCGAAGCCGTTGTTGCATCAACCGGCATGGCGGCGGGGTTCACGGCGGCAGAGATCATTGATTTCGCGGACTCGCTCGAACTTGTCAACGACGTGAATGCGGACGTGACAACCTCGGCGGCGGCGGTTCTGGCGACGTTTACGCAGATCAAGGGCGACGTGTTCAAGGAGGCGTTGGTATCGGCCCAAGACTTATCCGCAGTCATGGGGCAGGACATGCAATCCAGCATCGTGCAGATCGGCAAAGCCCTGAATGATCCGATCACCGGACTGACAGCCCTGCGGCGTGTCGGTGTGTCATTCACCGAGCAGCAGCGAGAGCAGATCACACAGATGGTTAAATCTGGTGATGTGATGGGGGCACAGAAGGCGATTTTGGAGGAGCTGAAAACCGAGTTTGGCGGAGCGGCGAAGGCAATGTCGAATCCGTTTGTGATCCTCTACAACGTCGCGGGGAGAGCAATCGAGGGCATTGGGGCATTGGTTCTGCCGACGCTGCAAAGCATGGCCACGATGATCACGACCGTCGTCGCTCCTGCGGCCACTGATCTGCTGCTGAAGTTCGAGACGATTGGTGATGGGATTCGGGATTCACTCGTCCCACCGATGGCGGCAGCGATTGCGATTATCACCAACCTCGGGGCGTTTCTTGAATATGTTGCGGCATCAGCCACATTGGCATTCACACAGATGGGCAACACTGTCGCCTATTTCTTCACTGATGTGGTCGGCGGGTACCTCGAATGGTTCCGTGACAACTGGTTGAATCTGTGGATGGATGAGTGGCAAGTCGTCGCGACGGTGTTCAAGAACATCGGCGACAACATCGGCGCGAACATGGTGGCGATTTGGGATTACATCGCCAGCGGTGGAACGACGGCATTGGAATTTGCGTGGACTCCATTACTTGACGGGTTCAAGTCAACGGTCTCCGAACTGCCGAAGATTGCGGATCGTGTTCCGACGGCGGTCGAAGACGCACTCGGGGCGATGGTGTCGGACTTGGAGGGCAAGCTACAGGCCGACATGGCAACCACGATGGAGGGCCTGCAAGCCGAAGTCGAAAAGAAGCCGATCACGCCACGGATCAAGCCGCCGCCGGGTGCAGAGACAGACACCGCAGCGAAAGACAAGGGCGCGGCGGCCCTGCAGATGGGCAGCAAGGAGGCCATATCGTCGATCTTCGCCTCGATGCGTGGGGCGGACAAGCAAGACGAGATGCTTCGGATTCAGCAGCAGCAATTAGGCATACAGCAACAGCAACTCGACGCGCTCGAGGGCATGGCTGCTGACGACGGATTGGAGATCGACTGATGGCGATTACCAAGATGGCTGAGGTGTCTGGCCAGTCCCTCGATTACTCGCGGCCGTTCGATTCCACGAGTTCGCGGAAGTGGCTGGCCGTCGCCTCCCACAACTTCCACACATCGGCCGACGTGTACCAGTACGGGCTGGACAACTCGATCCTCCCGCTTCCCTATGTCTCGTATCACCCGGTGTTGGTGGGCCATTCCTGCCGCAGCGTCAAGGTGACACAGGATGACGGGGCCCCTCGGAAGTGGACGATTGAGGCGGAGTACAGCAGCAAGCCGATCAAGGAGAACGAGAGCGAGGAAAACCCGCTGAACCGTCCGGCCCGCATCCGATGGCGAACGGCGAACTATCGGCAGGCGATCTGGAAGGACATCAACGACAAAGCAATCCTCAACAGTGCGGGCGACTACTTCGACCCTCCCGTAGAGGTGGATCGAGCCTATTGGACGGTGAGCGTCTCGAAGAACGTCGCGGATGTGCCGACGTTCATGCTGGACTATGAGAACGCGGTGAACAACGCGGCAATCACAATCGGCGGTGTTGTCATCGGCCAGTACGAAGCCAAGATTTCAGACATCGAGGTGTCTGAGTTGAAGATCGAGGGCGACTACCAGTACTTCGAATTCTCGTACACGCTGGAGCGTCGGCGGGAGAAGTGGATTCCCCTCAAGGTGTTGGATCAGGGATACCGCCAGATTGATCCGAACAACAGCGAGAAGCGAATCCACATCATGGACGACTCAAGCGTTAAGCGTCCCGTGGCGTCCCTGCGGCTTCTCGATGGGGCTGGCAAGGTGCTGAGCGATCCGACCCCTGAGCGAGCCAAGTACCGCGATTTCACAGTCTACTACGCTCGAAACTTCTCTGTTCTCCCCGGAGTAACGTGACATGGCCAGACTCATTGGAACTCTGCAACTCGACGCCGGATCTGTCGAGGATCAGCACATCAGCAGCGGCACGAAGATTGACGCTGACAAAGCCCAGCATCTGTACCGGGCGTGGACCAACTTTGATTTGGCAATCGGCGGGACTCCCGTTGCCCGTGAAGAGATCGTCCACGTGTGCGAGGTGGCGGGGACCATCCGCCAGTTTGCGGCACTCTGCAACGATACCGGCACCTCGGCCAGCGTGACGTTCGATCTGAAGAAGAACGGGACGACCGTCTTGTCTTCCGTCGTGACGATCACGAACGCCACCGCAGACAGAGCGGTAGTCGATGGCACCCTCAGCAATACGACCGTGGCTGTCGGTGATGTGCTGTCCATCGCGTTGGCTGTCAGCAGTTCGACGGGGATGCAAGGCCCGTTTGCGTGGTGTACCATCGAAGAGAATGGGGCTCCCTGATGGCCGGGTATACGTTCTCTGGTGACGCTGTAACGCGAATCCGGCAGACGGTGCGGACTGTCGAGGGGATGCCGTCCGTGCCGCAAGCGTCGCGGGTGAACTCGACGCCTCTGCAGTTTGACTACGCGCAGATCGGCAAGACGGACGCGGCACACGTTAAAGGCGAGAATGGGACAATCTCCATTTACTCGGGCACTGCGGCAGACAGCCTGACAGACACCGGCGAGAACGTGACGGCCTACAACCGATTCGGGAACATTGCATCTGATAAATTCGTCTTCGTCTGGACTCTCCCGTGGGGATATGAGATCACGGCGGCTGAATGCTAAGCATCATTAGGGACAGGCGGAAGCCGACACAGTTCTTCACTGGCGAGTTGGGGTGCTATTGCTGCCCACCTGATCCACCGCCGCCGCCGGTTGTGACGCAATATTACTTGCCGAAGCTGTGCCAATGCACGGTTTGCGATTTTGCGCCGGATGGCGTGAGCGGCCAGCCCATCGCGTGTCGATGGAAGATCGAAGTCAGCGGATACGCTAATCACACACAGTCCGGCTGTTCCGTCAGTGGCACAGACTGCGCGAGCTTAAATGGGACGTTTGTGTTAGATCCGGTGACGACATACACCCAGACTCCCGGCGGCTTTCCGGTTCCAACCTCTGAAGTCTGCACGTTCTCTAGTCCACTATTTACGGCTACGGCACGCCCCTATCGGTTTGTGTCGTCGGGGTGCTTTCAATGCCTCAATGCCGTAAGCATGCGATGGACTCTCCAGTTTTACAAAAACACGATAGCAGGCGGATTCATCCCAACCGCTGCCCTGCGGCTTCAGTTTCTTGATCCAATCAGCGGATTCTATGACGAGGTGGGATGGTGGAAGAAAGAGTACCCAAACTGTGTTGCATCTAACGAGATGATCAAGCAATGGGCTTTCCAGATTGGAGCCCGAACGGCGTGTTGTGCTCCAGATCCGGCAACAATTACCATCAGCCCAGCATGAATTGCGACATTCCAGATAACACGCCACGTCGAGCCGATCCGCCTGAGACAGTCCAGTGTCGGCGATGCGGTTACGTCTACACAGTCAGCCTGTACCCATTGCGGGCACAGTGCGCCATGTCGGAGCTAGAAGACTTCTTGGCAAGCGTCGAGCCACCACCGTCAGAGGGACTCGGGGATCTTGTTGAGAAAGTGATTCAGGTTGTCACGTTCGGAATGCTCAAAAAGGCTCCCGGATGTGGGTGCGATGCTCGCAAACAATGGCTTAACAATCTCTGGCCGAAGAAACGCGCACAATGAAGCGACATCTGGTAATGCACGTCTACCCCAAGTCGTCGGGGATGTGGCGGCGTGCAGTGCGACATGTGCGGGCCAGACTCTCGCAATTCACAGGGCGTCGTCTGGTGTCTGTCGCGGTGGATACCTCCACGGATCGAGCGGCCGACGTGTGCAGTGAATTTGGCGGTGAAGTCGAGATCCGCGAGGTGCATAACGACGGCAGGCAAGAGATGGTGTCTTTCCCGTGGCTGATGGAAAGCATCATGTCTGAATCTGGGGCTGTGTTCTACTGCCACTCCAAGGGCTGCACACATGCGGAGGGAGCCCCGTCGCATCTGTGGCGCGATGCGATGACGGCGGCCTGTCTTGATTATCCCCAGCTTGTGGAGTTTGCACTGGCTCGGAAACACATTGCAGGAGCATTCCGCAGCACGATGCAAGTGGGGTTGTCTAAGGCTTCATTCCATTTTGCGGGTACGTTCTGGTGGGCCAACATTACGGCCCTGTCTACTCGCCAATGGGATCGATGGGACGAAGATTTCTGGGGGGCTGAGTCATACCCGGGTATCGTGTTTTCTCCGTGGGAGTCGGCTTGTCTGTTTTTTGATCGGGGCGAGACAGCCCACCTCTATCAACTCGACTTCTGGAGATCGACGATCTGCCCCGCTTTTCGCACATGGCGAAACGAATTCAGCCAGCGGGGGATTAGGCCACTGGCTGAGGACTGCGAACTCTATCACCCACTATTCCGCGAGTGGATCAGGTAGGGCGTCAATCTCCGCCTGAGCGATCCGAGCCTCCATCTGCACGCGGGCCAGTTCGGCGTCATAGTGCGATTGCAGGAGCGGCGGGAACCCATCCCCTGACGGCGAGGGGGCCACGGCCCAGCAGAACAGCACGGCCAGACAGACACAGGCAGCGACGACGTAACGCATCTCACATCCTCCCAGAGTAAAAGAACGCCCCCCCGCCACTAAACGCTATCATCGGCCAGAACCGGACACAATCCGCACGAGAATCCCCACGGCCAGCCCGGCGAACAGGCCGACAGCGGCGGAAAGCGGATCGACGAGTAGGCCGGGAATCGCGGGCATAATGCCACGATAACGGAACGTCCGACTACTAGGAAACGCGGTTTTCAGTGGGCCGGGGAATTTCTCTGAATTTCACTTGACGTTATTCCGAAGATAGCTATACTACATCCATGCGACGCGACTAACGCGAAGCCGACACCAACCCGGGAGATGAGAGATGACGATCACCCACCCCAGCCAC
>Ga0315901_10005369_pt1 | contig 15630 bp, 16 predicted proteins | sample LakEriMetagenome_10_FD_203761 | JGI IMG/M metagenome (GOLD analysis project Ga0315901, IMG submission 203761) | Freshwater fungal communities from buoy surface, Lake Erie, Ohio, United States - Buoy 2 MA116 | ecosystem: Environmental > Aquatic > Freshwater > Lake | place: USA: Lake Erie, Ohio...
ACTTATAGCTCAGTCGGTAGAGCGCTGCTCTTATGAGGCAGTGGTCGCGGGTTCGAACCCCGCTAAGTACAATGGGTTTCATTTATTTTGTAAATAAATGACTCAACTTAAGGCAAGCTTTAAAAGTGCAGTATCCGGCTTGTGCTATTTGCAATAGCACCATTTGGAAAAAAGTATGGTTGAATCTCTTTTGAAAACTCTTCTAATTCAAATTTCTTAGTATACATTTGTTTAAAAGACGTCATATCCCATGAGAGCTTTTCAGCTTGTCCGGGTCTGGGATAGCTCTTGTTAAAAACAACGATGAAAGACTCAATAATTTCAGCGACACGTTTGTCCGGATATGAATCAGGAATATTCTTCAATATTTCCTCATCATTAGGGGCTTTTGCGGAGTTTGTTCTGACAGCTCTACCTCGGATTTGTACGTACTCTGACCAGTTGTAAACAGGTTCTGCTAGAATAACAACGGATGCTCTTTTGAAATCTACACCTTCTTCTGCGGCTTCAGAAATCAGCATAATACGCGTAGTTCCCTCGTTGAATTTTTGAGCACGTCTCTTACGTTCGTCCACAGAATCTCCACTGATTTTTCCGTGAATTTCGCCAAACGCATCCTCGGGAATGCCTGCTTTCCGCTTAAGATAGTCTTTTATAATCATTAGATTATCAACTATCTTGGAAAAGATGATGTATTTATATCTGAGATTTGCCCCATTGTACGGCATAGTAGGGTTTCCAGAATTTCCAGAAATCGAAAGTTCTTTAGGTTCCGTAGTCTCTCTTTTTTCTATGATATCTTTTATAGCAATCAACTTTGGGTTTTCGTCCCCGAGCTCCCATATTATGTTTCTTTCAGCACTTCCGAATCCGGACCCACTACCTTTAAGGTTGGATCCTCTGGGAATTTCTTCGGGAGAGACAATTGCAGTTTGAAGCGCGCTCTGCACTGGGGGTGGAAGTTGTAAATCGTCGACGCAAGCCCTGATATCACGAAAACTCGGTATTCTTATATCGCCAATAACAGGGTTTTCATACCTGATAATTCTGTTCTCAAAATGCGCTCTCTCTTGTGGACTCGGTCTTCTCGGTGTTCTCGGACTATTAGCAGATGGTCCCACTTGAGGTTCACCGAGAGGATCTGTACATATTCTTAAAAGATTCACCTCCGCATTAAGTTCGGTAAAGAAATTAGAAAAATCAGATTTAGGTATCGGGTCACGTCCGTCTATCATTGCAAGAAGGGTCTCCAAGTCGTAAGGACTGTTGGCCATAGGAGTTGCAGTAAGAGCCATCACCAATTTCATTCTTCTGCACACATTTAACATAATTCGAGTCTTTCTCATATCCGGGTTTCCATCTATGTTAAAGAAATTATGGGCCTCATCGACGATTAAGAGAGACTGGCTAAAGTCTGCATTACGACCCTCATTTTCAATATACCTCTCGAAGTTGGAATGACTAAACATCTTTATATTTCCTGCACGATAATACATAGAAGTTTCAGTATCACCCAAAGTGATATTATCTGGGAATACACGCTCCTTCTTCAGTTCACTTGCAAAATTCGCTATAGCAGACTTGGGGGATATGATGTAACAGTTTCTGAAAATATTGCCTCTATTACACATTGCAAACAATTTAGCAACCATAGTGGCTGCAAGAGTTTTTCCAGTACCAGTTCCGTACCAAACGATAAGACCTGGAGGTCTTGGTGTATTTGCGATCTGTGCCCTATGTGCTTCATTTGCCTTATCCACCATTATCCTGACAACTGTTTCTTGATAGTCAAAAACTGGAGTCACTCCTTGGGTGCAGCTCGGTCCAGGGTATGGAAGCTTAGTAGCTGGGTCTTTAACTGCGTTTTTACCGTGGTCGATTATCTTATCCTTTTCTGTGTTTCTCATTTTTATACGGATATTATTAAAATCGCATTTTTGTTTGGCGGTTCTACGTGTTCTACCACTCTTTTCATAACTTTCAAGTGTAAACAAATTAGATAAGATATCGCCCTGCATTTCAAGGTCCTCATCACTCAAAGTGCAGTCCAAGTCTCCAAGATTGGCTTTGTTATCCAGGAAATTTCCTGGGACAAGAAAGTTTTGAAGCCAGTCATCGGGATTGTACTCCGGAATGTTTGTAGTCAGAGAAACCACGTGTGAAAGGAGTATTCTACAGATTTTAATGACGTTTGTAGTGTTATTTGGATTCAGGAGATTTAAATTGGTTTGCAATTGAGCTGGGATTTCGTTTATCAAGGCACGTCTGTCAGACACTTTGCAATATAGGGGAGAAGGAACTGCCTTGACCTGTAATATTTGACTCATATCAATGGTGACAGGGGATATCGTAAGACCTTGCAACTTTTGCTCTAATGTGCCTTGACCTCTTTCGATAGAGTAGAGTGTAAAGTCAGTTGGGTTCATACTGCTCGATACATTGTAATTTTCCATATTTTTGGAGTGCCATATGTAATTAAAAACATTATTAACAAACGACGTTGTAGGTATGATTTTTTGTTCAAGTAAAATCGTAATGTATGCTTTAATGTAAGCAACTAAAGGAACTTGAGCACGTTGCTGATCAGTCCTGTTAGCAAAATATGATAAAAACGTCCGAGTGTAATTGATGTCGCAACCAGATTCCATAAACACGTGTAAACACAAGACGTCCCATGCCCAACAAAAGTGGTCCTGACCTCTGCTGTCTTGGATTTTTACTTGTTGCGTGGTGTTAGGTCCGGGTGTGGCAAGTATATTGTGGTTGTTTGCAACTCTAACTGCTCTAGGAGACTCATTAAATCCTGGATGAATTGCTATCTCCACGTAGTTTGTCGTGAGACTTATGATAGAAGCTATTTTCCACTCTGCAAGACTTTGCCCTTGAACAGCCGGGTCTACTTGTGTTTCTAACATAACGTTGCGCATAAGATTTAGAAACTGACCAAAGTAATCGAAATAAGGATCGAAAATATAAATCATCTTTTTATTAGTTATGGGATCCACCGTACCGATAACCGCCGCGAAATGTCCTCCAAATTCTGCTCCAAACGAAAGCGACAATATAAGAATAAAATGTCGTGTCTCTGGAAAATTAAGAACCTTGGAAAGCTCTTTTGCAAGCATCATTTGTTTGTTTTGGAGTTTTGGGTCTGTAAATTGTCCATGTACACCTACAAGTCCGTTATGTCCAAAGTCTTCGTTAAAATAAATGGTACGAAATGTAGGTCTGGGATTGGACCTGCTATGATCTGTTAAAACAGGACGTCCTGGTTCTAATATTTTGTATAACTTTTTTAAGAGATTATCTATTTTAAAATTGCTTCTATTAGCAGGTTGGACAACACTGGAAGCCTTTTCCAGAATATAAAGAGCTGGTGCATTCTCCAGTATCCATCTTTCTTCGGGGTCCAACACGGGGTTTGCAGCATTAGATGCTTCTTCTGTTATTTTACACAAGTTTTCTATAATTTCACGTGTGTTAAGAAACTCAACCATTTATTATGATTTAAATTAAATTTTAAACTAATAATATTTAGTTTAAAATAAATGAACGTTCTTAAGAAGCAGGAATTGCTGTTTACGGTATTGGGTTTGTTTACACGTTCAAGGAAGCATTTCTTGATAGTACGGTTCGCGGAGGGCATTTGAAGAAAGGTGATATGATTGACTACACCATGTACTCAATGTACGGCTTAACGATGGGGTTTATGCAGCGGTGCTTTGGCCTGTTCCTATAACCACAAAATTTTTGGTAGAGTGGGAATAAGAAGTGAGTTTAAATAGAAGTGAGATACATTAAACACTTGATATCTAATGTATCTGTTGCTTACAATTGCAGTGTGCTTTTTTGGTGGGTTCTATTTTACAAAGAAAGATTATGTTCACAAAAAGGCAAAGAAGATAAGAAACCTGTTTCATCTGGTAAAGACTCAGCACAAAAACATTCTAAAGATTGTGTGGATTATGATGGTTCTCCTTGTAAAAGCGTTTTATGTTTGGTTGTGTCAAACTCTCAACGGGTCATTTAGGCAAATCGACAAGAACACGTTTGAAGTCAGCTACGTTGTCGGAGGTGTCGTATACAAGATGCTGGTAAAGGCAAAGCGGGGTCCTCGAAAGATTGTATGCTGCGTTGACGACGACCTAAACGACTTTACTGACACTCTGAATGCCTACTACGGACCTTCCGAAGATTTCCATGGTCACGTGTTTACCCCAGACTTTTTCAAGAAAAATTCGCTCACATTTAGCCTCGCAAACGGCGACGAAAAAACCTTTACCAGAAACGAAGTGATTGTACTGTAATTTCAACACACTATTTAAGTATGTTGAACAAATTTAATACAAAAATAAGACAAATCAACCAGAGTAAGTCCACTTGTGGCGGCAGTTGACACAAGTAGCAAACGTCGTCATCGGCTCGTCCGCGCTACGTGTCTGCTTAGAGTATGAAAACGACTTACAGCCACCGCACTTAGGACACTTAAGCACACCCTCTTCGACTTGAAACGGAGAGATGGTAAAGTCATCTTGCTCCTTCTGCTGAAAAGCAATGTCGTCAAACTCTGGATTACTCCATCCCATTCTACCCGTCTTAATCTGAGCCAACACATTTGCTGTCGTCTCACCCTTGTCAAGTAGACACATACACTCGTACACCACGTTGTTGTACAACTCTTCCGTAGGCCATCGTTCATATATGTTTTTTTCTAAGATTGAACAATTTTTCTCACTCTTGATGAGTTGATTGAGTAGACTCTTTCCCCTTTTTCTGTATTCCATTGCAAGATGTCTTTCTCTATCTTTTTCTGTAAAGTAATCAATTTCATTTACTCGTCGTCCTCCAGCAACTCCTCTTCCGGATCTTCCTCTTCCTCACAGGCGTCGACATCGGCATCGAGTTCCTCTTCCAGCTCCTCACCAAGGTTCTCGTCATCCAACAACTCCTTGACAATCTCCTCAACGTCACTCTTCCGCATCACATTCTTGATGGGCAACTCGTACTTGAACTTGAGGGTCTTGAGAAGCTCAACGTCGTCTTCAGAGATGTCTGCAACCACACCATTCACAATCTTTCCGTTGACAATGCGCTCTTCCTTTGACTTCATGACAAAGCCAGAGTCCTTGTGCGTCCAACGACCAGTCTTCTTGTCAAGCGACACAATAATCGGCTTCTCCTTTTCCTGCTCTTCGACCTTCTCTTGCACCACCTTGTTCGCGTTCTTGGCGTGACGAGTGCAGAAATCGGTCTCACCTTTCACAGTTGCGCCACACACCTTGCCACCACTTGCCTTGCCTTTTGTAATGGTCCACACACACGTCCGCTTTTCAGTCGTAGGCTTTTTCTTAGGCTCCTCGGCGACGGGCTCGTCGGCGACGGGCTCGTCGTCGGACACGACCGCGTCAGTCTCGTGCTTCTTGTGCGAGGAGCACATCTTCTTCCCAACCATCGCCTTCTTCCCACACGCAGTTCCAGGAGTCTTGCCACGTGTAGGCACGTACACACACTTGCCACACTCATCCTTCTTCTCAGTCTCGCTCTTCTTTTCTTTCACCGTGTCGTTCACCACCTTCTTTTCTCCACCGAACGTCGCAGCCTCGCCATTTTCAAACTCGACGTTCACAGTCGCACCAGACACACAGGTTTTCCAGACAGCCTGCGCCTCATCGACCTTGCCGTCGTCGATGATATGCTTCTTCACAAGCTCTTGGATAAACTTGGTCGAGACGCTGCTGAAAATCTGAGAAATGATTGACTCCATTGCTTTCGAAATGTATTTTCTCAAAAAAGATTTTCTAAAAAATCAATTTTCCAAACAAATTTTCTAAAATATTATTTTAAATTAGAATAAATGTCTTTCTATGATACTTATCAAAAAGCACAAAAAGAGGAAAAAGAGGCCGAAGCTCAAAGAAAATCTGAAGAATTTGATAAAACTTGGGATATGCGTACACAAGCACAAAAAGATAGATTTTTAAAAACTGTACATCTATTAGATGATCTTGATGAAAATATTAAACGCGCCGAAAAGATTCGAAAAGATCGTCAAGAACAAAAAAGATACTTGCCCGATGAGTTGGACTTTTCTCCGGCAAACATGGCAAGAAAACAAAGAGAACAAAGAGAACATATGCGCGCGAGAGAACATGAACGGGCTCTCCATAAGCAAGAAATAATAAATGCGGAAAGAGCCGCCGAGGCGGCGGAAAAAGCTATGCTGGAATACGAGAATAGCTTTCCCGGCATTGTGGCTCGTGTACTCAGACATCTTTTGAAGATACCAAGGAAACAGCAGGAATTAGAACCCCTTGATTCGGATGACGAGGAAATGAGATTTAAGTTTGCGGCACGTAAGCGTTCTCACGTACGTCTCGCTTCCCGTAAGCGCTCTCACGTACGTCTCGCTTCCCGTAAGCGCTCTCACGTACGTCTCGCTTCCCGTAAGCGCTCTCACGTACGTCTCGCGGCCCGTAAGCGCTCTCACGTACGTCTCGCTTCCCGTAAGCGCTCTCACGTACGTCTCGCGGCCCGTAAGCGCTCTCCTGCCAAGCTGAAGCTTGCGGCCCGTAAGCGTTCTCACAAGCGTTCTCACGCTCGTCTTTCGTTCTGCAAGGCCTAATCAAGAAAAGATGAGATGAAAATTTTGTAGTTTATTTATCCTTATCAATAAATAAATGGTCGATAAAACTATAATCATCTTGGCAGCAATAGTTGTGATTGCTTTCATTTCAGTGGGTGTTGTATTCATTTCGAAAAAGGACAACTTTGATATTACAACTGACCCGTTACGTGTCAAATACGAATATGCCACAACTTCTACGGAAAAGTACCCCAGAGCTAAAAGAAACGGTCTGAACACGGAAAACAGCAATAACGTCGATATCTGCGCTTTCAACGACAAGTTTAATTCAGGTACTGAGTTTGTCCAGAACGAAAACATGGACCCTTGTGCGCTAACTGCAAGACAGTATTGCTCTGTTTTGTACAGCCACCATCAGGAGCTCTTCAACAACCTCTATCTCGGTCTTGGAGAATGTGAAAAGGTCGAAACCGAGAAATGCAGAGAATGTCCCAGTAAGCTAAATGTTAAGAGCGAGAACGAAGTCTACTACACCCAGATAAACAGAGGCGTATAATTGAAATTTATTTAACAAGCTAAATAAATCTATTCTTCGAATACAAAACTTCTGCCGCTATCGCTTCCCGGAGACTTGCTAAATCCCGAGCTTGCAACCGAAGGGGGTGAACGACCCTTTCGTCTATTGAACGGATTGAACAATTTCTCGGTCGTAGGCACTGTGGTTGTTTCTTTTACCATATTGGAAAATCTTTCTGAAAGCGGCGGTGTGACTTGTAAAGCCGGTTGTGGAAGAGCCTTCAATACAGGTGACTCATTCGTATTCTTATTTTGGTTCTTTTTCCAAAAATAGTAAAGCAAATACCCGCCCGCAACCAATACAAAGAAACAGATAATTATCTTCACCTTATTTCTGGCCCAAAAACCAATGTTGTTCTTTTTTTCGTACTTTTCGATAACGCGTTCAGCCTCCTCATGAACTGGAACCTGTTCAACTGGCGGTCTCTCTACCGCAACAGGTTGTTGCTTGACCTTTATAGGTCTCATGGCGACATCAACGTTCAACTCCTTAATAGGGACGGAGCTGTTTATAACCAGAAAAAAATTCTCGTATTCACTGCTCTGGTCATCCTGCTTTACGTCACCTTTGTAAATGCCGTTTACTTCCTTGAACGAAATTTCGTCAGTGTCCAAAACCGACTGCGACACTACAGCGATTTCATACTTCTTATTGAGATCCAATGTGTGCGGGGTAATTGTAAACTCCGCTTCGAATAGCGTTTGGTCCTTATTTAAGTCGATAAGTTGTTTGTGTTTGCCATCCAAATTAATCTTAGAAGATGAAAAATCTACCATTTTAAAACTTTGTTTTGTTTTTAGATTACATTGGTACATTTTTCTTATCAATTATCGGTCTTAATCAAAGTAATTGTTCGTTTGCGAAAATCCAAAATAAGCCTAACAGTAACAAAGTTGAACACAACGCTCAAAACGTTGATGACATACGAAACGTAGAAACCTATATACGGAACAAGAAACAACGAACCACAAGTTGCAAAGACAAAGAGGCAACAAAACAAACAAATCACCTGCGAGTAACTTGCCGCAGACTTTACAAACAAGTCGTGATTCGTCAACGCTTGATTTGCAGTTTCTAAATCACAGTTGGCGTTCGATAAATCAAGTTTCAGATAATGACATGCAGTCTCCTCTTTACGTAGTCTGGCTTCCAAGTCTGAAATCTTGTGGTTGAGCTCTACAATTGTCATAGGTTTGTACATTTCATCCTCGTCTTCCTCCTTTATGGATGCTTCAAGCTTCTTTGTGATCAATGGAATGACCTTGAGTTGTTGATTCAATTCATCCAACGCCTTCTTTGTGTAGTCCTTACTTTGCTGTCTGTATTCGTTCAAGGTAATCTTTTGAGCCATTTTAGCCATTAAAGACTCTCCGATTTCAATTTAAATTGCCTTCTCCACATACCTGAGATATTTAAAACTTTGAAGCTGAATGAGAACGTCCGCCAAATCATCCTTCTTCTTTTTCCCGGCAATGTTGTCCAACGTATCCATCTCGCCTCTTTCCATAATGATTTCAATAGCCTTGTCTGTGGACCATTTCTTTCTCTCGGGTTTGGACATTGCCTTTCCACCCTTTTTAGGTGCCCCGAGAACTTGTGTCTTGTGATACGCAGGAAACTCTACAAGCTCTTTGTCAGTTCCATAGCGATGAAGAAAATAAGAAGCACAATTCTGCCCCAACTTTATGGCCATCGTGTTTTGGGCGGCCTTGAAGCTCATTTGTTGCTCTATAACCACAACAGAGCACTTGTCGATTTGCTCCTTGAACTTGTCGAGAGCGGTAATCATATTAAGACACACCTTTTGGTCCAAATACTTGTTTTTTTCTGTGCCTTTTGTCAAGTCGAGATTTTGATACAAAACCGTGTTGCCGTTTAGGTAAATCTCGCTCAACAACTTGGCATAGTCTTCAGTCGGAGTTCCGTCTGAATTGAATCGTTTGACTTTCGGAATACTTTTTAGCGCTTCTAATTTCTCTTCATCAAACTCTTCTATGTAGAACGCAAAGTTGCACTTACCGATATCAAAGCTAATGATGAACATTTTAAATAATAAACAATTATTTAAGTGCTTCCAATTGATTTAAACGTGATTTGATAAAAATAATTTAATTAAAAAATCCTAAATAAATGAGCAAATGTGTGGCAACATGTGTTTCGACAGGCAAACGTTGTAGGAATAAGGTTAGACACGGCGGTCATTGCGGTGTTCACGGTCACATTACGATGAGATTCAGAGATTCCCAATACCCCTAAAGACCTACATAACCTCGAAATAAAATATGCAGAGCTATTAGACGTTCTTGATAAAGAATATTATAACATGCCCCAAGACGAAAAAATGGTTTTTGCAGAAAAACGTAAAGAACTCTCTAATAAATATCATATTAAAGATGCCTACTTATTCTTTGATGAATATAACCAACACGAATTAGAACAGCTATCTGGAAACAATGCAGTTATTAAATTTGCGAAACACTTAGGAATTACTCCCCGACATCTTATAAAGTTATGTCCTGAAATCCCAGATATAGAAGAAATTGGTGTACACCAAATATATTCTTTGCTTAGATTAAATTTTAACCATGCCATACTAAATATGATGAATGAGGATTGGTTACTTTTGTAATGACCCTTTTTGATGATATTGTCGTTGAAGGTATGCAGAAATTTATGAGAAGATTAATCTTCTCATAAACACTTAATCCATACAAAATCTTAAAGAATCATTTACCGCCTCCAAAAGAAATAAGTGATTCTACGACAGTTTTCTTTACATAGTTACCATCGATAGTAATATAGTTTTGCGCAAAAAAGGTGAGAAATATGAACTCTGTTAAAGCAACAAAAACTAAAATTATAAGATTGTTTTGAATGAGTTCTCCCAAAGGAAGTTTGTAATAATAAACAAGACAACCCACAACGATAACACAAATTGAAACAAAAATTGCGATTGCTTTTGCTGCATAGATCATCAGTTGTTTATTGGCAGCAGCGACTTCTGCGTCTTGTTGCTCGAGGGACGCGGGAATGGTGAGATTGGGGGCAATTTGAGTAGATATGAGAGCTTTTTCAGAAGGAGGAATGATTTGGGCGGACGAAACCATGGAGTCGACAATTTCGGTTGTACGTTTAACGACGATATCTTGCTCAATTTTCGAGGCGTATGTGAAGAAGAAAACCCCTATAAAAACAGAAATCATGGCAGTTGCAATAATTACGTTTGCTGCGTGTTTTGCGAACATTTATTATATACATGATAATAAATGGATTCACTTCTTAAAAAACGAACATATATTGGGATAAACATAACTGTACATATTATTATTCTATTCTCATTTCTATCACTCTTCTTCTTCTTATATGTGAGTAAGATAGAAGGGCAAGCTTTTAAATCCGAAATTAGCGATGTGATTCAAACAAATATGCAGACAACATTGGAAAAGAACAAATCAGTTGCTCTTCCAATGATATCTCAGTCGATGCCATATCTTGAATACGCCAAACTTCAGGTTCAAGGACCAGAGGAGGCGAGTGTGAAACAAAACTTTTTCATCAAATTTTGTGCAAGCTTCGTAGTTCTTTTACTTATTGCTATATGCTTGTCTATCATGCTTACACTAACGTTTGATTGTGATAAAAACGTCCCTCTTAGTGAGATTCTTTTAGAAAACACGGCAACTTTTGTTCTAGTGGGTATATTAGAGTTTATTTTCTTTACAAAAATCGCAATTAAATTCGTACCTGCTCCTCCAACTCTAATGATGAAAACAATCATTTCAAGAGTCAAGGAAACATTTCAGTAATAAGTATTGTCGGATGTATAAATTAAAACTTTCCAAAGAGTTATTCGTGTGAAAGACGACTCATTAAATTTTTTAATCCGAAAGTTCCCTGATTTTTCTAAGTATAATAGGTACCAATTCCACATCGGTGATGTGTCCTTTTATACGCTTTAACGCCCTCAATCGCAACTGTTTTCTCGATTCGTCTGTATCGGTAATGAGTAACCTTATGAATTTTTTAACATACGGAGACACTAGATAAGTCGGTATTTCATCAAGTTCTAAACCGATTCGGTAAGCGTGGCTGTCCAAAGAAAATGCTCCAAGCCGGTGAAAAACAAAGCTCGGAGGGATATTGTACCTTTTACAAAATGTATTAAAAACTTCATACATGGTTTTCCCCGGTATATTAATCTCTTCTGAAAAATTGTTTAAAAACATCAACAAGAGAAACCCGGCGATTCTATTAAAAGGAACTCCTACTGGTATATCCCAATCGGGTGTGATATCCTGTCCTAAAATAAAAGATAGAATTGGAGAAGGCGTATCGGTAGGTCTTGGCGCAATTTGGAAAGGAACGGGTGTGAGTTCTTCCATAAGGATTTTAAAATACTTTTCGGCACGTTCCCGGTTTGATCGAAGAAATGCAGCTACTTCAGTTAATTCAGGACCCTCTATGACATGTCCGAGAGATACGCCCAGTTTTAGAGCTATTGAATTCAACTCCCCGATAATTTCCATTTCGTTCTTTATTGAAATCATTCGTGAAACATTAAACTTTGTGGCAAATGGTACAACATAGTTAACTACGTATTCGCCTTCACGTTCTTCTAAAACAATTTGCAACTCTCCACCACCCTGTAACAGGACTTCCTCTTCGTCGTCTTCTTCATAGTGCATTTCCTTTGGTATGTATAACACCTTTGAACCGACCGGTACATGAATTTTGAAAAGACAACAGATACTATCACCTCGGAAATCCTTTGCAACATCAATAGAAGCGGATGTGGAGATGAAACTCGGAAATTGCATACGAATGTCTTCTGCAGATGATTGTATGCCTCTATAGACAACTATAGGCTTTTCTATTGGTTCGATGACGCTAAACGCATCGTTTATGTCTTTTTGAATACTCTCGTCCAAATCTCCGAGAGTGTACCTGTAAAGAGCTTCTCTGATATTCCGAGGCAAATTCAGCATCTCATCCTTGATATCGCTTAAATATTCATGTGTATTTCGTCTGTTCATTTCGTCGATGTCTATCATATCATCGTCGTCTTCTTCGTCCATTTATTAAGAGATTAATTATCTATAAATTTTCTATATCTTTTCCAATGTCTCGCCATTTCCAAACACGTTCGCCGTTATCTCCGCGCAAAGGATCGTAGTGCTCTTCGTCCCAGTTGTACAAAAAGATAGAAGAGCGATTTTTTATGATGGTTCTGGCAGATACAAAACGGTCCAGTATTTTGGTATTGTAAATGACGATGTTGATACGAAGCTTTCGAGCTGTAAACTCGACCATACCTTCATCTGCATATGCGTTGTAGTTAGCAAACTCTTGCTTGAAGTGTTCGTAGTCTTCCTTTATTTTTGCTTTCATTTTTCGCCTTAGTTTAGTTTTTTGTTTGTTTGCGAGTTGAAGCACGTTAAGCATCTCGTCACCGGGGGTATAGGGATACTCGATTTCTAACCGTTCTTGTGCGTATATACCTCCCAACATCTCAACATAATCTTTCATTGTACAGGATTCTTCTAAAAATTCTCTTAAACGATGACCCGACTTGGGACTCGCGTCGGGTACGTTAAAACCCGGAGGGAGATGCTCTGGAAAGATTAGCATAAGAACCGAGTGAAAGAAGCAGTTGCCGTCTCCAAACGATTTTTCAAGAATGAAATCTCGCCCTATCATTTCGAGGGTGCGCTCTCGTAAACTTTCGCACTCCCGTTTTAGCTTTCTATAGGTTCTTCCGTCGACCTTTATCACTCGGTTTGTCAGCGGGTTTCGTTTGTGGTTTTCAGCCCATTCTTCACATACCTTTCTATTCAGTAGTTTTGGTTGACCTCTTTTGGTTTTTTTGTACAACTTTGGTTTTTCCATTTATTATGTAAAACATTTAATCTCTCAACTTTAAGAGAAATTCCTTCAAAAATAATATAATATGACCGACATAGCTTTTCTTATTCCGGTTTGTAGTCGGAATCAAACTTACAATTTGTTAGAAGAAACGCCTTTGATTACGAAATTTATGAAAGGTTTTGAGAACACAAAAGACGACTCCTTTACTTACAAATTTTTTATCGGAGTCGATGACAATGATGAGTTTTACTTGCTAAATCTTTCTGAGCTGAAACGAAATTTTGAAGTCGTAATTCTGACCGATTGCAATCACAAGCCGGCAAAGGCGTGGAATAAACTTTTAGAAGTTGCTTACGCATCTGGTTCTGATTATTTCTTTCAGATTGGAGACGATATAGAGCTCCTAACTCCAGATTGGGCTAAACCATTCATTTCACATCTCAAATCTTGGAATAACATCGGCGTAGTAGGTCCGTGTGAACCCTCTTCTTATGAAATCAGAAAATCAGAAAATGCGATTTTACTTGAGAATGCCTTTTTCCATCGTAAGCATTATGAGATTTTTGACACTCTTTTTCACAAGGACATTGACAACTGGTACTGCGATAATTGGATTACTGCCGTTTATATCACCTTTGGTAGAATGAAAATTTTTAGTGAGATTCATTATAAAAATTCCTTACGATGCACTATCGACAGTAACCGGTATATTGTTAAAGAAGTTCCGTTGTTAACTGAATACATTGACAAAGGTGTGAAAACTCTTTCTAAAATTGTACAACAACCCCTGAAAATAGGCCTTAATATGATTGTGAAAAACGAAGCTCACATCATCCTTGAAGGATTAAATTCCATCTTTCCGCTTATCGATACGTATGTCATTGTAGACACTGGTTCAACCGATAACACGAAAGAGGTCATTAAAACGTTCTTCGACTCTAAAGGAATTTCCGGGTTTATCTACGATTCAGAATGGAAAGATTTCGGTACTAACCGAAGCGAGGCTCTTAAGCTGTGTGATGGAAAGATGGACTACGCCATTGTGTTAGACGCGGATGATTTAATCAACTTTCCTCGTCACGGTAAAGAAGTGCTGACTCAGATTCTTAATGTTGAAAAACCAAATGCGCTGATGATTCTCATTCACCTGAACGATTTGCGATACTACAGAACTCAAATTTTTAAGATGAATGATGATTGGAAATATGTAGGTGTGTTACACGAATATGCTACAAACGACAAAGGTGGTGTAAACAAGATAATGAAACTTCCGGAATTTTTCTTTATGACAGGTCGTTGTTTGGGTAATAGAAGTAATTGCGATGATAAAATGAAACGTGATGCATCCATATTGCTAAAAGGGCTTGAAAAAGAACCAAACAACGACCGATACGTATTCTACCTCGCACAGTCTTATCGAGATGACGGGAATACAGAGAAAGCCATCGAGTACTACAAAAAGCGAGTGGGTATGGGAGGTTGGAGTGAAGAGGTTTACTTTTCAGCTTACCAAATCGCTCGGTGTTACGTGACACAGAAAAATCTCATAGAAGCAGAGTACTGGGCGCAAAAAGCAACCCAAATTCGCCCAGAACGAGCCGAGGCTCTTTACACCATTGCGAGAGCCTTCAGGGAATCAAACGATTTTTACAAGGCTTATCACTACATCGAAAAGGGGCGAAAAGTCGAGTATCCTAAAGATGATGTTCTTTTTGTGGAAAAGTTTCCTTACGAAGGCGGGTTCGAATACGAAGCGAGTATCGTAGAGTATTACACCTTTTCAGATAGGAAGAAGGGCTTGAAGACCTCTTTTAGGTACCTCTCAAAACGCGATGAGTACACACACAACGTAATATCAAATATGAAATTTTATATAGAAAAGGTTAAGGGGGTTGAAAAGGATGGAATTGAGCAGTTCAATTCGTCTGAATTAAAGGGTTCGTTTCGTGGGCCGAAATTTTTCTCACTTTTTCAAGGCACATCGTCAAGCGTAGAAATAAATAATGAAATTTATTGTCTATTGCGTTTCACAGAGTCGTATCACCTTTTTGCGGTCGTAGATAAGGACGGTAATCTTCTCCGTTGGTGTCTGCCTTTCTATTTTCTAAAGAATGGATTGGAAATTTGTTCGGGTATAAGGCGAGTTGGAAATGGGTATGTAGAATGTTACTTAAGCTCGACTGATAAAGTCGTCTTAATCGACTTGAAGGATTTAGAGTGGATTAAGATAGAAGGATTTTAGAACATATCAAGCTGAACTGTCAAATCGTGAGAAGTATTTGAGGCTCCTGTATATGATAAATATACATGAATTCGGTCACGTGCACTAAATGTTTTAGAAGAGTCGTAATAGGTCTGAAGTAAGTCTGTTCCGCTAAACGTTTTAGTATAATTAGCAACAGGACACAACCCAAACTGATAATCACTTCCTACAGGTGTTCTGTAAACAGTTAAAGTTGTACTTGAACCAGTTGCACCATCTGTATTTGGGGGTCTGGCTAAAAACGCTGCCATACCAGACAAGATAGCAGGCTGTTGAATTCCATAGTAAGCGGGTGCTGATGATATAGTTACAATGTTTCCTATAACATTTATTGGTTCCGAG
>Ga0315901_10005372_pt1 | contig 15623 bp, 14 predicted proteins | sample LakEriMetagenome_10_FD_203761 | JGI IMG/M metagenome (GOLD analysis project Ga0315901, IMG submission 203761) | Freshwater fungal communities from buoy surface, Lake Erie, Ohio, United States - Buoy 2 MA116 | ecosystem: Environmental > Aquatic > Freshwater > Lake | place: USA: Lake Erie, Ohio...
CAATGACCTTGCCATCTTTGACTGCAAGTGAATGCGAGTGACCGGCTGATACCGCACTAATGCCTTTACGGACCACCAACGGTGCATTGATTTGCTTAAAGTCGTTACGTCCCCAAATTACCAAATCACCGTTCGTTTTTATTGCCAGCACATGACCGAGTCCAGCAGAAATGGTACGGACACCACTCAACGCTGCAGTGGGAACAGCGAGCTGGCCAAAATCATTGGCTCCCCAGCCGTAGACACGACCATCAGTACCCAGTGCTACGGCATAATTAGAACCTACTTCAACTTGGTCAACCAACTTAGTTGCCATCCAACGAGGTAATGATGCCTGTCCCTCGCGATTAAATCCCCAAGTTGCCAATGAACCATTTTGGAGCACAGCCAATGTAAACGACGCGCCGACTGCCACATCCTTGATCGCAAATGGATGCGGCGTTGGGGTAAAGGTGTTGGTCGGCGTAAACGTATTCGTTGGTGTGGCTGTATCAGTCGCAGTCGCCGTAAATGTCCGCGAAGGAGTAAACGTTCGGGAAGGCGTCGATGTATTTGACGGGGTCCGTGTAAGTGAAGGCGTCAGCGTATTTGATGGCGTGAGCGTTGGCGTGGCCGTCGGATTCACGTTCGTAATCGTAAACACTGCACCATCCGACTTAAATGAGCCATCACAGGTTGGGTCGGCAAACATCCAATTGCCCGTACCACCATCCGTCACCCCAGTTGTTTCATCCAAGAGTTCAAACCATGCATACTCATTCGCCTCATTGACCATATCGTATGATGGCGTAAATGGAATCGTGATACCGCCAACATCGTTGGCCGGGAAGATACCACCATCGTAATCACCCGGTGGTACGGTAATCACCCAAATATTGCTCCCTGCGGTGTGACTCACAGACGCAGTACCGTATGTCCCCGCATCAGCCGTACCAAGCGTGAAGTCAGTATCACTCACTGCCGTGCCCTCTTTCTTTTTGAGGACTAACTTGGTTGTGCCAGTGACACGGCCGTTAATACGGATGTTGATGCTCCCGCTCGACTGCTCACCAATGCTCGTATCTCGGGTCACACCAAGATCGGCAATTGGTGAAAGACCAAGTTCAATTTTGTCGAGCAAATTACCGGCACCACCCGTAGGAAAGATACCTTCAAATCCAATGTTAAATACACCATCCCATCCTGTTGCTGGCAACGTGTGCGTGCCGGCATACACACCCCACTTGGTACTTGCGGATGGCGGCGAAAGGAGTTGAGTCGTTACGCCAGTGGTGTCTGCACTTTGCGAAATGACATTCGCTGACGTCGCTACGAATGATGTGCCACTGACTTGCGTGCCAATTTGAATGATCTCGCGCGAATATGTATCAGCCGATAACGTTCCAGGTCCTTTGGCAGGAATACCCAATCGAAATGACATTTTGTGCTGTTCGCTCGGATTACCGTTATGCCAAAATGAAAAATCGAATGATTCACCACTCGAGATACACAACTTCTGAAATAAAAACGCCGCATGGTCCGCATTCAATGATGCATAGTAATTACCATCGGGCGCCGTAGTATAACGATTCAACTCAATCACACGATCTAATCCAGTACCAAATGTCGTAGTCCCAGCATTACACTTCTCATTAAACGGTGCATGCGAGGTAAACCAACCATTAAGCGACGCCTCTTTCAAATATACCCATGTATTCACACTAACCGTACACGTCGATGTTACATTCTCAAACGACGTATTAGCCATCGTACGCACACCTGCAGCACCAGTAGCAGATGGATTTAATGTGGTAGGGATTGTTCGTGGTGACGTTTGTACATATGCAACGGTAAATTGCATCACTAATAACACACATACACCCAACCAAACAAACTTGTCACGCAAACGATTCATACACAGCATTCCTATTCATCTTGTTGCCTAACGCACACATTACACAAAACACGCTAGACAACTCTACCATAATAAATATGATTTAAATAGTCATTGGTGTTGTAATTTTTATATTTTTTTGATTTTCATCTACATATTGTTGATGAAAATAACAATTAATTGTTAATTGTTAATTGTTAATTGCAAAAAATAACATACCATCAAAAAATAATTTTTGATACCTTAATCTTTATAACGCATCATACACGCGATACAACGAGTCACAACGTTACAATATGCATTCCTGATTGACGATAACAACGCGCTAGAGTATCATAGTGAGAATATATTTCGCACCTGATGTATGCAGGAGGGTTTTGTGACTATCGATTGGGCTGACAAGTTTGCCCGTGAGGCATTGACGTTTGACGATGTTTTGCTCATCCCAGCCGCATCGGATGTTTTGCCAGCAACGACCAATGTCAGTACATGGTTGACCCGTGGCATTCGGATGAATATACCGCTTGTAAGTGCGGCTATGGACACCGTCACTGAGCATCGGTTAGCGATTGCCATGGCACGCGAGGGCGGCATGGGTATCATCCACAAAAACTTATCGATTGATGATCAAGTAGAGATGGCGCGCAAGGTCAAGCGCTCTGAAAACGGCATGATTACCGACCCCATCACCATGCCACACGACCGCACCGTCGGTGATGCGCTCGATATGATGGCTGAATACCGCATCTCGGGTATTCCCATCACCACTCATAACGGTGATCTGGTAGGTATTGTTACCAACCGCGACTTACGCTTCGAGACAGATCGTTCACGACCGATTAGCGAGTTGATGACTGGCGAGGATCTCGTGACGGTTCCTGAAGGCACCACACTTGAGCAAGCCAAAGAGTTGTTGCACAAGCATCGCATCGAAAAGGTGTTGGTGGTAGACAACAACGGGCGGTTGTCGGGCATGATTACCGTCAAAGACATCATGAAGCAAATCGAGTACCCCAACGCCTGTAAAGACGAGCAAGGTCGGTTACGTGTCGGCGCAGCGATTGGTATCAGCGGGGACTTTTTGCAACGTGCCGAAGCACTTATCAAAGTTGGCGTCGATGTACTCACCATCGATACGGCACATGGGCATTCAAAAGGTGTACTTGAGGGCATCCTCAAGGTGCGCGAGCACTTCCCTCATGTCCAACTCATCGCCGGCAATATCTCAACCGGCGACGCCGCCCGTGCGTTATGTGAACGTGGCGTGGACGGCATCAAAGTCGGCCAGGGCCCAGGGAGCATCTGCACGACCCGTGTGGTGACTGGCGCTGGTATGCCACAAATTACGGCCATCTCGGAGTGTACAAAGGTTGCCGATACCTTCGGCATCCCGGTCATCGGTGACGGCGGCATCCGCTATAGTGGCGACATTACCAAGGCCATCGCCGCCGGCGCCCAATCGGTCATGCTCGGATCGCTCTTTGCGGGGACTGATGAGAGTCCAGGCGAGACGATTTTGTACGAAGGTCGGAGCTACAAGGTCTACCGTGGCATGGGTTCGATTGACGCCATGCAAAAAGGTGGCGGCGAGCGCTACTTCCAAACCACGCGTGAGAGCCGCAAGATGGTGGCCGAAGGTATCGTCGGGCGCGTGCCGTTCAAGGGGCCTGTGGGTGACACCGTGTATCAACTGGTGGGCGGTTTGCGCGCCGGTATGGGGTATGTGGGTTCAGCCACAATTGATGAACTGCGCATCAAGGCGCGCTTTAACCGCATCTCGATGGCCAGTTTGACTGAGAGCCACCCACACGATATCACCATCACCAAAGAAGCACCCAACTACGAGCGCCGGTAAAACTCACCATTCCCTATCACATCACCCACGGCTGTCTCACGATTCACGTGTGCAGATCGTGGGTGAATCGTATATGATAGCGCTACATGACAAGATGAAAGGGAATAGTGATGGCGCTTGATCCAAATACCGCATCAAGTAACTCAACCTCACGCGGCATTATCATGATCGTGGGATTTGTGATGCTTGTCTCGATTATCGCAAATGAGATCCTCGGCATTGGTCGCTTGTTCCCACCACTGGTTGGACTCTGGGGAATCATCGTCATTGCTGGTTCGCTCTACATGCTAGCCTATCAAGAGCGCGTGCCGGATTTGTCTACCATCATCAAAAAAGCCACACTCCTCGACACGTATACGGCAGGCCGACCACTATTACCCAATACGGTGTACGCCATCACTGATACTATCACTACCGATGCGCCCATCAATGATGCGCCAGATCATCGTGGAGGTGATTATGTGGCACTCGAACGGATTGTTGAAGAGTTGTATCGGGAAAACGATACATCAAGCAGTCATTCACAACTGCGTTGGAAAGAACTCGCCCGCGAGGTAATTGTTGCAGATCGGGTGCGTATCGGGAAGTACACCATCACACCTACCAAAGAGCTTCTCAGTACCATGCCATACATCGACCTCCCTGCCGACCCCGTCTTAGAAGAGCGCGAGGGCGTCGACGTCGATAAAAAATACATCTACTCCAAAGGCCCCCTACTCTTCAGACTTGGGCAATTCGGCAACGCCCCGGGAGACAAGCGCATCTCGTATCGCGCAATTGCGAGCAATCAAACAGTCACCCTGGTTGGTGTACCAGCTGAGAACACATTTAATGAGTTCGTCAGTGCAACCGGCCAGGTTATTCACTGCTTGTTTGCAGGGACACTCGATGATGCCGTGAATATGATGCGGAGTGAGTTTGACAAGGCGCGCCGCAACACACGAATTGTCATCATGATTGCACAGGTCATCGGCTGGAGCGTCCTATTCAATCAGATTGATATCGGCACCAGGCTTTCGTGGGGCGAGCATGCACTGTATGTTAATTTGGGGGTAGGGGCTATTTTTGCGATTGCTAGTGTCATCATTGTGAGTCTGTTGTACGACCCAATTAAGCCCGCCAACTCATAGATACACACGCGCCGCCAAGCTAATGCTCGGCGGCGCGTGTCACATGCAGACAATCTTATGCGACCGGCTCGACGGTATCAAAACCGGCCTCGTTGATGGCGGCCACCAAGGTCGGTTGTGGCGCATTGTTATGCTCAACGGTGACCAACTTGGTAGGGATGTCAACCTTGACGGCGGTCACGCCGCTGACTTCTTTGACCTCGTTGGTAATGGCACGCACACAATGGTCACACGAAATATCGGGCACATGGAATTGTGAGGTTGTCATTTGCATTCTCCTTTGTGGCAGTATATTTCACAGAACTGCAAATGCAGTATAGAATGATGCTACATTAACGTCAATTGCGACCAGAAACAACGAGGATCCTCATGACACAGGCCACCATTGGTGTCATCGGAGGCAGTGGGCTGTATAGCATGCCCGGCCTCAGCGACATCGAAACCGTTCATCTGACCACGCCGTACGGAGCGCCGAGCGACGCCTTCGTGATTGGCACCATCGCCGGTCAGCGGGTTGCGTTTTTGCCGCGCCACGGCGTCGGCCACCGTTATACACCGAGCGAAATCCCCGTACGCGCCAACATGTACGGCTTTCGTATGCTCGGTGTGCGCTCACTGATTGCCGTCAGTGCCGTAGGGAGCCTGCGCCACGACTATGCACCTGGGCATATCGTCATCCCCCATCAGCTGTACGACCGTACCAAGGGAATTCGGCCGAGCACGTTTTTTGGTGAAGGAATCGTGGCACATGTCGCATTTGATAAACCATTCGATACCGAGCTGAGCAATCGACTCGAGATTGCCGCCCAAGAAGCTGGTGCAACCTACCACCGTGGTGGCACCTATGTCTGTATGGAGGGGCCACAGTTCTCGACACTCGCCGAGAGCAACGAGAACCGCCGGCGTGGCTTTGATTTGATTGGCATGACCGCCCTGCCCGAGGCCAAACTCGCCCGCGAGGCCGAGATGGCCTATGCGATGCTGGCGCTTGTCACCGACTACGACTGCTGGCACCCTGACCACGACGCCGTCACTGTTGAGACCGTTGTGGCCACCATGCACGCCAACTCGGCCATGGCACAATCAATTATCAGTCATGCGATTCCATTGATTGGTGAGGGATTCACCAGTCCGGCGCATACCGCACTCGCAAGTGCCATCATGACTGCGCCACAGGCGATTCCGCCTGAACGCCTTGCCCAATTATCACTCTTACTCGATCCCTATTTTACTAAGAAATCATAGCCATGACGAGTACCACCACGCCTGTTGCCATGAGTATCATGGCTCACCCCGATGATGCCGAGTTCAGTAGTACCGGCACCTTGATGACCTGGATCAACGAAGGGTACGATGCCTACATCTGTGTCATCACCGACGCCTCGGCTGGTGGCCCTGACGAGGCCACAGATCTCAGCCCGGCTGCACGCCAAAAGACAGTTGACACGCGCAAAGCGGAGCAACTTGAGGCCGCCAAACGCCTCGGACTCAAAGGCGTCATCCATCTCGATTACCCGGATGGGCGATTGTATCCGACACTCCAACTGCGCCGCGATATCGTGCGTGTGCTCCGCACCTACAAGCCGACCCGCGTAATTTGTCAGTCACCGGAGCGCTTCTGGGGTGTGCCGTTGGGCATTGCCCGCTACCACCCCGATCACATCGCGGCCGGCACGGCCACGTTGGCAGCGCTGTATCCGGCCAGCCAGAACCCGTGGGACTTCCCCGAGTTGATGACCCAAGAGGGGCTCCTGCCCCACAAGGTCAAAGAGATTTATATCGTGGGAACACCACAACCCAATATTGCGATTGATATTAGTGCGGTATTTGAGCGCAAACTCCATGCGTTACATGCGCATGCAAGTCAAGTGGGCGCTGAGAATCCCGAGCTTGATGCGCGTATGCGTCAGTGGTCGACAGAGTTGGGCGAAAAGTATGGTTTACCGATGGCCGAAGTCTTTCATCGGACGGAGAACCCCTAACCATGATCAAGGCAGAGTTCCGCACGCCCGAGGCACGGCGTGGATTCATCCTCATCACGTTGACCACGTTACTGGCGAGTTTTGCCATGTCGGGGCAACACGCCATCGTCACCAACTTCTTTCGCGATGAATTAGGTTTGGCCGGACCGCAATTTGGCTACATCACGGCCATCCGCGAGATTCCCGGCTTTTTAATTTTGTTTTTGACGGCGCTCTTCTATCGCTTGTCATTGCCACGTCTCACCACACTGGCATTGATGACGTTGGCGCTGGGCTATGCGCTGTTCAGCATCGCCACCGACTTCGCCACGGTCACACCATGGGTAATTGTCAGCTCAATGGGCTATCACACCTGGCTCCAAACGCAGCACGCCTTGGCGATGAGCACCACCACCGAGAACAAAGCAGGTACCGTGCTCGGCACAGTGACTGCGCTCGGCAACCTTGGTGGATTATTAGCCATGGTCTTAATGGCACTCGGGTTCCAGTACGGCTGGTTTGACTTCACCAGTGCCTTTTATTTGCTCGGGTTGGCCGCTGCCGCTGCGGGCGTGGCAATTTTTGCCTTTCCCAATCTCAAAGATGGCATCCCTCATCCGGCCGAGACCAAGCGCGAGCCGATTGTCATCCACAAGGATTATCGCTTTTATTACATGCTGAACTTGCTTGATGGTGGGCGTCAGCAGATTTTCTTTTCGTTCGGTTTGTATGTACTCGTCGAAAACTACGACCTGAGCGTCAGTCAATTGACTTTGCTCTTGATTGCGGTCAACGTCATTAATACGCTGCTTGGACGCCGTGTCGGCAAGTTGATTGACCAATTCGGCGAGCGCCCGATGTTGGCTGCGGCGAACGTGCTGTATGTGGTGGCCTTGGCCGGATATGCATTTGTCAACAACATCTGGATCGTGTTGGCGTGTTATACGATTTACAGCATCATCTTTCCGATTTCGTGGATTGGTGCAAACACGTACCTACGCAAGGTGGCCTCACAAGCTGACATCGCCCCATCGATTGCCATGGGCTTAACAATGCAACACGTGGCGGCAGTAATTGTGCCGTTGGCAGCCGGATATATTATGAACTTCTACGGCTACCAGATCCCATTTGCGATTGCCATGGTCTTTGCCGTGATTACCATGATCTCGACACGCTACATTGATCCTGCTAGCCAAAAGTCGAGCAGTCGCTTAGCAGAAGAATCTGCGCGGGCAACTGCATAATTGGCCCCCATACTTAGTCGCACGGTGCAGGGACGTGCCCTGCACCGCATACCAATCGTCGCAAAGGAGCTGAACGATGACCGCTACCCCGAATCTCATCATCCACAACGGCACTATTCTCACCATGGCCCACGACAAGCCCCAGGTCCAAGCAGTTGCAACCCTTAATGGGCGCATTATTGCCACCGGTGCCGATCACGAGATTCTACCACTTGGTGGCCCCGGCACCAAAATAATCAACCTCAATGGTGCCATGGTTGTGCCTGGTCTCAATGACGCCCACAATCACATGCTCGAGGTCGGTATTAAGATGACGCGTATTGCCCTTGATGAGTGTAAATCACTCGAAGAGATGCGCAATTTGATTGCCGATGCCGCCAAAAATACTCCTCCGGGCAAGTGGATTATCGGCGAGGGTTGGAACGAGTCGTTTTTGAAAGAAAACCGCCCACCAACCTGTCGTGACATCGACGCCGCTACCGACAAGCACCCCGTCATGCTCAAACGCTTTTTCAATATGGACACGGTCAACAGTGTGGCCCTCAAGCTCGCTGGCATCGACGCCAACACCCCCGATCCATCGGGTGGCTCAATTGAACGCTACAGCGACGGTCAACCTAACGGTATTTTGCGGGCCTCGGCCAAGTTGCTCTGCCGCAACTTGTTGCCAGCAGTGACCCAAGACGAAGCGATATTGGGTATCGAGAAGGCCTCAAGCACCTATCTCAGCTACGGTATCACCAGCATCCAAGAGCCCGGGTTATACCCATGGGAGATGCGCGCCTACATGGGTGCACACCGCGCCGGGCGCATGCATGTGCGCACCTCGTTGATGCCATCGTGGCACGGCTTCCGCGAGGAGGAGATCGAAGCCGAGCTAGACGATCGGGCTGCCAATCTCGGATTGTGGAGTGGGCTCGGCGACGAGATGTTGCGCTTGACGGCCCTCAAAATGGCAGTCGATGGTGGCACGACGAGTCGCACTGCCTGGATGTTTAAGCCATTTATTGGCGAAAGCGTCGTTCGCGATTTTAATCGCCTTAATCCGGCCGATTTGCGCCGTTACTTTGCGCGTGGACATGGCCTCGGTTGGGACATCGGCATTCATGCCATTGGCGACCGGGCCCACCACGAGTCAGCCATGGCCTTTGCAGATACGATTGCCGCCAATCCACACGAACACCGACATAATTTAATTCATGCCTACTTTGCCACTGAAGAGTCGCTGCAGGCGATGGCCAAGTACCAGATTGGTGCCGTGATTCAGCCGACGTTCATCTACTTCGAGGGTGACGACCTGTTCCGCGACGTCGGCGAGGAGTTGGCGCACCAGTACAAGCCAGCCCGCACCTATCTCGACCGTGGCATTCCGATGATTGCCTCGAGCGACATCCCGAGCACGTTCCACTACAATCCGTTCATCAGTTTATACAGCTTGATCACGCGCAAGACGCACAAAGGTACTGTGATTGCTCCACAAGAGGCCATTAGCCGCGAAGAGGCGTTGCGTTCATACACGGCGACGCCACCATGGTTGACGCGCGAGGAGCACCTCAAGGGCAAAATCCAGCCAGGAATGTTGGCCGACATGGCGGTGCTTGATCGCAACTACTTGACCTGTGATGCCGAGGAGATTCTGCAAATCAAGGTAAATATGACGATTTTGGCTGGTCAGGTTGTCTACCAGCGCTAATACGGACGCGTATGTGCGTAAAGGGGGCAAGCATATGCGCTTGTCCCCTTTGCTGTGCACTTGTGCATGTATTGAGGGCAGATACAATGCGTTTATGCTATACTTTTGCTTGAACGTTTGTCTAACAGACGTCCGAAAAGGAGAGTTGTATGCCAGTCATTCCAAGTGTTGTTGAGCGCACGCCGCGCGGCGAACGTGGGTGGGATCTCTACTCGCGCTTGCTCCAAGAGCGCGTCATCATGTTGGGTAGCCCAATTGACGACGATATTGCTTCGTCGATTGTGGCCCAGCTTTTATACCTGCAACATCAAGACCCCAAGCGCGATATTTGGTTCTACATTAACAGCCCGGGTGGCAGTGTGCGTGATGGCTTGGCCATTTATGACACGATGCACATCATCGCACCCGATGTAAATACGGTGTGTATCGGGCGTGCCGGCAGCATGGCGACGATTCTATTGGCTGGTGGAACCAAGGGCAAACGCTTTGCGTTACCGAACTCGACCATCCACTTCCACCCGGCTGGTGGTGGTGCCCAGGGCTATGCTCCGGATGTAGAGCGTATGGTCCAAGAGTTGTTGCGCCTGCAGACCGTCGGCAACGGGTTGTTGGCAGGTGATACCGGGCGCACCCCCGAGGAGATTACCCGCGACTTCAGTCGTGACCGCTTTATGACGCCGCAAGAGGCCAAAGACTACGGCTTCATCGACGAGATTCTACAGCTACCAGGTCGCTAATCAGTACGGTACATTGTCAGGTGACAATGTACCGTCTGTATAAATTGCATCGACATTTGTGGACAGAGGAGTGCAACGATGGGTCTACTCACTGGTAAGCGAGCCTTGATTATGGGCTTGGCTAATGACAATTCAATTGCGTGGGGTATCTCAAAGGCGTTTCATGCGGAAGGTGCGGAGCTGTGCTTCACCTACGTCAACGAGGCCATCGAAAAGCGGGTACGCCCACTTGCCGCCAGCCTCGGGTGTGACTTTGTCATCCCCTGCAACGTTGACAGCGACGCCGACATCGAACAGATGGCCGCCAGCATCAAAGAGCGCTGGGGAACGTTCGATATTTTGATTCATGCCATTGGCTACGCCAAAAAGGAAGAACTCAACGGTGAATATCTCAATGTCACGCGCGAGGGATTCCAGATTGCCATGAATACCAGTGTCTACTCGTTGACGGCAGTCGTCAAGGCCACACGCCCAATGCTCAACAGCGGCGGATCAGTGTTGACGCTCACCTATCATGGCTCACAGCAGGTCGCTCAGAACTATAACGTGATGGGTGTGGCCAAAGCTGCCCTCGAGGCCAGCGTACGCTACCTCGCCAGCGACCTCGGTCCGTCGAATATCCGTGTCAACGCCATCAGCGCTGGCCCAATTCGTACGTTGGCGGCCAGCGGTATTGCTGGATTCAAGGATTTGCTCAAGTCATTTGCGGGTGTTGCACCATTGCGCCGCAACGTCACCCAAGAGGATGTCGGCAACACGGCGCTTTTCTTGTGCAGTCACTTAGCATCGGCCACAACCGGTGAGATTGTCTACGTGGATGCTGGGTTCCGTACTGTGAGTGTCACCATCGACTCGTAATTGCGCGCACACATGCCCCCCCTGACCTAGATTGTTCCAGGTCAGGGGGGGTTGTATTCATCCAAGCACCCCCTCAGTTTAGTGCATGACAGGCAAATGTGTATCATCCATTAATTTGGCATAGAGCCAGCGCAACACATATTGGAGTACCGCAGTAACAGGGATGGCCAAAAACAATCCGAGCACCCCACCTACCGCAGCCCCCGACAAAATCGCCGCAATTACCAACACCGGATGCAGATGCACCGCTGGGCCGACTACGGCAGGGATAATCACGTAATCCTCGAACATGCGCAACCCAAAGTAGATTGCGCCAATCACCGATGCAACCATCCACGCCTCACCACCAAACGGTAACGGCGTTTGGAACAAGGCCATCACAATAGCGAACGCGGCAGCTGACCACGGCCCCACAATCGGCAAGATCTCCACCATGCCGCTAATCAAGCCAATCAACAAGGCATAGCGTACGCCCAAAATCCACAACGCAACAGTCGTCAGCACCCCCATAATCGGAATTAGTAGCAACGTGCCCCGAATATATCCGCTCAAGATGCTATGAATTTGGAGCATCACGTGCTTAACCTCGCTACGATGCGCAATCGGCACAAGATGGTATGTGCGCGTAACGAGCGAACGACCATGCAACAACAAATAAAAGGTTGTAATCACAAATGCAAGCGCATGGAGGAATCCCTCAATGAAACCAACAAATAAGCGGGGCACGCGTGCAGGAACCGAGGCGACAATGTCTGTTACAACCTGACGCAACTCTGCCCCTATTTCGATGTTCATATCACCAAACGTAAACGTCAGTTGTTGTACACGATTCAGCACCTGCGGGAGCTCTTGGCGCATCAACTGGTACTGTACCGTAAGAATTGGCAGCAACCACATCACGCTCCCTGCAACAAATAGCGTGACGATTAAATAGAATAGACTAATGGCGCCAATACGCGACCCACCTAATCGTTGTGCCATCCAGGTAATCACGGGAAAGAAGATATATGACACCACCACCGAACCAAACAATGCCAACGCAACCTCGTGAATCATCTCAAACAAGGCATAGGCCAGCACAAACACACCAATTACCACGATCCACTTCATGAGTCGGCTGAATCGTATGGTTGCAGTAGGAACTGTCATAGAACACCTCAATAACCATGCACATCTACACGTATTGTAAATGTAGTCACCGATTGTACAACAACACACAAGACCACATCACGACAGTATATTCTCTGTCATGACATGGCCCTAGGTGTTTTGTATCTATCACGTAGGATTTATGCTTTGCGTCCACGCCCAAGTGGAATACGAGTCTCTAGCTGATCCGTATTGTCCTCGGTCTGCGTTACTGCGATGTCAATCATGCTCGAATCGATGTTTGGCAGATAGCGCTTGATGACATCCGACAATTCACGTTTGAGGTTATCAATCATGGCTGGCGTCAATTTGACACGATCGCTCACCAGCACCGTCAACAACCGATCGCGTGCCACACCAGCAGAGCCCTTATCTCGGCGAAAAAAGTTCATTTCATGGCTCCTTTTAACACCACATCAGGTCTTACCGCCCCCCGCGGAAGATGCCTGAGATGCGTTCTAACAAAGTGGGATTATCCTCAATTGGCTCAATCGGCACCTCTTCGCCTGCCAAACGGCGAGCGATGTCAGTGTAATAGCGGCCGGTCCGTGACGACTTGTCGAGCGTCAATACCTCGCCCTTGTTGGTTGCGGTAATCACGTCTTCGTCTTCGGGGATAATGCCTAATAAATCAATAGCAAGAATCTGGAGCACATCATCGACGCTCATCATCTCGCCATTTTTAACCATCTTGGGGCGCAAGCGATTGACGATCAAACGCGGTTGCCCTTTGTCATATGCCTCACACAAGCCAATGATGCGGTCTGCGTCACGCACCGCTGAGACTTCGGGAGTCGTCACGATAATCACTTCATCAGCACCAGCAATGGCGTTTTTGAAGCCCGACTCAATACCGGCTGGACTATCAATCAAGACAAAATCAGCCTCATCGCGCAGTTGGTCGACAAGTTCAATAATCTCCTCTTGAGAGACAGCATCTTTGTCTTTGGTCTGTGCAGCGGGCAACAGGTAGAGCTCTGACTGGTGTTTATCTTTGATGAGTGCCTGACGCAAACGGCAGTTCCCCTCAATAACATCGACCAAATCATAGACAATACGGTTCTCGAGCCCCATCACCACATCCAAATTACGGAGACCAATATCAGCGTCCATGACCACAACTTTGTGACCTAGCATCGCCAATGCCGTACCAAGATTTGCAGTCGAAGTGGTCTTACCAACGCCACCTTTACCGGATGTTACTGTAATTACTTTGGCCATGAGCGCTATTCCTCTCACCACAGACTGACTTTAGCGTCGATAATCCTGCCACAAATGAACCATAATTTGATCATCTTCGATACAGGCAATCTCGGGACCACGATGCGTGTTATCCTCGGGAGCACGAGCCCTGATATCGGCAATACGGATTTGGGTCGCTGATAACTCGAGAGCACAGATAATCGCATTACGATCACCCATGGCACCAGCATATACCAGACCGCTAATACGACCAAACACAACGATACTCCCCGAGGCAATCACTTCAGCACCGGCATTCACATCACCAAGCAATGTAAGGTCACCATGATGGCGCAACACTTGCCCAGAGCGCAACGTACGCATTACCACTGACGGCGGCAAATCAGCCTGAACCGGCGGCTGGACCACTGGAACGCTGGTGGTAAATCCTGCAGCGCGCGCAGCTTGACGAACATCACGCGATTCCGCTTGAATTGTACTCGCCACGACTTGATACGATGCCATTGTGTCACGGAGCAACTGCACTGCATCACTGTCAAGTTGACGGTTACCGACCTCAAGTGATACGCGCATACCTTGCAACAACGCCGAACCTTGCTCGAGCTGATGTTGCAACGCAGTCAAGGCTTCGTCCCAAGGACATACATCGTTGATGATTACACGAATACCACCCCGGGCACCCTTAATTGCCACGATTTCAGACATAGTCAATCTCGTTGTGCAAACAGTAATATTATGTGGAGTTATTATACCACTAAGTTGAATTTTGTTAAATTGATATACACAAGTATTATGTCATATGCGCCAGCACTCAACACCACAAAATAACTTTAACATACTGCGGTGACTACTATCTGTTATATCAATCTATCGATGTCAGTTATTTTGAGAAGTATTAAGCTCATTCGTACTGGTAGCATCTTCAATGCGCTGCGTGCGCACTGACTCGTCATCGTCTATTCGATCACTCTGCGCCACCTGCGGGAGGCGCTCACGCACTGTATTTAAGTCAGCCTGAATTTGCTGAAGCACGCTCGTATCGGCATCATGCTGGCCACTCACGCCATCAATCCACGTTTCGAGTTGTTGTTGCAGTGCATGCACACGATCACTCAACTGTCGCACACCCAACAAAACACCGTCATCCAGCAACGTTGATGTATCGCGGATCTGCACCTGCATGCCATCAAGGCGCTGGAGAATTTCATCAATTGTTTCACGCATCCCCACGCCATCAAGTGACGCATTGGTTGGTGTGCGTTGCTCAGACCATTCTTGTAGTGTTTGTTGGAGTGCGTTGATACGATCAATCATCCCCAAGGTATCTTCACCACTCGGTGCAACCACATCAAGTCGTGCTTGAAGTTGTGCAATCGCAGCGCCAAGCTGTGTCTGGCGAATTGTCACGGCCTCTTGCTCACTGAGCAAGTCAAGCAACATTTCGCGCAACTGTGCTGATTCGTCACTGGTGCGCAGTAATTGTTGTTGTAACAACCGTGGCACGAACCATAACAATAACGCAAGTAGCGCTAATACCATGATCCCCAAGGCAACAAAAAGGGCGGTCATGACATTCCCTTCATCACTCTTTATGTATACACCATTATACGTATGTTCATGAGTATTGGTCAACTACTATATGATACCCTCAAATAGCCACGAATGCGGTGTTTCTATGCTATTATTGAGGTAATACGATTGTTACGCGGGCAAGGAACAAAAGCATGTTGCGAATACATCGCTTCGTCATCGGCATCATCATGATCATTTCGATGACAGGATGTGGCCTATTTGGTGACGATACCCTTCATATTGCAGATGTCACCGCTGATATTCAGCGCTACGTCGGTCAAGACATTACAGTTGCAGGTGCGTATATCAATAAAACTGGCGGGACCACCTTATCAATACTGGCAGCAG
>Ga0315901_10005375_pt1 | contig 15615 bp, 12 predicted proteins | sample LakEriMetagenome_10_FD_203761 | JGI IMG/M metagenome (GOLD analysis project Ga0315901, IMG submission 203761) | Freshwater fungal communities from buoy surface, Lake Erie, Ohio, United States - Buoy 2 MA116 | ecosystem: Environmental > Aquatic > Freshwater > Lake | place: USA: Lake Erie, Ohio...
CGATCGCCATGTGCGAAGCCTACGGCATGACGCGTGATCCGAGGCTCCGCGAAGCGGCCCAATTGAGCATCAACTACATGACACCGGCCCAGAACCCACAGACAGGCGGTTGGCATTATTCTCCTTATATCCAAGACAAGATGCCTGGGGACACCTCCGTGGTCGGTTGGCAGATGATGGCCATCAAGAGCGCTGCGATGTCCGGACTGAACATCGACCTCGATACGGTCCGTCGCGCGAACTTCTTCCTCGACACGATGATGGTCCCGGGGGGCTTTGGGTACCACTATAGTATGGACTCGAAACAGAAGAACCCACTTGAATATCGCCCAGCGATGACCGCTTGTGGCGTTTTGTGCCGCATGTATTCCGGCTGGAAAAAAGACGAACCCTCGATCAAGGCCGCTGCCGCAAAGTTCGCGGAAGCCGGGCCGAGCAAGTCCGATATCTACTACAACTACTATGCGACCCAGGTCATGAAACAATACGGTGGACCGGAGTGGGAGTCCTGGAACGTTCGCATGCGAGATCAAATCGTCAGCACTCAGGTCCAATCCGGACATGGGGCCGGCAGTTGGTACACCGACGCGGGACTAACCAGCGAAGGGGGCCGGTTGTACTGGACCTGCATGTCGACGATGATGCTCGAAGTCTACTACCGATACATGCCCTTGTATGGCGAGCAGGCCGAGGAAGACGCGTTCCAACTGTAAATCGCGATGCGATTTTTGGAATTTTCATCCCACGGCGTCATCCAACATCCGGAATGCCAGCCACAACCGGATCACCAGCCAGAACAGAAACCACTTCGATGAGCGAGCCCACCGTCCGTAAACTCACCCTTTTGGACCTCCAGGGGATCGATTCGCAAACGCAAGCGGTGATTCAAAAGATCGCCGCCCGAATCGTGGTGGCCAAGGTTCTCAAAGAGCGCCTGAGCGCATCGGTATTCGACGAACTCGGGGAATTGGCTGAGCAATACGTCTATGGATGCTTCACCACACTCAAACGGGGCAAGACGCTCCGAGGCTCTTGCGGTTTTCTCGGAAGGCCCACACGCTTGCGCGATGCGATCGCCGAATCGGCCCAAAAAACCGCCCGCGACGATCCACGCATGCCGGGGATATCGAGCATCGAGTTGCCTTATCTTTCTTGCCATCTGACCCTGCTTTCGGACCCTATGGCCATCGAAGCCGACGGCGCGCAACGCAACGAGAAGATCGAACTGGGCAAGCATGGATTGCGAATCACCACCAGCTTGACGAGCCCCTACGGCCAACGCGGCGGCTTGATCCTGCCGGGCCAGCCCCTCGAACAAGGCTGGGATACCGACACGACCCTGGGGGCCTTATGCCGCCAAGCCGGTTTGCCAGCGGATGCTTGGAAAGACCCATCGGTCTTGCTCGAAACCTTCGAAGGATTAGAGATTCCAGGGAATTTGAATACCGTCGAGTTGCCCGACCCGATGCCCCTCGAAGGACCTCCGGGGGACGTCGAGAGTTTGCAGAAACTCAAAGCGGCCACGGTTCAAACCATGATCAACCTCTCGCATGGTGCGACCCCGAATTATTACGTCCTCGACGCGATGGACGGAACGGCCCAGACGATCGTCCTCTCGGCGGTGGATATCGATTCGAATGTGCCCCTAGCCCATTGGATTCAGACCTCGCTCCGACCGGGCTTACCCCTGCAATCGAGCGTCTTCGAACTCAGCCGGCTTGCCGAAGGGACCCTGCGACGCTCCCGATTCGACAAGGCCGTCGATGTCGATTTGGCGCTGAGCATCCTTTACGATTCGGCCCATCATGGCTCGGTTCATCCGGCCGATTGGGATGATCAAAAACTCAAAGAGTCTTTGAGCGATTGTGCTCTCGAAGGTGTTTATGCCAACCAAAGAGCCATCATGGTCCTGTGCGGAGAGCGGATCGCTGTTGCCTTTGACCCGAGCAAATCCGTGCACGCTTTGCTCGAGCAAGCCGCGTCCATGATCCGCTCAGAGTCCCTGTCCATGAGCGTCATGTCGCTCGGCTGCATTTCGACAGCAAGCTCGCTCTTGGCGTCCAATGGCCCGCGACCCGGTTCAAGCGACCGAGCTTCTACGGAGTCGGCCAGTGGATCCTGAACCGACAAGCCGGTATAGGTTGACTAAGTTCGCGATTCTGGCCGTCTGCCTTGTGGCGTTTTATCCTCAGGCGCTGAGAGCCCAAGAAACCTTTGCTCCCTCGAAGAACCCCTCCGGGAATAACGCTGCCGGGAATAACGCTGCCGAGAATAACAACGCCGACGAACAGCTCGTCGCATTCAATCCCCACGATCCTGCGGCCGTCGAGGCACTCCTTGAGCCCTACCGGGAACGATCGGAAAAATGGAAAGAGGATGTCTCTAAGCTCGCCGCAGGCAATGCGACCGATGGGGGGGCCGAGCATGTTTTGTTCTTGGGGAGTTCCTCATTTCGTCTATGGGACACCATCCAGGAGGACCTAGCCCCAGTGAAGGTCGTCAAGCGAGCTTATGGGGGCGCTCGGTTCCGCGATCTTGCGATCTACACTCCGGAGCTCATCGCCGGCTTGCGATTTTCCAAAGCGGTGATTTTTATCGCCAACGATATTACCGGTAAGGACAGCGAGGACACCGACCCGGAGACGACCTCGAAGCTTGCCCGGTTGGTCATCGCGCAGTTGCGAAGCGAGCATCCCGAGGTACCGATCCATTTGGTCGCCGTAACCCCTACACCTGTGCGGTACAAGCATTGGCCGAGGATTCAGGTCACCAACCGCATGCTGCGAAAGATCGCTGAAACGACGCCGGGTGTGTTCTACATTCCAACGGCTTATGCGTTCCTCGATCGCGATGGGCACCCGCGAGCCGAGTTATTTAAGGAAGATCGGCTTCATTTGAATTCGATCGGTTATCAAATCTGGGCAAGGATTCTCCTGGGTGCGTTCGAGACGGTCGATTAGGAGTCTCAGGAGTTCAGGAGTCGAGGTAACCGTACCGCCTCGCATAGAGGTCCCAATGCTCGAGGATCATGGCCTCTTGGTCGCTGCTGAGCTCGAGCTTATTGGTCTGATAGCCTTGCTCTTGGTCCCTTTTTGTCATCCAGAGCTTCTGCATCGAATTGCGGTCACCCAGTTCAAGATGCTCGTAAATCTCCGAGAGCATCTCGACAGGTTTGGCGATAAATTCTTCATAGCGAATATCGACGATCAGGTTCTCAGGGACCTCGGATCGGTCTCGTTCAAAGGCTTGGTACATCGTGCGAAGCGATTCGAGCACGAAGGTTTGCAAGCGCGATTGATCGGTCTTGGATTGGAGCGATTGGTGTTCGTCGAGCGAATTCCAGAGTTTTATCGTCGAGGGATAGAGCTTGCGAGGATCGCGGACAATATGGATGAATTTCGCCTTCGGATACATCTCCCTCAAGATCCTTAGCCGACCGGTGTGCGGAGGGCTTTTCAAAAGCAACTGCTTGCGGGTCTTGTAGGTTAAGGCTTGGATAAACCACTTCAAGTGCTCGCGCCAGGCCTGAAGATGCTCCGGTTCGAATCGATCCGAGGCCAACGTATCGGTAAACGGCACCGGGTGGTTTGGGAACATCAGACGTAAATAAGGGGACGGAGCGCCGAGATTCATCAGCGCAAACTCGTCCTCCTGGGGCAAGGCCCAACCGGCTTTCATGTTGTCCATCGGACGCCGATCGGGCAGCAAGGAGTTTCCGTAACGGGTCACCAAGCCTTCGGTCAGAAGGAAGTGCCAAGGGGCAAAGCATTGGTAAGTCGTCGGGGATGCGAATCGCGGGTCGAGTCCCAAGTACTCGTGCAGGAGCGTCGTACCGCTTCGCCAGTGCCCGAGGATAAAAACCGGAGGGTTTTCGATCGGTGTTTGGGAGATCGCCCGGCCCCAGCCCAAGTGCTGAACCAATGCTAGCACGGCCGTTATTGGACCGAAGGCCGAGACACCCAGTACGTGGTGCAAGCGTGAGGGCGAGATATCGAATCGGTTTCGGCCCAAGGCTGGGAGCCAGACATGGGGTGGCATTCCGTGCCAGATTCGGGGCATGAAGATCGAATACTTCAGAGGTTTGCTCGGCTCGGCTTTGACCATGGGGAAGATTCTAGCGGACTGAATCGGTCTGGACTTTAGGTTGCCTGGAAGGTTAGTTTTCTGTCGGTTTGAACGCAAGAACGAATTGGAAATCGGCACCTATGGAAAAACTCGTCGCGATGTTCCTCCGCTCACGGAGTTTTTTGGTGCCCGCAGGCATTTTGGCGTGTTTGGTGGTGGTGTTGGTCCCCATGCCAGCGGCGCTGGTAGATTTACTCCTGGTGGCCAACATCGCCCTGTCGCTCATGGTGCTCCTGACGACACTATCGGTCGGTGCTCCGCTGGAGTTCAGCGTATTTCCGACGGTCCTTTTGGCGACAACCCTCGGACGCTTGGCGTTGAACATCGCGACGACTCGCTTGATTTTGACGCAGGATTCGGGAAGTTCCACGGCGGTCGCTGGCCGGGTGGTCGAATCCTTTGGGGCGTTTGTTGCCGGCGATAAGATCGAGGTGGGGATCCTTCTTTTTCTCATCATCTTTTTGATCAACTTTGTGGTGATCACCAAGGGTGCGACTCGGATTGGCGAGGTCGCAGCGAGGTTTGCGCTCGATGCGATGCCGGGTCGTCAGCTCGCGATCGACGCGGATTTGGCCGCCAATGCGATCGACAACGAGGAAGCCCAGCGAAGGCGTCGGGAGGTGACCCAGCAAGCGGACTTTTACGGTTCGATGGATGGGGCCAGCAAATTCGTGCGAGGGGATGCGATTGCCGGACTTGTCATCACGGCATTGAATCTCTTGGGTGGAGTCTACATGGGGGTGGTCCACTTTGGATTATCGATACCCCAAGCGGCAGCGACCTACAGCAAGTTGACGATCGGCGATGGGCTTGCCACGCAACTCCCGGCCTTGCTCGTCTCGATTGCAGCGGCCGTCTTGACCACCCGTTCGACGCAGCGTTCCGACCTATCGAACGACCTACTGGGTCAGGTTTTTTCCAAGCCCGCACCGCTGATCCTTTCGGGGGTTTTCCTAGGGCTCTTGCTCTTTACTTCCATGCCTCCGGTTCCCATTTTGGCCCTTGGAGGAGGGATGGTCGGCTTAGCGGTGATCCTACAAAAGCAGCACAAGCAAGAGTCGCAAAGCACCCGTCGTCGCGAGGAGCAGGAGCTTCTCTCGCGGTCGAAACCTACGGACAAAAAGATCGAGGATTACTTGCAGGAGGATCCCTTGCGGCTCGAACTCGGTGCCAAACTGGTACCTTTGGTCGATCCGAAGTCTGGCAGCGACATCATGAAGCGCATCGGGGCGGTCCGCACGCAGTTGGCAGCGGAACTCGGGATCCTCATGCCGATGGTCCGAATCAAAGACCGATTGAGCTTGCCGTCATACCATTATGAATTTTCGCTGTACGGGAATTCGGTCGCGTCGGGAACTTTGGTGCCCGAAAGGCTCCTAGCGGTCCTACCTCGCCATCGCTCTGGGGCTCAAGCATCGAGCATTTCCGGGGATCCTGCGATCGATCCGTCTACGGGTAAAAAGGCGCTTTGGATTGAACCTTCGGACCGTTCGGCTGCCGAGGCACAAGGATTCCGCGTCTTGGAGTGTGCCCAGGTCCTAGCAAACCATCTATTGGTCGTGGCCAACAAGCACGCCTCGGAGCTTCTCTCGCGGGAGGTATCCAAGCAACTGATCGATCAACTGCACAAAACCAATCCTGCGACGGTCGACGAATTGATTCCGGAGGTCATGCGGCTCTCGGAGGTCCAGCAGGTGCTCAGGAATTTGCTCGACGAAGGGGTTCCGATTCGCCCACTGAGCCTTGTGCTCGAGACGCTCGGCGACCATGCATCGGAGACGAAGGACTTGGAATTGCTGACTGAGAAAGTGCGGCAGAGAATGGCGCGCACGCTCTGTGGGCGGCTCAAGGATGCCCGAGGTCGGATTCTTGCGATCACGCTCGATCCATGGATCGAGGATGCGTTCGCATCGGCCGCTGAGGATCGCCGATCGTCTCATGCAGCCTTTCCGCCGAGTCTTCTGCGGCCACTGATCGACCAGCTCAAAGGCTACATCCGATCGCTCGAGGATCCGTCTCGAACGCCTGTGTTGCTGGTCAATCCGCAGATCCGGCAATGCGTACGAAAGACGCTTCGCGATTCCCTACCGAATCTTCAGGTCCTCTCGACGAGCGAGATCTCAAGCGACACGCAAGTCGAATCCATCGGACTCATCGAGCTTCCTGAGGCCCTTGCGAGCGGATCCTAGGCGCGACCCTGGGTGGGCGCGTTGAGGAATTCGGCGACGAACGATCGAATGATCTCGACCAAACTTGACGGACCTGGGAGTCCGAGGCTCCTTGCGCGGTGGCCATCGATAGCCACCGGCCACTGTTCGACGATCTTCGCGATGCGCTCATCTGGGGTCAAAAGAATCTGACCGAGCCGATGAGGAAGCTCGATGGCGTTGGGTCCTGAGGTCGCTTCAAGGAGTGCTTCCTGAGCCATCCGAGGGGTAATGCTCATTGCATCGAGACCGATCGCACGGTCCCGACCGATCGCCTCCGATGGCAGGTCATGGATCGCGATGAGCGAATCGATGACCGTGGTGGCGCTGGTCATCGGGTGGCGTTGGTCCAACGGGACCGGCAGCATGCAATCGATTCCTTGGAGCGGTTCGCGGAACATGCCGCTGGCCCAACTGCTGGCCGCCGCGTTGGGTTTGCCTGGGCGGATGATGACCGTGGGCAATCGCGCCGCGCGGCCGTCGACGAAACCTTTGCGCGCATAATCGTTGATAAGCATCTCTCCGATCGCTTTGGTCATTCCATAGGTAGTCTGCGGGGTGAGCTTTGTCCAATCATCGCAGGGGTCTTCGAGCGCTGTTCCACCGAAGCAAGCAATGCTGCTGGCAAAGACGAATCGGCAGGTCGGCCCCAGACGTCTTGCAGTCTCGAGCAAACGCAAACCGCCGTGCAAATTCACGCACATGGCCTCGTCAAAGCGATCCTCGCATTCCCCGCTAACCATCGAAGCCAGATGAAAGATGGATGTATCGGATCGCTTGCCGACGGCCGCATCGATCGCGTCCTGCGATTCGATACTTCCGACGATTTGCTCGACGCGGATCGATTGGGAGTTTGGAATACGGGGTCTTGGAAACGCCGCATCGAGTAGCACGATTTCCTCGATGGCTTGGACTTGCCGATCCTGCCCGATGAGCGACTTGCGAGCGAGCAAGGCTTCGCAGAGTTGATGGCCTAGAAATCCTCCTCCACCGGTGATGACAACGCGCATGAAAACTCCAGATGAAAAGCAGAACCCAGTGCCAGAAACACAACGCGATGGCTACTTTGAACCGATCCCGGCAAATCGGACCGGGACGGTGTAGACGCTGTCCGATGCGGTGACAAATAGCGTCTTGCGATCTTTGCCGCCCAAGCAGACGTTGGCCGTCCAGGACTTGGGAATCGCGATCGTTTCGATCAACTCGCCTTCGGCGTTGTAAACATAAACGCCTGCCGAACCAGTCAAGTACAGATTGCCCTCGGAGTCGATGGTCATTCCGTCGGAACCTTGGCGGCAGAAGACCTGCCGATCGAGCAACTCTCCATCGCGGCCTATCTTGTAGCGATAGGTTTTGCGATCGCCGATATCGGCGACGTAAAGCAGCCTGCGCGCCGAATCGCCGATGATGCCGTTGGGTTGCACGAGGGCATCGTCGACACACACCAAATTCGATCCGTTGCGATCGGACTTATAAACCGATTGCTTGCGCTGCGGTTGTTTCTTATGGTCCCACCAAGGGCGTTGATAGTAAGGGTCTGTAAAGTAGATCGTCCCCCCTTGGTCGACCCACACGTCGTTCGGACCGTTGAGCTTGGTCCCCTCGAATTCTTTGAGCAACACACCATGCTTGCCAGAAAGATCCAGTTCCCAGAGTTCGTTGGCCTCGTCGGCGCAGGCGAGCAGTTTGCCGTCGGGCGCAAAGTACATCCCGTTGCTGCGCCCTGCGGGTTTGAGAAAATCGCTCAGCTTGCCATCGACAGTCCAAAGAACGATTCGGTCGTTGGGCTGATCGGTGAAGTAGACGTTCCCCTCGGGGTCGACCGTCGGCCCTTCGGTAAACTTGAATCCGTCGCCTGCGAGTTTCGCTTCTCCCAAACTCACCCCGGTTGGGTTTTTGGCAGGCGTTTTGCTTTCGGTTTCCTGGCCAGATGCTAGACTGAACCAATGCAAAGCGATCAAACTTGCTAAACTCAAGACCGCGCGGCGACTGTTTGCACGGTCGCTTTTAGCACATTCGCTGTTTGTTCGCATCATGATTTCCTCGACTTGTAAATTCCGCTCGGATCTGGGACGTCCCCGAAAGAGGTCCCTGAAAGAGGTCCCTGAAACCCGAACGCATAAGAGCATTCCACAGAACAAAATATGAATCCATCTATCCGATTCCAGTGTAACGCACTTTCGCACCGACTTGTAGGGTGCGCCCTTGGGAGTTGCGCCCTTGTGAGTTGCTTGGTCATCGCATTTCCGAGAAAAGCCCAAGCCGATTGGCCTGAGTTCCGAGGACCGGCCCAAAACGGCGTGGTCGCCAACGGCACGAAGCTGCCCGTCGAGTGGCTTGTCCAAGACGAGCAGCGCAAGAATATCCGCTGGCATACGCCCACCGAAGGGCTCGGTTGGTCCTCGCCGGTGGTCGTCGGCAATTCGATCTACGTGACCTCGGCGCGCCAAGGCTCAGCGGACCAAGGCCCGGCGGATCAACGTTCGGCGGGTTCCGATCCAAAAACGCTTGCCGAATCCCTGACCGGCCCGCAGTCGCTGTACCTGAGCTGCTACAACGCTTCGAATGGTCTGTTGATCTTCGACCAAAAAATCTTTGAACAACCCACCGATGCGCCGAGCATCCACAAAAAGAACTCGCATGCGAGCCCGACAGTTCTGGCCCACAAAGACCCGGCGAGCGATTCTGTCCGACTGTTCGTCCATTTCGGCCATCAAGGAACCGCGTGCCTGTCGCTCGATGGCAAGATCCTCTGGACCGATCGGGAGCACTCCTACAACCCGGTCCATGGCAATGGCGGCTCGCCGATCGTTGTCGGAGATCTTTTGATCCTGACCTGCGATGGCTCCGAGAAACCTTACACACTGGCATTGGACGTTCGAACCGGCAAAGAAGTCTGGCGGACTGATCGGGACGTAGCGACCGATCGACCTTTTTCCTTCGCGACCCCTCAGGCCATCACCGTCGGTGGTCAGGTCCAAGTCATCTCGCCGGGTTCGGACATCGTTCAATCGCTCGATCCGAAGACAGGCAAGGTCCTGTGGTCGGTCCGTTACAGCGGCTTCTCTCTGATCGTCAGGCCTCTGTACCATCAGGGTTTGGTGTTGATCAGCACCGGCTACATGTCCCCGAAACTCCTTGCGATCGACCCGACGGGGACCGGAGATGTGACCGAGACGCATATTCGCTGGACGGTACCCACGGCGGTTCCGAACACACCTAGCCCTGTACCCGTCGGCGACCAAATCGTGATGGTCAGCGATGGCGGAGTGGCCACCGGAATTTCCGTCAACGATGGAACCAAGGTTTGGCAAAAGCGGTTGGGGGGGAATTATTCAGCATCCCCGATCGCCATCGGGAACCGCGTTTACTTCCAAAGCGAGGCGGGAGAAGCGATCGTCATGGAGATCGGTCAAACCGCTACCGAAATCGGACGGTGCTCGTTGCCGGGCCGCGTGTTTGCGTCTTACGCTGTCGATCAGAACGATTTGATCATTCGAACCGAAGACGGACTCTATCGCATCGGTGAAGACAACTAGCCTTTTGTCCGACGAGAATCCACAAGAGCTCTGCGCCCGGTGGCCGAGCCGCTGGTTTGTCGCTGCAACCCTCGGGCTGCTGTTTTTTTTGATCCTGGGTCTGGTCGGTGCGTACCTGCTGATGCGGCAATCGCACGTTGTTCGAATCGGGCGCATCGCCGGCTCGTCGATGGAACCGGCCCTGCGTGGGCCGAGGCTCGAGCTTGTCTGCACCAACTGCCAGTCGTCCAACTCATGGACCTATGACGCTTGGAATCCGAGCCGCGAGGCGCGTTGCCGATTCTGCCGCGAGTACCTCGATACTTCGGATCCAAAAGTCACCCAAGGAGAAACGATCCGGTATGTCCCGATACCGCGCCTCAGACCGAGCACAGCGCCCACAGCGGATGCTAAGGAAGATCGTCCTTCGGGAAGCCAATCCGACCTCTTGGACCGATGGGACATCCTCGTGCTCGAAGCGCGCCAGGACGATAACCCAGAGGCGGACCCAAAGGCTAACCAAGCCAACCAAATCAACCAAGTCAAACGGGTCGTCGGATTGCCGGGCGAGACGATCCGCATCGCCCAGGGGCGCATCTATGCCGATGGCAAACCGATCGTTCCGAACCTGAAGGAGTTTATGCAACAGGCCGTCTTGATAGCCCACTGGGAGCTCGGTTCGAACTCCCCCGGCGAAAATCAATCCGGCGAAAATTCACCCAGCAAGACCCTTGAGGGATTCCTTTCTGGATTTGCCGCTCCGATCGACAACGCATTGCCGATCAATGCCCACGACTCGCACCATCCGGTCGCCGTAAGCGACATCGGGATCGCCATGAGGCTAGCCCAGCCCCAGAGCAACTGGAATCTCAAGTTTCAATTAGCCCATGGCGACCAAAGGATACCGATCGAGCTTTCTTGCTACGAGAAAGACACCCAAGTGACCCTGTTGGCACCTGGAATCCAAGAGGGCACCGATTGGGTGCCATCCCCCTCGCCGCCCTCCCCCTCACCGCAGATCGGCTGGATCCGATCCTGGCAGCCGACCTGGATCCACGTCGTGGTCCTCGGGGGTCGTTTGATCGTGCTCGACGAACATCAAGAGCGATGGTCGGTTGCATTGGGACCGATGCAAGAGGGGCTCCGATGGACCGAGCTGAGTTTGGTCGATCCTCCGGGGCTGATCGACCGTTGTATGATCTATCGAGGGTTGCATTACCGTGGCATCCGAGACAGCCCGGAGCAGGAATTTGCGGCGGCCGAGGGTTGGATTGTGCTCGGCGATAACGGTACGATCTCTGAGGACTCCAGGTATTGGGAGCGACCTCGAGTCGATCGAGACGAGCTCAGGGGAATCCTCGAACCACGGAAAGGCCTGATGGAGGGGCTTGTCAAACAACTCCCCCGCTGAGCAAGCCCGCTGAGCAAGATAGACCATGTTCGTGCCTACCCCTGTAGCTGCAAATCTTGGCCCCGCCGGCATGACGCCGAATGGCATTGAATTAGTGTAAGCGGAAGTGCGCAAGCACTCCGGTGAGTGATGGAATATCCCCGATATCGCGGTGTTTTTCACCGGAGGGCTTGCGCCCAATACCGTCAAATCGGGACATTGATGAAGTTGCGTTTCTTACTAATCGGCAAATGAAAGCGGAGCAGCGCAAGCTGCCCGGTGAGTCAAAATATCCAGTAGTTTCCTGAGTGTTCGAGCGTGGAACACGACACTTGACCCTTCACCGGAGGGCTTGCGCCCAACCGCTTTCAAAAACCCCTCGGCATGCGCCGAAAACCATTCAAATCCGATCTTTCCTAACATGATCCAAATGTCGATTTGACGGTATTGGGCTTGCGCCGTTCCGCTTTTTATTCAACGCCATTGGGCATGAAGCCGACGCAGGCCAAGGAGAGCTCGATGGCTTTTTGAACTGCGGCGTTGCCGATCGTTGATCGAAGCGGTTCGCGGTAACTTGCGGACCAATGGGCCGGATAGCTATACTAGATCGAATCGAGCACGAGCACGAGCACGAGAACCGCGATGCTGAGTACGAGAAGAAGCAACATCGATCCGAATCCCACGTCCTTCTTCAGCGGAATCCTGCGATGGTAATGCCGGCGAGTCGAGAGAGTTTCCAGGGTGGGGTATTCCATGCATCGATTCCCGGTGGTCGATCTGGAGCGACCCTATCGATCGCGCGAGGGGAGTTGATCGCCGATACGATCAGCGAGCCGAGCCTGCGATTTAGCATTCCGTTGAATCAGTGCCAAATCGATCTCGGGGGAGCTTCGAATCGGATGGTATTCTGTCGGACCAAGGAAGGCGACTTGACGATCTTTTGCGAGGAGAAGAACTTTGCCAAGGAGTTGGACTTTCAGTCTGGTGGCATGCTGGCAGGTCCGTTGAAACAGCTCAAGAAGGGGCTAGCGGCCGACGCGAATCGTTTTCGGTTTTGGCTGACCCTCAGCGCGGTGGCCTGCGCGCTGCTTTTGTTTGTCGGCTACTTTGGGGTGCTCTGGACGGCCAAGATCGCCATAAGAGCCTTGCCCGTATCGGTCGACGAGAAGATCGGCACGATGGCCTTTAGCGGGATGGAGATGGGTCGCAAGCTCGAAGCGAACCATCCGGCAAGTCGCTTGGTCCAAGAGATCGTCGACAAGCTTAAGCCCCATGCGTCGATCCCTGAGTTGAAGTTCAAAGTGACGGTCGTCGAGGACAAGGACATCAATGCCTTTGCGTTGCCCGGTGGGCAGATCGTGGTGTTTACTGGATTGATCAAGGAAGCCAAATCGGCAGAGCAAATCGCGGGTGTTTTGGCGCACGAGATGTCCCATGCGACGCTTCGCCATGGGATCGAACGCGTGAGCCAATCTCTAGGGATCGTCGCAGCGATTCAAATCATGGTCGGCGATGTCGGGGGGCTTGTGGCACTCGGTGCCCAAGTCGCACAGACATCGATCTTGACGAGCTACAGCCGAGCGGCGGAGACCGAAGCGGATTTGGAGGGGGCTCGCATGTTGAATGCCGCGAAGATCGATCCGAAGGCGATGGCTGACTTTTTCGAGATGCTCAAGGAAAAGATGGGCGATCTGCCCGACGCGATGGCTTGGATCAGCACCCATCCGCAGCACGAGACTCGGGTCCAAAGCATTCAAAACCACCAAAAAAAGCTCCCTGTAGTCCAGTACGAACCTTTGCAATTGGACCTCAAGGCCGCTCAGGACGCGTTATAATTCGAAAGGTTCCGCCTAGGTTTTAAGCCGAAGTGGACTGGGTCACCGGTATCCTGACAATTAAAAACCGAAACAACTTCGCGAGGCATCGGATGCAAGTCGATATACGAAATCGCCCGTCGTTTGCAAACTTGCGGGTCCAGCTTGGAGCCGGGGATCGCATCATTGCCGAGGCAGGTGCGATGGCCACGATGAGTTCGAACCTCGAGATGAAGACCCGCTTCAATGGCGGATTCTTTGGTGGAATCGCTCGCCGTTTCTTGGGCAACGAATCGATTTTCGTCAATGAGTTTTCCGCCAGCAGTCCGGCCGAGCTGGTCCTGACGCAACCGTTCCCTGGCGACATGGTCTGCACGGAATTGCGCGGCAACACCTTGTACCTGCAACCCGGAGCATTCATCGCCTGCGAGCCGGGCGTGCGGATGTCGTTAGGTTGGGCAGGGGCTCGGAGTTGGATCGCAGGCGAGGGACTGTTTCGATTGAAGCTCTCAGGTAGCGGTCGACTGTGGTTCGGTGCTTATGGAGCGATCTTCGATCGTGAGATCAGCGGAGAGCACATCGTCGATTCGGGTCACTTGGTCGCTTATGAACCGACGATCTCGATCAATGTCGGGATGGCCGGTGGGATCTTCACAAGCTTCTTCAGCGGCGAGGGGTTGGTCACGCGCGTTCGCGGCCAGGGGAAGATCTACATGCAGTCACGCTCCTTCGATGGACTGGCGGCTTGGACCAACTCCCACTTGATGTAGACCTTTTCAACACGGATTGAATGACGGACTGAATCATCATGCGACACCAAATGCTATGCCCGCCCGCCGCGACCGCTCTTCGATTCGAGCTAGAGCAAGGCGAATCGATCACTTGCGAGGTCGGAGCGATGATCGCCATGACCTCGGGCTTGACCGTCGAGACGACCAGCAAGAGCCGGGGGGGTAGCGGTGGGATCATCAAGGGACTCAAGCGGATGTTTTCGGGCGAGAGTTTTTTTCTAAACCACTTTACCGCACAGCTCCCCGACCAATCGCTCTTGATCGGCCCGACTCTCTTGGGCGACTGCGTCCACCACAGCATGCGAGGCGGGACAATGATTGTCCAAGGATCGAGCTGGTTGGCATCCACCCCTGGAATCGAAATCGATACGACATGGCAAGGCTTCTCCTCGGCGTTGTTCAGCGGAGAGTCGATGTTTTGGGTCAAGTGCTCGGGGGGAGGAGAGTTGTACTTGAGCAGCTATGGTGCGATCCATTCCCTTGAGATCGACGGAGACTACACCATCGACACCGGGCACATCGTCGCCTTTGAGGACACCTTGAAATTCAACATCGGCAAAGCCAGCCGTAGCTTGATCGGAAGTTTCTTGGGAGGCGAAGGGCTTGTGTGCAAATTCCATGGCCAAGGCAAGCTGTACTATCAAAGCCATACGTTGCCATCGCTAGGCGCTTTGCTGGGCCCGAAACTCAAAGCCAAATAGGATACCCCTTGTATGACATCGACACTTCAGCACGAAATCCAAATGCGGCCTGATTTTTCCATGCTCAAGGTCTCCTTGGAGCAGGGCCAAAAGGTGCATGCCGAGCCATCGGCCATGGCGGCCATGACCCCAAACATGAAGCTCAAGGCGGGCTTAAAGGGTGGTGCCTTGAAGTCGCTTGGACGCCTGATGGGTGGCGAGAGCATGATCGTCAACACGTTCACTGCGGAGAATGGGCCGGGCGAAGTCCTCTTTGCTCCAGGTCACCTCGGAGACACCCAACACTACCGGCTCACCGGCGGGACGCTCTACCTACAGCGTGGGGCTTATATGGCCAATAGCGATGGGGTCGAGATCAGTGGCAAGTGGCAAGGAGCCAAAGGCTTTTTCAGCGGAGAGGGGTTGGTACTGCTCAAAGCCAGTGGGGTTGGGGATATCTTTTTCAACTCCTATGGGGCGATTTTGGAGATCGATGTAACGGATGACTACATCGTCGATACAGGTTACATCGTCGCTTTTGAAGATACGCTCCAGTACCGCGTATCGGTTCTCCCTGGACTTCGTGGGGGTGGATTCAAGCGATTGTTCTTCAGTGGTGAAGGCTTGATTTGCCGATTTGCTGGTCAGGGAAAGGTATGGGTGCAAACCCGTTACGTGTTACCTTATCTGTCCTGGATCGATCGATTCCGGCCGACAAAGAGTAAGTGACGCAACCTCAGTCTCTTCCATGGTAGAGCTATTGTCCTCAATAGCTCCGCCCGACGCGCCAGCGGCGGCGTCTTACGGCTTTACGGTTGCTTCTCTCACCGGTCACGAGGCCTTAACGCTCCGATCGATTGGGGACAATCGATCTACCATCCCACCGGCAGTCTCTTCCATGGTAGAGCTATTGTCCTCAATAGCTCCGCCCGACGCGCAAGCGGCGGCGTCTTACGGTTTTACGGCTGCTTTTCTCACCGGTCACGCGGGCTTATAGCTCCGATCGATTGGGGACAATCGATCTACCATCCCACCGGCAGTCTCTTCCATGGTAGAGCTATTGTCCCCAATAGCTCCGCCCGACGCGCCA
>Ga0315901_10005386_pt1 | contig 15593 bp, 15 predicted proteins | sample LakEriMetagenome_10_FD_203761 | JGI IMG/M metagenome (GOLD analysis project Ga0315901, IMG submission 203761) | Freshwater fungal communities from buoy surface, Lake Erie, Ohio, United States - Buoy 2 MA116 | ecosystem: Environmental > Aquatic > Freshwater > Lake | place: USA: Lake Erie, Ohio...
TTTCCACCCGGGGCTTCTTGGGTCAGCGGGCCGCTCCCACAAAAAGCCCCCGGCGGAAGCCGGGGGACTCCGGGTGGCATTCCTTCCCGTGTGCCATGCGGAGTGGGTTCGAGGCGTGGAATCGCATACCGTCGCCCCGGTCATAGGTCACCGTCGCTCGGCAGGGATGGCGGGCTGGCGTTCATGCCCGGAGTCCCCGGGTTTCCACCCGGGGCTTCTTGGGCCACGCACTGCTTGCCCGGCTTGCCCCGTCTGCCGGCGCGGGTGGCATGCGTTGCTGCGGCCGGCGGGTTGGCGTTGTCCAGGGTGCGGGGGGCGGGTACAAACCCGCGGCCGCGGCCGGCATTTTGCCCGGTTTCGGCTTCCGTCCGCCCCCCGAGGTGTCGCATGCCTGGCCGCAAGTCGAAGCGTCTCCCCGACCGCACCCGGCAGGCGACTCCCGCGGTTCCGGCGGCCGTTTCGGCCAGCCGGATCGCCGCCGACCGACTGTTCATGCCGCAGGGCTATGAGCCGGGCTACGACTATCCGCTGCTCGTCTGGCTGGCCGACGACGACAGCTTCGACCTCGGTCGCGTGATGACGCGGACGAGCCTGCGAAACTTCGTCGCCGTGCAGCCGGGCCGGCCCGAGGCGGGTGAGGATCTGGAGGACGCGATGTGGCGGGCGATCGACGCGACCCGCGACCGCGCCAGCATCCATCCCCGCCGGATCTTTCTCGTCGGCCGGGGAGCCGCCGGCACCGAGGCCTTCCGCATCGCCTGCCGCCACTCCACCGCCTTCGGGGGCGTGGTGTCGATCGGCGGCGGCTTCCCGCTCGCCGAGTCGGCGTTCGCCCGGCTCCGCGAAGTCCGCCGGTTGCCGATGCTCATGTGCTGTCGCGCCGACGCGGCCCGCACCTCTGCGGAGCAGACCGATCGCACGCTGCGGCTGTTCCATGCCGCGGGCGCGATGCTGGCGATGCGGATCTATCCGGGCCGCCGGGATCTGTCCCGTGCCGTCCTCGCCGACGTGAACCGCTGGCTCATGGACGAGATCTGCGGTCCGAAAACTTCGCTCCAGTCCGAATGTGCCCGCTAGCGGCGCGTCCCCCCGACGGGAAAGGATTCCCATGGCTCTCTCCGACCGTTCCCCCAAACCCGCCGCGCCCCGGATCATTCCCATGCGGCCCCCCGTGCGGTCCGAGCAAGACGGAAACACGCTCCGCGGCACGCTGGGCCGCGTCGCGGCGGAAGTGGCCCGTTCGGTCCACGGCCTGCCGACTGTGACCATCAGTCTCGACGTTTCCGACGCCCACGCGGCCGACGCCGCGCCGGAGTCCGTCGCCGCGCCGCTCCGCCGCTTGCTGGAAGTCGCGTGCGCCGCGGTCGTCGCGCCCGCGGCCCGGGGTGAGTGCCCGGCGGTGCGGGAGGTCGTCGTCACCACGGTCGACACCGGCACCGCCCTGGAGATCGAGGTCGCTGATTCGGCCGCCGATGTCTCCCGCCAGGAGGCCGCGGTCGCCGAACTGCAGCCGCTCGTCACCCGCGCGGGCTGGACGCTGACGGCCGCCCCGTGCCCTGACGGCGGGCTGGCGGTGACGCTGCGGATTCCGCGGCGTCGCAGCCGCAGCCTGGCCGCCTGATCGTCGCGCCGACCACGAGGCCAGCATGGACGCCCCGCAAGCCCCCGCATCCTTCCCGCGGATCAACGCCGCCCAGGTGATCGCCTGCGGCATCGTCGCCGCGTCGATCGGCTGGTCGGTGTGGCTGCTCCGCGACCGCCCGCTCAACGACGAGGTCGAGCTCCTGCCCGGCACCGTGCTGCCGTCGTCGGAGATGGCGATCGTGGAGGCGGCCTTCGACCGCGCGCAACTCACCGACCACCGCACCGAGGACGGCCGCGTGTGGGTGCCCCGGCCGCGGCAGAGCGCCTATATGCGGGCGCTGGTCGACGCCGAGGCGTTGCCCCGCGAGTTCGGCAGCAGCCTGCGGCGCGTGCTGGAAAAGAACAGCCCGTGGCAGAGCCGGGCCGTGCAGGAGGAGCTGCTCCGCGTCGCCGTGCAGGAGGAGCTGGCCCACGTCATCTGCTCGATGCCGGGCATCGAGCGGGCCAGCGTGCTCTACGACGTCGCGGAGCGGGGGAGCCTCGATGGCGGCCTGGCCTCGGGCCCGGTGCGCACGGCGAGCGTCAACGTCCGCACCCAGCCCGACACCGAGCTCGAGCCCGCCCGCGTGCAGGCGATCCGCGTGCTCGTGGCCGCCTCGATCGCCGGGTTGTCCGCCGACCGCGTGGCCGTGACCGACCTGCGTAGCGGCGTTCATTACGCCGGTCCGCTGGAGGCCGCCGGCCCGCAGTCGGCCGTCGCCCAGGCCGCCGTCGATCCGGAACTCGCCCGCCGGATCGCCCACGAGCGGCATCTCGCCGACAAGGTCCGCCATGCCCTGACGTTCGTGAAGGGGGCGGTCGTCAACGTCACCGTGTCGTTGCCGCCCCCCGTCGTGCCGCCACCCGTGGTCGTCGAGCCACCGCGGCTGCGGGAGCCGGGCCTCGGCTGGCGGCAGCAGCGGGCTGCCGATGCCAACGTCCCGGCCGAGGTCGGTCAGCGGGCCGAGCCGCGCGATCAGTCCACCGCCGTGCCGGCCGCGCCTCCAGCAGCGGCCGGCCCCGACTCGATCCTCGTCTCCGTGGCGATTCCCGACACGGCGCTGCAGGCGGCGGTGCGGGCCGCCCAGGACCGTGAACCGGGGCTCTCGGTCGCCGCCTGCGAGCAGCGGGAGGAGGCGCGGATCCGCGAGCACGTGCTGCAACTGCTGCCCCCGACACCGGTGCCCGAGGGGCGGCGGGTCGTGGTGACGATCTTTCCCGCGTCGGGCTCGCGGACCGCCCGCCGCGAACCGCCCCGCGCGGTCGCCCCCGCGCCACCGGCGCCTGGGACCGCCGGTCGGCGCACCCCCGGCCAACTGCTCGACGCCGCCTGGATTGCCATGGCCGGCGGCCGGCCTGGCGACGTGCCCCGCGAGGTGTGGCTCGTGGCCATCGGCGTGGCGTCGACGCTGCTTGCCTGGCTCGTGCTCCGGGCCGGCGCCCGTCCCCCGCGGCTCGACGATCGGCCCCGGCGGCGGCACCAGCGGATCGATTGGTCGCGGGTCGATGAGCCGGCCGACGTCGCGGACGCCACCGCACGGCCCGCGACTCCGCGCAGGGTGGCCGCATGAGCGCCGCGGTTCGGGGGCTCGTGGCCGTCGCCGTGATCGTGTTCGCAGGCTCCCCCCTGCGGGCCGACCCGCCGGTCGCTCCGAGCCCGGAGCAGGTCACGCCCGCCACCCACGCGGTCGAGGTCGCTCCGGCCGGCGCGGGCCGGCTCGGTCCCGTGCCACTGCCGACCGGTGAAGCAGACCGCAAGGCGTCCCCCGCCGCCCGTCAGGCCACCGACTTCAGGCTGCTGGCCGCGATCGCGGCCGCGTTCGCCGTGCTGGCGGGCTTTCGCTTCTTCGCACCTGGCCGCCGCCGCGGCACGCTGCCGCCGGACGTCTTCGAGGTCCTCGGCGAGGCGCCGCTGGCCGGACCGCATGCGGCGCGAATCGTCCGTTTCGGCCCCAAGACCCTGCTCGTGGCAGTGTCGTCGAGCGGCTGCCAGACACTCGGCGAAATCGCCGACCCGCAGGCCACCGACCGCATCGCCGCCGCCTGTCGCGGGCCGCAGGGCCCGCCGCGCGCCGCCGGCCGCCCACCGCGCGGCCCCCGGTCCGGAACCGCCGCGGTGCTGCTCGTCGCGGCTCTGGCCGCAGCGCCGGTGTTCGCCGCCGACGCTGCCGCCAATGCTCCCGCCGAACTGGCCGTCACGCCCATCGCCCCCGCGGCCGTTCCCGCTCCGCCGGCCCGCGTGCCGGCGGAACCGGCCGCCGACGCGGGCATCGGCAGGCTGCTTGCGTCCCTGTCGCCGGGCACGGCGCTCCCCTCGGCCCTCCTCTTCGGCGTCATGAGCCTCGCGCCCGCGGTGCTCCTGATGACGACCTGCTTCGTGCGGATGTCGGTGGTGCTGGGGCTGCTGCGGCAGGGGCTCGGTGCGCCGCAGATTCCCTCCAATCAGGTCGTCGCCTCGCTGGCGATTTTTCTGTCGGCCATGGTCATGTGGCCGGTGTGGAAGCAGGCCTGGCGGGACGGCGTGGAGCCGTACCAGCGGGGCGCGATCACCGCCGCCGACGCGGCGGAACGCGGCTCGCTCCCGATCCGGCGCTGGATGGCCGCGCAGATCGAGCAGGCCGGCAACCGCGACACGATGCTCCTCTTTCTGGCCCGCCATCCCGAGGGACCGCGGAATGTGGCGACGTACGACGACGTGCCGGTGGAGACGCTGCTGCCGGCGTTCCTGGTGAGCGAACTCGAGACCGCCTTCGCCATCGGCTTCCGCCTCCTGCTGCCGTTCCTCGTGCTCGACCTCCTCGTGGCCACGCTCGTGGTCTCGACGGGCCTGGTGATGCTGCCGCCCACGCTCGTCTCGCTGCCGCTCAAGCTGCTGGTGTTCGTGGCCGCCGACGGCTGGACGCTCGTCATCCAGTCGCTCCTCGACGGCGTCCGCGCGACCACCGCCTCCTGACCGAAGGCCATGCCGATGGACACCGATCTCGTCGAACTCGCACGCTCGGCGGTCCTCTCCGGGGTGGTCGTGATCGCGCCGGTGCTCGTCGTCGGTTTCGTGGTCGGCACGCTCGCGGGCCTGGTGCAGGCGGCGACGGGCGTGCATGAGCAGATCGTCGGGCTCGTGCCCCGGCTCGCGGCGATGGTGGCGATGCTCGTGGTGTCGCTGCCGTGGATGGTGGAACGGTTCGTGGAGTTGTTCCGCTCGGCGGCGGGCGGCTCATGACGCCGTGGTCGAGGCTCGCCGACGTTGATCTGCGCAACCCGCTCGCCTGCCCTGATCACGCCGATTTGCCCAACCCGGCTTGCGGGCGGCATGAGTTGCGTCGCTGGCGGCTGCACGCCACGCTCCGCATCCTCACGCCGACCCGCTCGCCTGCCCTGATCGTGATGTTTGATCGTGATGTTTCACGCAACCCGCTGGCCCGATGTTTGGGCGGACACTCCAAGAAGCCCCGGGCGGGAGCCCGGGGACTCCGGGTGAACAGGCCGCCCCGCGCACCACACCGCACCGAGATGCCCGACAAACCGCCTGCACGAAGAGCGTGCGCGTCGTGAACGCCCTGGAAGTGATGCTTGCCGAGCCGGAACTCGCGGCCGCGGTGCTCGCGCGGGCGGGGGGGGCCGCGCTGGTCGCCACGGCGGCGGTGTTTCCCGCGGCCACGCTCCGCGTGCGGGCCGCGCTGGCGATGCTTCTCGCCGCGGTGGCCCTGCCGCTGGCGGCGGTGCACCGCGGCGCCGCGCCGCTGGCGCCTTGGCCGCTGCTCGTCGCCGGCGAGGCCGTAGTCGGCCTGGGCTTCGGCCTGGCCGTGGCGATCGTCCTCGCGGCCGCGGCCTGGGCGGGGGGCATCCTCGGCAGCGTGGCCGGTCTCTCGTGGGCCGACGACTTCGATCCGGAAGGCGACGCCCAGGCCGCAGGCATGGCGCGGCTGTGCCGGTGGCTCGGGCTGGGCGGCTTCCTCGCAGCCGGCGGCCATCTGGCCGTCGTCGCCGGCATCGTGGATGGCGTCCGCACGCTGCCGATCGGTGCCGCCACCCCCGGCGACGACACCTTCACCGCCGGGATCGCCGCCACCGTGACGACGCTGCCGGGTGCCGCGGTCGCGCTGGCCGTGTCCATGGCCCTGCCGGCGATCACGGCCGTGCTGGTGTTCCATCTGGCGAGCACCGTCTGCCTGCGGACGATCCGCTTCGTGCCGGGGCAGGGGATGTTGCAAACCCTCGCGGCCCTGGTGCTCCTCGGCGCCGTCGCCCTCGGCGCGGAGACCTGGGGGGGCGGTTTCGGTGTCGTCGCCCGGGCCCAGGTGGAAGGGATCGGCGCGGACGGTGGGATCCAGGTTGCGGCCCCGGGGGAGTTGACCGATGGCTGACGCCGCCGACCGCACACTGCCCGCCACGCCACGCCGGCGCGAGGCCGCCCGCCGCGCCGGGATGATGCCCGCCGCCGCGCTGCCCGCCTGGGCCGCCGGCGCGGCGACCACGCTCCTCCTGCTGCCCGCCTGGGGCCGGGCCACGCTTCCGGCCGCCGCCGACATGGTCCGCGAAGCGATCCGTGGCGGCATGTCGCCGCGGGCCGCGGCCTGCGAATGGGCCGTCGTGACGCCGGCCGCGATTCTTCTGCCGACGATCGGTCTCGTGATGGCCAGCGCCGGCGCATCGCTGGCCGTGCGGTTCATCCTCGACGGGCTCTCGTGGGAGCCGGGCCGCGTCGCACCCGACCTGCAGCGCATCGATCCGCGGGCCGGGCTGCAGCGAATGTTCTCGGGGGCCACGCTCGGGGCGGTCGTCGGCAGTGGCTGCGGGCTCGCCGCCCTCGTCGCGGCCGCGACCTTCGCATCGGGACCGCTCGTCGCCCTCTTCACCGCGTCCGCCGTGCCGGCCGCCGGACCGCAGGCCTGGGCCGCCGCGAGTCACGTGCTGCTGGCCCTCGTGGCGACGGCCGCCGTCGTGGCCGCGGCGCAGTGGGGCCTCGCCCGGCTGCGGTTCGAGCGCCGCATCCGCATGACGCCGCAGGAGTTCGCCGACGAGGCCAAGAGCATGCAGGCCGACCCGAAGGTCAGGCTCCTGCAGCAGCGCCGCCGCCCGGCCGCATGACCGGCGGCGCGATGCATGCGGCGGCCCAGTGACGGAGAGCCAACTCGCGACATGCCCCTTGGAGCGGCGGCCTCTGACCGTCGTGTCCCCCGGCTTCCGCCAGGGGCTTTTTGGGGGCTAGCGCGACAAGAAGCCCCGGGCGGAAGCCCGGGGACTCCGGGCACGAAAACCACCCCGCCGTCCATGCCGATTCCCTGACAGCCAATGGCCGCGGGGCTTCAGGCCGGCGTGTGCGGGACCTCGTATCCGTAGCGGTCGATGAAGAACCGGCAGCGGCGGCCGATCTCCTCGACGAGCCGCGGGTCGGGGCGGAACGTGTTTTTTCGATACTGCTTCATGGAACGCGCCTGGGCCTCGAGCGCCGGCCGCACGCGGTCGAAGCCGCCGAGGTCGAGCCGCGCGTAGGCCTCGGCCAGTCGGCCCACCGGGTCGGCGACGAGGTCCTCGTAGCGGAGTTCGTGGAGCCGATCCGGCCCGAGCCGCGGACGGTCGCGGTCGAAGGCGGCGTACATCTCGTCGAAGGCGGCGAATGCGTAGCGCTCGAGTGCCGCGCCGTCGTCCACCTGCAGCGCCTGCACCTCGTGCAGCGACCGCCAGAGCCGCAGCGTCGAGGGGAAGACGACGAACGGGTCGCGAACGACGTGCAGGAACCGGGCCTCGGGGAACATCTCCGCCAGCAGGCCGACCCGTGCCGTGTGCGGCGGGCTCTTGAGCACCGGCCGGCGCGGGTCGCGGACGGCGAGCATGCCCAGGAACCGCCGCAGCGCCCGCCGCCAGCGGTCGCGGTCCGCCGCCGGCAGCTTCTCCAGGTCGAGCGCCTCCGGCACGTCGCGGCTCGTGACCGGAAAGGCCATGCGGCGGTAGGGTGACGGCGCGCCGAGGTTCATGAGGGCGAACTCATCCTCCTGCGGGCGGTCGAAGCCGGCGGCGACGTCGTCCATCGGCCGCTTTGCCGGCATCATCCAGGCGAGCGCCGACGTGAGCGCGTCTTCGGTGAGGAGGAAGTGGCCGGGCGCGAGGCACTGGTACGTGTTCGGGCAGCAGAACCGGTCGTCGAGCATCGCCAGTTCGTGGAGGAGCGTGGTCCCGCTGCGCCAGTGGCCGATGATGAACAGGGGCGGCGGCGTGGTCGGGGCGTTTTGCAGCCGGCGGCGGAAGCGGGCCTCGCTGAAGGGCTCGCATAGCGAGTTGAAGGCCGCGGCCGTCGAGATCGTGGCCATCAGGCCCCACTTGGACAGCGACGCGCGGCCGCCGTGCTCGGCCACCAGCGGGAGCCACACTCCCAGCGGCATGCCGTGCCAGAACCGTGGGCTCCACCACGGGTAGGCGTGGAACTTCCGTTCCTGTTGGGCTGGGGGCGGGGAGGGCTGCGACACGCGTTCCGTTCCGTGATGGATGGTGCGGCCGGGCCGCGGTCGGCATCCTAGCAGTCCGTGGAACAAGCCCTCCATGGCTTGTTTCGAGGTGATCGACCGGAGGAAGCGTTGGGCGGAAGACGCAGCCGAGCGTCACCGGGGGGTGGTGGGGTTGTCTGCCGCCATGCGGCCGCGTCCGGTCGGGGCGGCGACCAGCCTGGCCATGGCGTCGGCCAGCCCGGCGGCGGTCGAGCCGGTCACCCGAAACCGCTCGGTGCCGGCGGCGTCGAGGAGCAGCACCGTGGGGAAGCGGTCGACGGCGAACTGGCGGCAGGTGGCGGCGTCGCGGTCGGCGTCCACCGCCACGCAGACGAACCGCCGTGATGAGTCCACGATCCGCGGGTCGACGAGCGTTCCGTGGGTGAGTTCGGCGCTCCACCGGCACCATGAACCGCGGAACACCACCAGGAGCGGCCGGCCATCCTCGGCCGCCCGCCGCAGGCCAGACTCGTAGCCCTCGACGTATTCCACGGCCGTGGGGGGCGGTTCCGCGGCCGGAAAAAGCGGTCGGGCGTCGATTGCCGGCCCGGCTGGCCATTCCACCGCGGGCGGGACCGCGAGTTCATCGCGGACTTCGCAGCCGGCGACGGCAGCGGCCAGCATGCAGGCCGACGCGTGCCGGTATGCCCGAAGCCAGCGTGTCACGTCGCAGCACCTCCCGGCCGGGGGTGACGCACGCGGCGGGCGTGCGCTGGCGGCCGAAGAGGACGCTGTATGCCGGGCCAACTGCCGGCGCCAAGGCCGCCTGTCGCCGGCCTGGCATCCTTGGCAAGCCAGGGGAACGTGGCCGCTGTCCATCTTGCCTCACCCCCCGGCAGGGGCCGGCCGCAGGCTCTGTGGCACCAGCCGCAGCCGTTCCCTACAGTCCGGCGGCCTTCCCCGTGCGGTGAACCGCTGCCATGTCGATGCGTTCGGCCCTCGTCGTGATTCTCGCCGTGGGGCTCGGAGCGGGCTGTCGTTTGGTGCAGCGTCGCGACCCCGTGCCGCCGGAGTTGGCCACCGCGCGGCGGCTGTGCAACGAGGGTCTCTCGGCGGTCGACCGCAATGATCTGGTGCAGGCCGAGGGGCTGCTGGAACGGGCCGTCAAGAGCTGTCCGCTCGATATCGACGCCCGCCGTCACTACGCCGACGTGCTCTGGAAGCGCGGCGAGCGGATGGAGGCCGTCGGCCAGATCGCCGCGGCGCTCAAGCTCTCGCCCGGTGACGTCGGCCTCTCGATCGACGGCGGGCGGATGTACATGGAACTCGGACTCCTCGAAGACGCCGACCGACTGGCTCGCGACGCGGTGCGAATGGCCCCGCGGTCGGCCGATGCCTGGCGGCTGCGCGGCCAGGTGGCGATGGCCCGCGGCCAGGCCGAGCAGGCGCTCGCCGACTACCACCGCGCCCTCGCGTTGGCTCCCAACGACCGCGCGACGCTCCGCGACACGGCGGAGGCCTACCGGCGGCTCGGCCGCCCGCAGCGGGCCCTGGCCACGCTCGCCATCCTTGGCGAGCAGTACGGCCCCAACCAAACGCCGGCCGACGTGCTCGTGCTCGAAGGCCTGGCCCAGGAATCGCTCGGCCGCACGGCCGACGCGCTCGACAGTTATCGGCGGGCGGTCGCCAAGGGCAACGCGCCGCCCGAGGCCGAGGCGCGGCTCGCGGCGCTCGAGCAGGGCACCCGACCGCCGACCGCCGTCGCCGCCGATCCCGCCCCACCGCGACGCTGATTCAGACGGCCCGCGAGGCACGACCGCTGGGGCTGATTCACGTGCCGGTGGTGGTGCGGCCGGTGAGCAGGTCGAAGGCGCCGATGGCGGGCACGAGCAGCGCGAGGGTCGCGAAGCCGTAGGCGACACAGACCACGAGAAACACCTGCAGCGTGCTGCCCTGCAGGAAGCCCGTCAGGGCCACGAAGGTCAGCGCCGGCAGCAGGGCCGAGGCCCAGCCGACGGCGGGCGAGGGGTTGCGGGCGGAGAGCGCGGCGTAGAGCCCGATCGCGCCCCCCACGATCACCGCCAGGAAGGGCGCCAGTTGCAGCTCGAAGCTCGCCCCGAAGGCCACCATGATCCGCATCGCCGTGGCGACGCCCACGAACAGGAAGGCCACCGTGCCGAGGGCGACCGCGATCGCCCGGCGGGAGACGGGATGGGAGAGGCCGGCGTAGAGGCCGAGCACGGCGGCGAAGAAGAGCAGCACCGCGAGGCCGACGGCGAGGTAGAGGCCGTGCTCGGGCGTGGCGACACCCACGGCGACGAGCGCGCCGCACAGGGCCAGCGGCAGGAGCACGATCTCGCGGGCCGCCAGCAGCACGCCCCACAGCTTGCCCCACACGAACTCCGCCGGCTCGAGGTCGCTGACCAGGAGGAGGTCGAACGTGCCTCGGTCGCGCTCGGTCGTCACGCTCGTGACGGCCATGGCCGTCACGGCCAGCAGGCTGGCCAGTGCCATGGGGACCACGGCCACCGCCGTGGCGAGCCGGTCGGGCCGGGCCGCGCGGGCCTCGGCCGCCACGCCCGCGACCGCGACCGCGAACAGCAGCAGCCACGCCAGCCGCACGATCGGCATGGCGCGGCCATGGGCCCGCGTGCAGACCTCGCGCCACAGGACGGGGTTGGGCCAGACAGCGCGGCGGGCGAACCAGCCACGGCGGGCGGACCGTGCCCCGGCCGCATCCGCGCCGCCACGGCGGCGGACCTCCTGGGCGGTGTTCCAGCGGCGCACGAGCGCGACGGCCACGCCGGTGCTCGCGGCGAACACGCCGCCGCACACGCCGAGAAACGGCGCCAGCAAGGGCCCGCCGTCGGGCGCGAGCGCCGCGAACATCGCCCGCGCCGGCGATGCGGCCGCTCCCGCGGCGGCGCCAAACCGGGCCGCCGCCGCCTCGCCCGCGGCCGTCCAGGCGGCGAGCACGAAGGCGGTGATCGCCAGCGCCTGGAACGTCGTGTCCTTCCAAAAGGCGACGGCATTGGCCACGCTCGCGGTCGCCACCGCGGCGGCCGTCGTGGCGAGGAACAGCCGGCCGAGCTGGGCCGGCTCCACGCCCCCGAAGAGGCCGGCCAGGGCGAAGATCGGCACGGCCGCGAAGAGCAGGAGGAGCACCCGCAGCAGGCTGCCGGACAGTTTGCCGAGCACGAGCTGCGCATCGGAGAGGCGGCTCACCAGCAGCAGTTCCAGGGTGCGGCGATCCTTCTCCACGCTTACCGCGAGCACGGTCGTGAGGGCGGCGGCGAGCATCGCCAGCACGAGCTGCAGCGGTGCCAGAATCCGCATCAGCGTGGCCCCGAACCGGGCCGTGTCCCCCACCGTCGTCACCGTCTGGGAGCCCGTCACCACGAGCCAGCAGGTCGCCACGATCCCCAGCAGGACACCGCACGAGACCGCCCGGGCCACGAACAGGCCGCGGCTCCGCGGTGCGACCTTCATCTCCCGCTCATACACGGCGCCCAGGAGCATCATCGAGATTGGCCCTTTCCGCGGGCGGTGGAAATGCCTTCGCGTCTCCGATACAGTACCAGACCGGTGGTTCGTGGGGTGTCTCCCTCTTCTGCAACGGAACGGAAGGGTTTCGGCATGGACATGCGTTCGACGATCGGTGGCCTTCGCGGCTGCGCCTGCCTGCTCGTCGCCGGCTTGGCGGTCGCGCACGGGGGCGTGGCGCTGGGCCAGGTGACCGCCCAGACGCTCATCGGCAAGGCGGTCTCGGACGACAGTCAGAACAAGGAGATCAACAACGCGATCAGCCGGTTTCGTGACCGCGACATCGATGGCTGCCGTGCGATCCTCGAGCGGGCCAGAAGCAACAACTCCAAGCTGCCCCCGCCGGGAGTGATGATGTCCACGCTGTGGCTGAGCGTGAATCAGCTCGGCCCCGCCCGCGGCGAACTGGAGGACACGGCGGTCAAGTTCGCCGCCGATCCCGAGCCGTATCTCATGCTCGGCGACATCGCCTTCCAGGACCGGCGGATCACTGACGCCGCGGTGCTGTTTGAGAAAGCCACGGCGCTCACGGCCGCCTTCACGGAGAACGCCAAGCGGAAGCGCGACTTCGACATCCGCTGCCATGCCGGCAACGCGGCGGTGGCCGAGGCCCGCAAGCAGTGGGAGCAGGCGCAGAAGCACCTCCAGGGCTGGCTCGACCTCGACCCCGACAACGCCAGCGCCCGCCAACGGATGGGCATCGTGCTCTTCAACTTGGGCAAGGAGCAGGAGTCGCTCGCCCAGTTCAAGGAGGCCCGCAAGCTCGACGAAAAGGCCTTGCAGCCGGAACTCGCCCTGGCCCGCCTCTACGACGATGCCAAGAAGCGCGACACCGCCAAGAAGCTGATCGAGGCCGCCATCAAGGCCGCGCCCAGCGACCCCGTCGTGCTCCTCGCCTCTGCCCAGTGGTACCTGGGGCAAAACGACCTCGAGACCGCCAAGATCACCGCCGACAACGCCCTCAAGCTCGACCCCAAGAGCCTGGACGGCAAGATCGTTCGCGGAGCGATCGCCCGGGTGGCCCGCGACTACAAGACGGCCGAGAGGTTCTTCAACGAAGCCCACGTGCAGTCGCCGGGCAACTTCGCGGCGAGCAACTCGTTGGCGCTGGTGCTCGTCGAGTCGGACGAAGAGGCCGCCCGGCAGCGGGCCACCGAGATGGCGGAGGCGAACGTGGCGATGTACCGCGAGAACTCGCCGCAACAGGTCAACGCCCTGACCACGCTCGCCTGGGTGTATTACAAGCGCGGCCGCCGCGAGGACGCCGAGAAGATCCTCGAGCAGATCTCCCGCAACAACGCCCTCACGACCGACGGCGCCTACTACGTGTCGAAGCTGCTTGCCGACCGCGGCGAGAAGGATCGCGCCCGAAAGATCCTCGAGGAGGTGCTGGCGAACGAGCCCATGTTCGCCACTCGGCCCGACGCGGTCGACCTGCTCGCCAAGCTCAAGAAGGAAGCCGGCGGCGGCTGACCTCGGGCAAAACATCGCCTCCTGCGATTTTTGCCTGACACTCCGGCGATCGCTGGTTCAGTGCCCGGTTGCCTGGAAGCCCGAGCGGCGGGATCTCTGACCGTGGTGCCTGGTTGCCGGGAAGCCCGAAGCGTGAGCTGAGGGAATACGCGGCGGTTCCCGTGCGGCCATCCGCATTCCCTCGGCTCACGCCTCGGGCTTCAAGGGCACGTGTGCAGAACCACGAAGCAACGACGACCGCCTCCCTGGAGCGGCGGTCTCTGACCGTCGAATCCGGCCTGCGGCTCCACGACCCGTGCCACCGGTCACTCCGCCAGCGGCGGGCGGACGAGTTCGGGCATGAGATCCTCCGGTGCCGGTGCGATCGGAGCGGCGGTCGGCTTCCGGCTCGTCGGCTGCATCCGCGGCATGGGGGGATTCGTGGCCGGCATTTCGCGGATCGTGATGCCGCGGCGCAAGGCAGGCTGACCGGGCATCGCCGTGGCTTCCGGGGCGGCCTGCCGCCGTGCGGCGCGGCGGGCTCGGAGTCGGTCGCTGCGCAGGGGGATGCCGGGATAGGCCTCGACCGGCACCTCAAGGCTCGGCAGTCCGACGCGGCTGCCGTCGCCGAAGAACGTGAACATCTCGATCGCGAGGCATTCCGCGGCCAGACCCGCCAGGAGCAGGGTGGCGATGGCGGCGCGGAAACCGGCGGTGGCCAGCCGATGGGCGGAGGCGGGACGAAGCATGCTGGGCGGGGTCCAGGGGGTTGCGCCGGGCTTCTCGACGCATGGGTGTGCCATCGACCGGCCGTCGCTGCCCGGTCGACCGATTCGTGCCGATGCTGCCCAACCCGCACGACCGACGCGACTGGATGGCGGGGTGGTTTTCATGCCCGGAGTCCCCGGGTTTCCACCCGGGGCTTCTTGCCGCGAGTAGCGCAAGCCTCCAGGCTTGCGAATCCGGGTCGTGGAGCCGCAGGCCGCATTCGACGGTCAGAGACCGCCGCTCCAGGGGGACGGTCGTCGTTGCTTCGTACAATCCGCCTCCACGCCCGTGAAGCCCGAGGCGCGAGCCGAGGGAATGCGGATGGCCGCACGGGAAGCGACGCGGATTCCCTCAGCTCACGCTTCGGGCTTCCAAGCAACCAGGCACGACGGTGAGAGACCGCCGCTCCAGGGTGCCATGCGATGCGGGTTCGAAACAACAGGGTACGCTTCGGCTTATGCCCGCCCCGGAAAACTGCCTCGTGATTGCCTCCGTCGCCGCGGCCGTCGCGGCCGTGTGCGCCGCGGTCGGCGCGTGGCTCGTGCGTGGATCGACGGCCGTGCCGGCGGCGGCGTGGGGCGTGGCGGCGGCCGCGGTGCTGGCCGGCGAGATGGCCGTGCGGGCGGCCGGCGGGCTCGTCGATCCGGCGGCGGCTGCGGCGGTGCGGCTCGTGGCGGTGGCGCTTTCGGTCTGCCCCGCGATGGCGCTGCTGGGGGCGAAGCGGCCGCAGCATGGCGTCTGGCAGTTCATCGTCGCCACCCTCGCCGTCGTGCTCGCGCTGCCGGCCGTCGCCGCCACGCTCGTGCGGCCCGGCACGTTTCCCGACGTGCACCTCATCGGCCGGGGATTCTTGCTCGTGCTCGTGGCGGTCGGATGGTTGAACTTCGTGGCCACGCGGCGCGGCGCCGCCGCCACGCTCGTCGCCGCCGGTCAAGGCATCTTGCTGCGGGCCTTTTTGCCGGTCACCGTCAGTGGGCCGGAGCATGACCCGCTGGCCGACATGGTGGGCTGCCTGCTGGTCGGCCTCGGCGCGGCGGTCGCGGCGGCGCAGTCGGCCCTGGCGGCATGGCATGCCCCAGCCCGCCGAGGCGACGCGCTCGCGGCCCGGATCGACCGGCCCTACCTCGCGCTCCGCGAAACGCTCGGCGCGGCCTGGACACTGCGGATCGCCGAGCGGTTCGATGCCGTCGCCGCGGCCCGCGGCTGGCCCTGCCGGCTGCGATTTGGCGGCCTCGAGCCCGGCCCGCCGGGGGGCGACACCGCCTGGCACCGCGACGCCGAGCGGTTGTTGCGGTCGCTGCTGCGACGGTTCGTGTCCCCGGCCTGGCTGCGACGCCATGGGGCGCGTTGAGGCCGGAGTGGTCCCCGCGGATGAGCGGGGATACACTTGCCGCCTCCCCGGTAATCCGCCGGCGGTTTGCTACCCTTCCTCTCCGGAGATTCAGCCCATGGCCGACAAGCCCGCCCCCGAGTCGATGCAGGTGCCCGTCGACGAGTCGCACATCGTCGCCACCTACGCCAACTTCTGCCGCGTGACCGGCACGCCTGAGGAGCTGATCGTCGACTTCGGCCTCAACAAGCAGGTCGGCGGGACGGCCCCCGAGACGATCCAGCTCACCCAGCGGATCATCGTCAACTTCTTCACGGCCAAGCGGCTCGCCGCGGCCCTGGTGATGGCGGTGCAGCGGCATGAGCAGGCCTTCGGCTTGCTCGAGACCGACGTGCAGAAGCGGGTCGTGCACCAGAATCCCGCCAAGGCTTGAAGCGAGGCGGCGGGAGCCCCCC
>Ga0315901_10005391_pt1 | contig 15583 bp, 10 predicted proteins | sample LakEriMetagenome_10_FD_203761 | JGI IMG/M metagenome (GOLD analysis project Ga0315901, IMG submission 203761) | Freshwater fungal communities from buoy surface, Lake Erie, Ohio, United States - Buoy 2 MA116 | ecosystem: Environmental > Aquatic > Freshwater > Lake | place: USA: Lake Erie, Ohio...
TTTCAATCGCTTCACCTCCACCCTAAATCTCGCCACTGACATGGCTCCGAGGGGAGGCCGTACATTAGTACATCTGTTCGATAAGGCAATAGCCATGTCCGGTCGCTCATTTGTAGCTCCGAAACGTGGCCACCGCATGGGCATGCATTGCCCGAAGCAGGTCTGCCTCTTCAAAGTAAGTAATGGTGGAAGTCCAACCGCAGGCGCAATACGCCTGAAAGAAACCTCCCTCAGTTTCACAAACCAGATTCGCGTGCCGTAGATCGGTGTTACTCATGGCGCACCAAGCATTTGCGGTTATGGGCTTCAACAAATCCCTTCGCCACTTCATTCCGCACTTCAATTAATACCTCCCCGCACTCTTGGCAGAAAGCAGTCCATAAATAATCGCCAACCTCGGGTTTCCAAACGAAATCAACGATCAGCGTACACGTGAGTGTTTTGAAATCATCAAGACTCCGGTGACCTTTGACTGTCTGGAGGCGATCGAGCAGCAGTTCACTAACCTTCATCGCCAAAGGTTTTCCAATTACTAAGTTTTCTAAGTCCTCACCCTCGGTTATGTAAAGCCCACAAGTACAAATCAATTGTTTGCGTTCATAACTAACGTCACTCAGATAATGGAAGTGATGACCCTGTTTCTGCCACCTATCCAAGTTGGCGTAATGGAGCCATTGCTTAAACTTCGCATACCTACCCCAACCCGTGGCCAACTGTTTTTCTGCTTCGCACTCGGCAAGCAACTTTGCAGATACGCGTACTTCTTTATAACCAATAGACATGACTGGTCCTAACTGGACCCCAATGCATTTGCTGGAGATCCGCTCTTCCAGGAACCGACTTTCGATTCCGGCGGGTCTTCCTTTAGGACCACCGTGCGCGGTGCGCGGTTGGTGTCGAACTAGCTAAAGGGCTAGAACGTTCGACGTCTTTGACCTGAGCCGAGAATAGCACCCGAAACTGATGAAGATTAAGGCTTCTAGTCGACTTTGTAATCATGTAACTTGGAAGCATGGCCGCCCGGGTCTTCCCTTCAAACCCCAATTTTCGGAGTAGTGCCGAAAAAGAGGTTTTTGACGTAGTCGTTAAAGGTCTTGATGATGACGATGTTGTCTTCTGTAATTTAGAAATAAGTACTCACGATCGTGGAGAGATCGAAATTGACTTAGTCGTATTGATGGCAAAAAGAGGTTGCATTGTTGTTGAGACCAAAGGCGGGCATATCACTTTTGATGGGGAAAATTGGATTCAGTCAGACAATTCTGGTTCAAGGAAAATCGATCCTGCCCATCAGGCACGACGAAATATGTTTTCAATTCGGGACTATATTCGAAATCGCTGGTCTCAAGGAAATTTGAAGGCCGATTGGGTTGTCGCTTTTCCGGGAAATCGTGTTCAAGATGTGAATGACCCTAATCTTCCAAGAACGAAGATTATAGATAAGCGCGATCTTCCAAATATTATCTCTACTTTAAAGAGCAATATCGATGGATTAACTGCTCAAGCACCAACTTCACAACATTGGGTAGAGGCCGCCATAAAACATCTTCAACCAGTAGCGGCAAGTGAGGCCGATCGCGAAGGAGTTCTAGGAGGAACGCTTGATTACATAAAGACTCTTACGCATGAAAGAGCACAACTGCTAGAGCAGATTTCTGAGAATGACCGATATTACGTTCGTGGTCCAGCTGGATCAGGCAAAAGTTGGCTGGCGTTCGAACAAGCAAAACGTTGGACAAAGCAAGGTCTGAAAGTAGGAATAGTCGCCTTCAATCGCGGTATCACAACTTATATGCAGAATAAGATTTTGGAATTAGATGATGTAGAAAGACCAGCGTGGGTCGGGACTTTCCATAACTTCGCCAATTATCTTGGCAGCACTGCTGGCTCACCCGGAAATTACGATGAAGAGAATGATGTTTATGCTGCACCGTTAATTGCTGCTGCCGAGAAATTGAAAGAGGAAATGAAGTTTGATGCATTCGTTGTGGATGAAGCTCAAGATTTCATGGCATCGTGGTGGAAAGCTTTGGAATTGAGTCTTTTGGAGCCAGGAAAAGGGAAAATGGCTCTATTTGGTGACGACCAACAGAAAATATTTGGAATGAGAAAAGGACCAGAAGGAACGTTTGCTCGAATTAGGCTTGATGACAACATTAGAAATTCAAGGCAAATTGGTGAACTTGCAAGTGGATTCACGTCGCGAGGTATCACAGTTCGTGGACCAAATTCGTTTACGATTGAATATGTCGAATGTGAAGAAAATCAAGTCATTGAGAGTGCAGATGACGCAGTTGAACGTTTAACGGATAGAGAAATTTGGCAACCTGGCGAAATTGCTCTGCTTACAACTAAAGAACGCCACCCTGTGCATGCCGCTTTCACTACAAAGCAGCGAGAAGCGTATTGGCAGGAATTTTGGTCGGGAGAGAGCGTGTTCTACGGAACCGTCGGCGGATTCAAAGGCCTTGAGCGCCCGGTTGTGGTTCTTGCGATAAATGGGTTTCACAATTCTGAAGATTTCGAAGATTTCCTTTACGTTGGATTAACCCGAGCCCGAGACAAATTGATCGTGGTCGGGTCTAATGAAGTTTGTAACACAATTAGAAGTAGATCTTTGGAATGATGGATCTTTTAGCAGGCGTTCTCAAAAGATTACGCACATTTCATTGCCCGATATACAGCTCCCAAGTGTCAGCACCCAGCCTTAACATGAATTCGTGAGCATGAATAATCAGCTGTCATGGCCAGAGAATGCCGAGCCCGGGACGCAATCCCCTCCCGTAATAGAGAGATATCTCAAAAGCGAGATTACAAGAAGGCAAGTAACTCTTATCGGAGAGCTGGACCTGATTGAACCAACGAGTTATGCCAACATTAGCTGGTCTCTTCTTGACCTTGCGAATTACCTAGTATCGAAACCAATCATAAAAAGCACATTGACTAACACGAGTACATGGTCAAATGGAATCTGGCCCTACCCAAGCACATTGGCAATCTGGTCAGTAGGTCATGCACAGACGGCTAAAGATGGAACAAAATTGTGGGAACTCGAGGGATATTCGACATCACAAAAAGCTAAATTGGCCGAACTCTTCTCTTGGTCGATAAAAGCTTTAGGACTGGAATCTTTCGAAGGAGAACTTGAGAATGCACAGAAGTACGTTCAACTAGCCCGCATCCATGCAATGATTCCGGATTTTGCTATCGAGAGATATTGCGAAATCATCAATAGAGGCGTGAATTTCAATAGACCTAAAGTCCAAATTTTGAATGAAATAGTTGCCGATAGCGCGATTTCGAAAAGTGTCCAGAGACTCTTTTCTGGCAACCCGACGATTGGCCTTGACTTAATAGAAAGATCATTCAATTTCGTTGCATATGGACATCAGATTGATTTGCCGGATCGAATTAAATCTAAGCTATCCAATAAAGCAGTAAGAAAAAGAAAAGCAGAGAGATCTTCGAGTTTCCCAAAAGTATTTTTTGTCGAATGGGAGCGCAATATAGAGATAAGAAGCGCACCTTCTTGGAAGCTTGAAGATCAATCCAGGGGTATCGTCGATAGTCAGCATGTTCCGTGCCGATCAATCTTTACGTCCGATGGCACTTCTGAAAGAATCGAAATCCTCAACCCCAATTTAGGTTTTTTAATATTTGATGAAGATGGAAACTTGACTGATAACCGATATCTTCCAAATGGTGGCGGATTTTTTCTGTGGAATAGCAAAGTTCAACTCTTGTCAGAAATACCGCATTTAGATCCAGGTTATATCTCGGGTGATGAGTGGAGCGATTGGCAATACACCTATTTTCAGTCTCTCGATCGTCTTCACATTCTGGTAGAAGGTCTTGGTGAAAGATCGTTAGTACAAAGAAAATCTCTCGCACTAGAAATAAGGGAAATACCTCATTTGATGAATGTGGAGAGACAACCCGTATTCGCCAGTTATCCATTAGTTTCAGAAGCCCAGTTTCTCAAGATTACCGATAATGTATTGGGCGAACAGTGGACAATAGATAATTTGGTAGGCCCAATAAAAGAAGACTCCGGGGGCGAGATTGATTTAACTTTCTCTGCAGGATTGGGAAAGTCAAAAAATTTCAGAGGTTTGGTAATTCCCGGTATCGAGGTAATTGGGCTTGCAAATGCTTTAAGAAAAGAAGAAAAACGTCAAATAATTATCAAATTCCCAAATGATTGGAAAGTCAAATTCCCCGTAGATCAAATAGACAAAAGCGAAGTGACTCTGTCTGTTGAAGGTAAGACTGATCAGCAAATTCCTATGATGAGAGTTAGCGATCCGAAAGGCGTTGAACACCTCATAGGTATCGATGTTCCGATTCTGTCTTGGTCTATAGAGTACAAAAACCGTGAGAATGTGATGATTGCTTCAGAACTCAACCATACCCTTGAGGATCGCAAGTTTATCCAGGCATTGATTCTGCATGAGGTTGATGATTATGTTCCTTTGCTCAAAGTTGGGGACGTTTTTGTTTCTGGAAGAAAGAGAGGTCGAGATGTTCGTTACGATCTAAGGTTCCTTCAAGAGGAGAGAAGAGACGAAAACACCGTAGTTTCAATCTCTTGGAACTACGAAAATATAGAGCTGATTTCATTCCGTCGAATACCGATAAAGCAATCCATCGTCATCAAAGATCTTCGAGAACTAGGAAACGCGGCAGTAAAAGCAAACATTATTACTCTTGAGGAATGGCAGGGTTATCAGGCTTCAAAAGCCCGAGAAAGTAGAATACTTAAGGATCGAGCCCGTCACAGAAGGGGTTGGTAAATATGTCAGGATTTGAGCCAATCTCTGCTAGTGAAACAGTTATTGCTGCGGTAGAACGTTATCTTCGCTCGAATTTCAACCCGAGGCGGGAATCGGTAGCCCGAGATTATTCGGAAGCAATTGATGCCAGTAAACAAAGTAGAGATATTGGAGGTGCGCTCTTTAGAGAGGTGCGCCGGGAGTTTGAATTAGGTAAATCGCTTTCTGAACTCGTGAAAGAAGGTGTTGCCCACCCAGATTTAGCTGAATTCACTCATCATAAACTTTATGAGCATCAGTCAAAAACACTTCAGATTGCATCAGGTCTGTCAAGAAATGTAATCGTCGCAACAGGTACTGGATCGGGAAAAACTGAATCATTTCTCCTTCCCATTATCAATTCTCTTCTTGTTCAACGGGACGCGGGAGTTCTTGACGATGGAATAAGGGCAATCATTGTCTACCCCATGAATGCACTCGCTACAGATCAACTTGATCGGTTGCGGCATGTTTTAGCAAAGTATCCAGATATTACTTTTGGTCGTTTTGTTGGACCCACAAAAGCAACTCGTAAGGAAGCCCAAAAGGAACGTGGAAATGATGCATTCCCTAAGAACGAGCGCGCTTCTCGGGAAGAGATGCTGAATAAACCACCTCACATTCTCATTACGAATTACGCCATGCTTGAGCGACTTCTTCTCTTGCCAAAATGGGACCCGCTCTTTACTGGAAAACTTAATTGGATTGTTATGGATGAAATCCATAGTTACGATGGTAGTAAAGCAGTCGAAATCTCAATGCTTCTTAGAAGAGTCAAAAATCGAACTGCGGGTCCGAGAAGTGTTCAATGTATTGCCGCTTCCGCAACCCTAGGAGACCCCAAATCTCCACATGATGCTCAAAGAGCAGCAAATTTCGCTTCCATCATGTTTGGCGAGAGATTTCTGGCAGAAGATTTAATTCGGCCTACATACAGTGAGAAGAGTCCGGAAGTTGATCCATTAGATTTATTTCTTCCACAGCACCAGCACTTAATTGAGAAGTATAGAAATGACTCATTTGGGGCCTATCACTTATTCGTACGAAATCCTGGCGGAGCATTTATCTGTCTCAGTCCACTGCACTCTTCCGCCACATCTCGAATCAGGCTACAACATAGAAAGTTTTGCCCTGGCTGTCTTGAACAGGGTCGAGAATCAAGACTCATCGAATTAGGTTGCTGCAGAAAATGCGGCATAGAGTATCTAATAGCAAAAAAATTGAGCACTGATGAACTTGTAAATGTTGATGAATCTGATGAGAATGTTCAGTACTTCCGCTTATTGTCAGCAGACATTGCGGATTGGAGTGATAAAGATAAATCTCCCAAAGGAGATGAAAACGAGGATGAAGATTCACTGGTCTCATCTTCACGGACAGGCGTTTTATGGTGGTGTGAACAATGTTCCAAAATCAACTCAGCACAAATTTGTAACTGTGGCCAAAATCTTTCGGTCCAATTATCTCCGCCATTACGTCCTGAAAACAATGGAAAATTGAAATGTAATCGATGTGGAAGTCCGGGCGAAAGAAATCCTTTTGGCCCTATCAAACGACCTGTCTCAGGAACCGACGCGCTTACTTCAGTTATTACAACTGCTCTCTATCCAAAGTTGCCGAAATCCGAGGGAACGACCGGTGCGGGTAAGCGAAAACTGCTGGCTTTTTCAGATAATCGGCAAGATGCCGCGTATTTCGCGCCTTATCTACAGGAATCATATTTCGATCTTTTGCGCAGGAGGGTCATCTATAAAGCACTCATTGATTTGAGCGACTCACGGTATGTGAACTCACCGTTTTCTCTAGACAACATTGCGGCAGCGATGAAGAATTACGAGCCCGATCTCGGTCAAAAAGCTTCCGGAAACATGTGGACTTGGACTTGGTTACGTGGAGAATTATTGACAACTGACATTGGTTCTACACTCTGCGATACAGGTTTAGTCAAGTTCTATATCCCAAAAGCAAAATTAAAGAATTCTGTTTCCTATTTGAATTCCCAGAAACTTGACAATGAGAATGCTTGGTACCTAATTAATGCTCTACTTAAATCCGTTGCCTATGACGGCGCGGTTGAACTACCGACAGGGATGGATCCTGCTAATGAGATTTTTTCTCCAAGAGAAAAGCCGGTCTACTTGTCGCGAGTTGGAAGGACAACAAATTCCGTTCCTTGGATCTCTGAGTCATCAGTCGGCAACAAGAGAACAGACATGATTGAACGCGCTTTTAGTGTCGATAGGATCGAAGCGGTCTCAATTCTTGAGCGTTTATGGGAATCGCTTGATTCAGATGGTGTGTTTCTGCATCAGAACAGTGGCTTAAGAAGCATTGCCAACGATGCATGGGTTGCAGAAATAAACACGGAAGATCTCTTGAGATGTGATACTTGTAGACGAACTTCATACTGGCGCCTACCTGGCGATTTGTGTCCAACTAAGCAGTGTCTTTCGGGCCGCATGAAACAAGTAAAAATTGATGAAGGCGATCACTACAAATATCTTTTTTCTACGATGGAAATAGCTTCGTTGGGCAGCAAAGAGCATACGGCGCAATGGACAGCTGAAGAGGCGGAACGCGTCCAGAATGAGTTCATCGAGGGGAAAGTTAACGTTCTGAGTTGCTCAACAACTTTTGAGATGGGAGTGGATATTGGTTCCGTCGTAGCAGTACTTTGTCGAAATGTTCCTCCTACTCCCGCAAATTATGTTCAACGTGCTGGACGAGCTGGTCGACGTCAAGGTGATAAAGCCCTTATTGTCACATTTGCCCGCAGAACTAGCCATGATGCCCAATACGTAGCGAATCCCTTGTTACTAATTAAGGGAAGAATTCCGGTACCTTCTTTAAGCTTAGAAAATCACAATTTGATAAGGCGTCATATTTATACGCTGTCATTGTCTCAATTCTTACGAGAAATCAACTTTACAAGCACTGATTCACAAAGCTTCTTTGAGGAACAGAATGGAATTGAATCTGTAGCTCAGCAATTTATGGCGTGGCTAAAGAAAAGGCCTGATTCGGTCCTTAAAGAGATCAAAAAATTGGACTTGTCTGCCAATGTCATAGAGAAACTTGGTGTCATTGAATGGACTTGGTCAAATTTGCTAAGCGAATCAGATTTAAATGAACGTGGTGCGTGGTTAGCAGAAGTTATTTCTACCTATAAAGAGGATATAGATCATGTTATGAATTTAATTGAGGAACTGAAAGAAACTAGTAATACCAGTGGATCGCCAACGAGCAAGCAACTCCTCCGCGCGAGTGTCTTAACTAAAGTTTTGGAAGACTTACGAAGAAAACAAATGATAGAACCATTAGCGAATGGTGGCGTTCTGCCAAAATATGGATTCCCGGTAGATATTGCCTCCTTGATACCGAGTCTGACTTCCCCACAACAAGCAGATCGTGTTGAACTTCAAAGAGATCTATCTCTCGCGATTGCCGAATATGGTCCGGGAAGTCAAGTCGTAGCAGGAGGTCATGTCTTAACTAGTAAAGGTGTACGAAGGCCCGCAAATAACACCTTCGGTTCTATGCAGTTTGTTTCATACACATGTGATTCTTGCGGTTGGTTTTGGCATAGCTTGGCGCCAGAAGGTCCTCAAAGCGCTGTAGGTCAGAAGACTCAATGTGAAAATTGCTCTCGGCCATTTACTCCACAAGATAAGAAATTTTTCCTCCAACCCCGATTTGGCTTTATCGCTTATGTAGATAATCGATCAGCCGGTTTAAATGCGAGGCCCCGTCGCGCGAGCGGTACTACCTCTTACGTTTCATCAGGTACCGAGTCAGACGTTGACTGGGTTTCAATGGGGAAATTTAGCTACTCGGTATCTCACAATTCTCAACTCTTGACAATTACTACCAAGGAATCACTTTTCTGTAGAACATGTGGATTCGCACAACCACTTGAACTTGGAAGACCAAGGAGTCATGAAGATCCAAGAAACGGAAAGTCCTGTACAGCCACAACACCACCCTTCCCAATTAGGTTTGGCCATGAATTTAAGACTGATGTTTTTAGAATGCGATTTTCAGGAAAAAGGAATTCATGCGGTTGCGGTGACATAGAATGCCTTGGCCCGCTGGATTCAGCTTGCTCCGCATTGATAACAAGTGCTGCTCGAATACTGGGAATTGCAAATACTGATTTGAATGGATCGACACAGCATTATGGAAACGGAGAAAATAGAGTCAACATCTTCGACACCACACCGGGTGGGGTGGGCCTCTCACTGGCAGTTGGTGACCGAATTGAGGAGATTATTCAAACAAGCATTTTGTTGGTCCAGAATTGTCAAGGTTGTGACTTTGAGTCTTCCTGCTATGCCTGCTTGAGAACTTATTCAAATCAACGCAAGCACGAACATCTTATAAGAACAGCATCCTTAGATATCTTGCTCGACTTAATTTGATTCCTCCAATTTAATGCAGAATGTTCTGATAAAAACATGTTAATTTTCCATCGACTCATGCAATTTATACAATGAACATGTGTATCTATTTTCTATTTTTGATCTTAGTGAAGTGACGAAGCCCTAGAAGTCAATTAGATAAATACTCACACTTCATTTAATTCATTAATCTGGAATTTGTCGTAGAGAAGCTTTAATGTTTTCTCTTCCCTTAACTTACAAGCTGAGTGCTGACTTGCAAACATACCTCTTTGGTAAAAGCCTTGACTCGCCTCAAAGGTCTTTATCCACTTCACGGGCAAGATGTACTCAAGTTCACCGTTTGTGTGGGTGTATGTACCCTCTAAATTTGATAGAGATGAGAGTTTAGATTGTTTAAAAGGAACAGCTGGTTCTGTGGTGATTCCCGCTCCGACATAACCGACCGAGGGAATGTATGCGAATACTCGTGAACCAACGGGGACAGTTTTGAAAGTCCTTGAGTACCAATCTCCACCTCCAGCGGAGACGAAACTGTGTTGTCGAGCGTCAGACCATTTACGGCATTCATCATCCCCAAATGCGACATACCAATCTTTTCCATTCCACTCGCGGTAAGTGCCACTTGTGCTAATCGAAGCATTCTTAAGGGCTTCCAATAAGTTTTGAGCCCAGGTTTGCGCTTCAGTAACGGAATTCAAATAAACATCAACTTGATCTTCCGGAATGACATCGACTTTTGCATCTGGAAAAAATTCTAAAACTGATTCCTTGCTTACCATTGCTCGAATGCCTTTTGAATTTGAAGTGTAATAAGCCAAATACCTTCCGTGATGACTACCTGGCGCGACCATGATCGCCTTCTTCCACGGCCTAATGTACAAATTCTTGGAATCTGAGAAAGCAGAAGTTAAAGCTTCGAATATCTCAATACGTTTATCTTTCATGAAGTGAGAACGAACCCCACTCATTCTGGATTCGTAATCCTGAGAGCGATCACCGATACCTATTTGAGATTCGGAATCTTCAGAAACGTCTCGTAACAGCAAGAATCCTTGATCATCACCGGGAGCGGCCAAGGCGGAATATGCAGAAATACTTATGGGAAAAGAATATTTTTCAGATAAGAAATTCACTATCTGATTCAAATCTTCTTTGACACCAACTCCGGCGAGTACAACACGAATATCTCGAGGTTCACCATCTTTTTCTCGGTCAAGCGCACGCTCGATAAGTGATTTCGCACTCTCACTCTGTTGATCACTATGACGACTTAAGAGTTCCCTTAGGTCTTGTAAGTTCAAGAGGTCAAATCTGGCAACGTAATCAATTGCTTGAGCGATTGAGTCTCGGTAGAGCGGTGTCTTTTTGATCTCGCAAATTACCCATACTCCAGGTTCTTCGATAGCAAGAATGTCCATGAATTTGCCGTCGATATTTACTTGTCGACCGATTCGATGTAGCGAAGGAGATACCAAGCTCATATCTTCAAAGATCCAAGTTTCAAGGTACTTTTCGAATGGCACGCTTTCTTGAGCAAGGCGTGTGGGTTGAGATCCCACCATCGCGTGCCAAACTCCGATTTCCTCGTTCACGATCTGGCACTCTCTAAGCGACGCAAAAAGTCTCGAGGGAAATTCTGACCGAAACTAGAGGTTTGTATCATCTATCTCATATCTTTCAATTTCTAGTTCCATTAAATCCGCAATTGCATCCACAGCTTCGAGAGTTGTTGCAAACCACTCTTTGCCTGCTTTAGTTCGACGGGCGGCACTTCGCTCATGTCCGACCTTTTCAAGAGTGGTGTGAAACTTTTGCTCAATCGAATCGATGTCCATTGGATCTTTGTGATAAATACGCAAAAGTTTCGGATCTTCTGGCATAGAGGTTTGGCGATTTTGCTCGACGATTCGTTGCCAAACAGAATTCTTAGTCGAGCCGATTTTTAGCCAAAACACTTCTTGGTCTTCAATAGTGCCGTAGTGAAGATACGTAGGGAAGGAATAAACATAAATTCCATTTTTTATTGTTGAAGCAACTTTTACCAAAGCTTCCGACTGTGCCTCGATGGAAGCTTTGTCGTGCAGCACAGCCGTCTCCGACTCCGCATTCTCCATCAATTTCCCTCGCGTCGCATTCAAATAATCCAGCGTTGCTACCGAAACCGAATTTGAGTTTTTGATTAATCTGGAAATGGAACGGGCTGCATTTCGCGAGATTGAAGCGCTATTGGGAATTTTTCCTTCAAGAATGGCCGAAATCATTTTCTGATAGTTATAGACAACACCACGATTGCTGGCGGTTGTACTTTCTACAATCTCTAGGGCGTTTGTAACCCCTGATTCCATGACGTTGTAAATGGAACCAAGAAGAAGGGGATCGGACTTAAGCATTTCCTTAATTTCATTTCTTACCGACACATCCAAAGCCATTTCCCTATCCTTTGAAAGTTCTGCCTATTTGATGCCCAACCTTAAGTCACAAGCTTCTAGATGTTAACTGTCCGCCTAAAAGCCCCTAAGGCTTTCGGACAAAGCCGCATTGACCTTGGTTTAGAGTCTTGTCAATTAGTACGCGAGCCAAAGGCGACATATATGGACTCGGCAAACGATTATTGAAATTGTGGCCCCACTTCCGTTGTGGCAGATATTGCGACTTAAATCAGTTAAAACTTAACAATAGATTGCTATGACGGACTATCCTGCCTTAAAGTTATACGTAGCGTAGCTTTTTTCTCCATTGGAATAAAGAAGCGTGAACTCAAGGAGGATAAATCATCCCTCGAGATGTCTACGAAACTCGATAATGGGTTGAGACTTGCGGGGAGTGAGGTTGGGAATTATGCCTACCAATATCAATGACGCGACGTACTTTGAACTTCGATTGATTGAGGAGATCTGTCGAGCGAAGAACATCACCTTTAATTTTGGACAGGACTTGAGCCGGTACAAAGTGTTGCTAAAAAAAAGTCATGGGGCATCATCTCAAACGAAAATAGAAATCCAAGAGGCGCGTTTAAAAAGTGGACTTCAAACTTTTCTTACCAGAATAAATCAGGAAGAAACCAAACTCTCGGCTAACCTAACCGAAGTTTATTGGGTGGGTCGAAAGAATCTTGGTGATCGAGTAGCAGATCTTGACCTTGTCTTCAAGGGAAATACGGTTCTTCCGATTTCGGCGAAAAGTGGAGGTCCCGGAACGGAGAGGAATTTAGGTGGAGATTCTTTAAGAGATTTACTTGGTTATGACAGCACCCAAATACTTAACAAGATGAAAGCAGACACCATTAAATCACTCACTTCAAATTTTCCAAACATCCAATTTGGAACGTCTTGGGAGGAAATTCGAAAGTCCATTAAAAATAATCCACATTGCGAAACTATGACTTTGTTAGCTAATGCTGTTGGTAAGAAGTATCAGTCTCTGATTTCAGGTGAAGTTATTCAAGCTTGGCAAAATGCTACTGACAAGCAAAAACTCGCAGTGGTTGCTTATCTGGCTTTACAAAATGATTCTCGGGATCATGGACTTAAGATATTTGTTGCCGAAGATGATAAAGCTTACTTTAAGGATGTTTTAGATATCTCAGATTTAGGGGCGCATGAGGTTTCTCTTATCAATCATCAAAATTCTCTGAATGGGACACTCGAAATACTAATACGCAGGCAGCGCTATTGGAGACTGAATGTCAATTTTACAAACGGGCTTGGCCTATCACCAATCGCAATACGAGTTTTTCTAATATAAGAGCATAAGTGACTCGCCAGCCGACGCCAATACGAATAAGCTCTTCACAACTCGATGAAGCGGTGAAGCGGGCTCGGAAACAAGAAAATATCTACGGACACAATACGGGTCACTTCTCGCTAAAAGTTGAAAAAGAAAACACGATTATTGGTGTTTTGGGCGAAATCATAGTCAGAGATTATCTGGGGATAACATTTAGAAGTGATCTTGTAGGTGCGTCGCCTACCATGTGCGACTATGGCGCAGAGTTTGATCTGCAGCTGGATCTTGAATTTGGAAAATTTTTCGTTCACGTCAAGTCAGGTTTATGGCGAACTTGGCCTCAAGAACATTGGCATTTTGGAGTCCATGCGGATCAAGGCATTCAAAACGCAACTTTTCCGTTAGTACTTGTCTCATTCTTGAAATCAAAGAGCGAATGGCCGGAACTTGGAAGAATCGAAGGTTTTGTTTCAAGTGAGAAGTTAAGAGAAGCCGTCATGATCCGTAAGGGAGAGAGGTTTCCTTCCACCGGAGTTGTTTCAAGAACTGATAACCTCCTAACCACCTTTTCGGAATATGAAAATATATTAGAACTAAAGAAATTCTTCGCTAAAGAAGAGTCGTAGGTTCGAAAACGTCAATTTGAATGTCCAAAGGAAGAAAGTGAGTAAGTTCAACGCAAGAAATTTGCGTGTTTCCGGTCAGGTTCTGAATTCTATTATTTATATCGGGACGACGGAGTAAGTCTAAGAGTTCTTCCCAGACGACAAATTGCTTAAACCCCTTTCGCTTTCGGATTACATTCACATGATTCTCACCCAGGAAATTCATTCCCTCTGGGACTATCGCGCATCGGAGACTACCTTGTCCAACACTTCCAGTAATTCTATTCACGATTATCGCTGGACCTGTTAAGTAATTAGAAGACTTTACATATTGTGGTTTCTTTGGATGGCTCTCATTTAGTTGGATTTCGCGATCTTCAGAAATATTGTGAGCCCACAAAAGTGGGACGCATCCGGCTTCTGGAGATTTGTGTAGATCTTCTTTATGCTGATTCCAAACCAATGTTCCAGTAATAGCTTCGTAACCAAGGTTCCACAAAGTTGTCCTGTTATCGAATTCATTTGCGTAATTCTCTGGGCGTTCAACAATGATCTTTCTTTCCATTCCCGTCTTCCCGAGTTTGCCCAAATCCAAGATGAAATTTTCGGATTTTTTGCCCTTTTCCAAGACGATAAGCTGAACAGCCGTTTGAGCATCGACGAAGAGTTTGGAATCTTCATAAACCTTCAAGAATTCAATGCTTGAATTCTTATTAATAAATGACCGAAGTTTGGTGAAGAAAGCTCCATTATTCATTGATGGTGGCACTACATAGCCAAGACGACCTCCATTCTTTAATGCGCCAAGTCCAACCATAAAGAACAAGGAAAAAATATTTGGCCTTCCGCCGATAACATCCCGATATTTCATTTTGAGATTTGATTCAAGATTTCGCATTTCAAAATAGGGCGGATTTCCAATCACAATATCAAAATCTTCAGACCAATCTTGCTCTAATGCAGATAGTACTTTTATTGTTGCTTGTGGAACCAACTGCTTGGCAACTTCAGCAGCTCTGGGATCAATATCCCAGCCTTCGAGGGTAAGGTCATCGGTAAATTCAGAACAAGTAGAAAGAAACTCTCCAGTGCCGACGCCGGGATCCAAAACCTTCATACCGCTTTCCAGGCGCATTTCTTTGACAAGTGCTTCTCGAATTTTCCTCGGAGTAATGAATTGACCTATTGGTGATCGTTCCTCTTTAGGTCGACTTTCTAAATACTTTAGCGTGAGATTAGAATATTGATTGTCACTTCCTGTCATAATCAATTTCCTCTCACTCTCTAATTTCTATGCCTGACTTACTTGTGTCTAGCTTTTCACGAAACAGTAGGCTATCGGCTCTCGGGTATTGAAATCAGATTTCCACTGTGGCGTGACCAAGGATTATCTGCGCCGCTAAACTTTCGAATGTTCCGCAGCAGAGCCTGAGCCTTGACTTCACCGTAAATCGACTTTTGCCCACGCCCTTCCTCACGAAGCGACAAGACAATATATGAGACTTCTGACATTCATAATGCAGAGATTTCTAACTTCAAGTCAAGTAGTTTTATTATTCGAACTGCTCAAAGATCAAATTCTTAAGTCACTCATCTCAATCAACATGATCTTGTTCGGTAAGTTGCCGGCGACATCTTAATCTCGAATCACCAAACCACAGCAATAATGATGTTTCCGATGGTCAGGGCACCGATCGTGGCCCAGACGTTGGAAGAGATGGTTTCTTTTTTGCGGTTGGTGAAGGCAAGAGCCAAGATGATTAAGACAAAGAAGAGTTTGATGCTGATTTTGGCGTTATCGGGCAACGGCCATTTCATGGGATCGGAGTCGTGGAGGGGGTAGCGGAGGCCGACGAGGGCGATGCCGGTGACGGTGGCGGTTAGGGCGGAGTGGAGAAGACCGGTTGCGATTCGGGTGCGGGTTTTGATGAGGGAGATCAGGATCCCGGCCATGCCGGCGAGGTGTAATAAAAGAAGTATGTTGCGGACCAATTCCATTTGAACATGCTATGCCCAACTTCGGTTGGGAGGGGCCATTGAA
>Ga0315901_10005404_pt1 | contig 15559 bp, 15 predicted proteins | sample LakEriMetagenome_10_FD_203761 | JGI IMG/M metagenome (GOLD analysis project Ga0315901, IMG submission 203761) | Freshwater fungal communities from buoy surface, Lake Erie, Ohio, United States - Buoy 2 MA116 | ecosystem: Environmental > Aquatic > Freshwater > Lake | place: USA: Lake Erie, Ohio...
AAAATCGGTTTCGGTCTTTCAAAGTGGTGTCATTTTCGAAGGCTACATCGAAAAAGACAAATTCAAAACTGGCATCTCATGCGGAAACAACAAAATTATGGAGGGCTCCTTCCGTGACGGAAAACTTGTGGATGGTGTGTGCATCTTTGACGGCAATAAATTTCAGCGCGGCCGGTTCGTCGACGGAGTTCTAGTCGAGGGCATTTATATTGACGACGAAGACTGCGTGTTCAAAGGGTCTTTTCACGAGGGGTTTTTGCACCGCGGGACGTACCTCACTCCCTCGGGATTTATGCGGAATGGGTTGTTCGTCAACGGAGAACTGTACGACGGAGTTTCTTACTCGAAACTCGGGTTCACGACTTTTTACAAGAATGGGAAAATGCTGGACGACGAGGAGTAAAACCGATGTTTAGGATTTTTGTATTAAGTATATATATACAAATGAGTAAATCTGAAGTTATTCAAAATTTTAGCACAAATCCTGAAGTAATTGAACTTGTTGATAGATTGTGGAATTTATCTGGCCGCGATAATTCGACTGTCGAAGCGATGTTGTCGAGTGTTTCCGGCAAAGAAGATGACGCAGTGATTCTCGAGTTAAGAGACAAGATCGATGGACTGAATCGACCAACAAAAAATCGGCAAGACGGTGGTTCGAAGAAAAGAAGAAACTCCAACAAGAACAAGAAGTCACGCAGAAACAAAAAGTCTAACAAGAGACGCAGAAGAAGACAGTAAATAAATTTTCAAAACATTTTTTTTCATAAATTTAAACTAAAAATAAATGTTTTCCCAATTCGATAAGCGACTCGCGGCTCTCGAAGAGCAATACAAAGATGTTGTTTCGAGGCTGCAAGAAAGCAAATTTCAAGTATCTTGTTTGCGCGGTGAAATTTTAGAATTGAGAGAAGAAAATGCAAAACTACGGAATGCATACGGTGTGGCTCTCCAAGAACAAAACTCAGTCATAGACAAAAAATTAAAATATTTTTCAATTTACGATCATGACGAAGTCATTATTGGACTGTATGACAATGAATTCACGAAAAATAATTTATTCACTATAAATAAATTTTCAAGAACTTCACAGCCCACATCTGTTATAGCATTATTACATCTACCTCCAACAAATATTCGAATTTTTTTAGACTCTTTGCAACATTTGGATTTATTAGAATCTTTTGATTTTCTTTCTATGTTCCAATCGTTCACCATTCAAAATTGTGACTTTCCAAATATTTTATTTACGGACAGATTGTTAGGTTATAGTTTTTCAGGAAATGATCTTTTATCTTTTTGCGGTCCTTTTGTTCAAAAAAGTCGATGTGATTATTACCCAACTATCGATATTACATTATTTCGTGAAACTTCATTTGTAGAGACATGTCGGTTAATTAAACAAAAAAATTATAGTATCCGACTATTATTTGATGCATGTGAATTTATTAACTATTAAAAAAATAAAAATTATTATTGTCTCATACATAATACTTTTTTTTGTATACTTGTGGTTTTTTACTTCTTTCAAGCTTTCCTGAATTGCTTGATTAAGAATAATATCTTCGTATGAATTTAAAGTATCTTCAACAATATTATCATTTTCATCATCTACATCGTCTACATCGTCGTCCCAACATGCGTTAAAGTATGAATTATACATTGAACATCTGGTTTTTCCGATGATTTCAGTAATTTTAATGATAATACGTCTGTAATTCAATTTTATTACAAATTTACGCGAAGTTTATTTTAAAAATATAATCAAGAAAAAGGAAGGATTTAAAGGAAACCTTGGTTTCCTTTATTTCTTAGAAAAAAAACACGAAATCGCCGTCAACCCATTGCGGTCGTTCGCAATCTTCGTCAGATGTTTCGAAAATACCAGCGTCTTGACAATCTCCGAACAATACTTCTCCTTTTTCTTAATAAATGTCTCAAAGTCCGGATTCTCCCGCTGCAAGTCCGCCATGTCCCGCTTATACTTCTGGATCGCCGACATCTTGTTCTTGTTCTTCCACATCTCCTCCAGGGCCAGTCCCAAAAACTGACAGATCGGTTTCATCAACTGATTGCTCACATAAAATCCGTAATCGATTTTAAGCCGCCGCTCGATGATGAAATCCGGCGTCTCGATCTTGTCTCCCTGCAGCGCCTTCTTCTCCTTGTTCACCACATGAATAAACTTCATGCGGTCCCCCGCTTTCGGCATATTTCCCGGATCCCTTTGTCCGATTCGGTCCGCCAACACTCGGTGCGCAATCTGCTGCGGATTCTTATAAAAGCTGCGCAGCGACTTCGTGATCGCCAGCTTGTCCATCGGCACCTTGCCTTCAATCAATTCCGTCAACGACTTGTCCAAATAATCTGTCGCTGACCCCACGCTCCCGCCACCCATAATTATGTTAATAATTTGTCCATACGTGTCCTTCAAATAATCGCACGAATCGCGTCGCTTTAGCGACAACCCCATATATTTCAGCTTGCCCTTGTTTGGATCCTCTTCGTACAAAATGCCGACATATCGCTTCTTTGAAAGCAAAGCAAACGGCATAAGCGTCTTTTCGTAAGCCAAGTTCATCGGCGGTTTCAGAAACATGCTCGAATAGTGTGCGGCCTCTTGCGCCAACTCGATCGTGATTTCCAACGCATCTTTGCCGACGATTTTCTCGCCCGTATCCTTGTTCGTGAGGTTGAAAATGAAAAACACGGAGTCCGTATTGTGCACAATCATGTTGCCAACACCCGCCGCGAAATGATGATTTTCGGTGGTCAGATCATAGACGAAGCCGCTATATGATATCTCATTTATGCTCTTAATTCGGCTGTCATCTGCTTTCATTTGATCTTTAGAACCAACTACATAAAACTCGTTTGAGTGTTTAATATAGTACACCTTTGCATTTAATCCAGCATAAGTCATATGATTCATAACAATCGATGCTTCCAACATAGATTTTGTTGTAATTTCTCCCAAATGACCATAGACTTTGTCTAACAATTTTGCCTCTTCTGATTTTCTATATAATGAATTATGGAGTAACCATTCACCAACTTGAACATCTTTGGGAGACACTTCCGTTCCATCCGATCTAACAAGTGAATGGTCATCTGTTACATCAACACATCCAGTGCCGGTTAATACTCGCATCATTTTCTTTTGAGGTGCCAAGGCGTGTCGAATAACACGTTTTAATTGTGTCCACCCTTGATCTGTCCAGGTTTCTATATTTTCCAATTCACACACTTCCTTCATTTGTTTCCCAGGTTCTTTGCATTTGCGCCAAGCATTTTCTCCGTATTTATTTGCCAATTCTTCAATTGTGCATATATGTATTTCATCATCTACTTTCACATAGACCGGCGTATAAGATGCAACCGAGTCCCCATACACATACTCCGCATTCGTCATGACCATATCATGGTTCGCATTCTTTACGGCACACAACCGGTTCGCATAAATCTCCTCGATAATGCGCCGCGCATATGTGATCGACATTCGCCCCGTCGCCGTCGTCGACGCCGCCACATCCTTCTCGTAAAAGGTCGACGTCCTCGCCCCGCACTGCCCATACAACGAATTGGCCGTCACCTTGTATGCCAACTGACGCTTGTCCAAAATATTCGCCATAAAGGGATCCTCCGCCTTCTTCGCCTTCTTCTTCGTGTCCTCGCGCGCCTTCAACAACTCCATCAGAATCGACGGCATCACCGACTTTTCATTGTTCGGCAGCTGCGCCCAGCAAACCACGCGCTTCCCCACTTTCGTCTTCACCGCCTTCGCAGCCGGCCTCGCCGGATTTCGGAGCCATTTGAAGGTATCGAATTCCACCTCTACATACGTGTAGGCGGACAATCCATAATACACGTAATTGCCAGCGCGGTCTTTCTCGCCCTCTTCTCTCACCAGTTTTCCCTCCAAGTCATACTCTTTCGCCCACACTTTACTACTGTGGCAATAATTCTGACTAATCATCGAGGACGGATACAGCGACGAATAATCGACGCAGGCAACCGGTTCATCAATATAAATCTTGGTCTTCGGTGGCAACACGATCGCGCCTTCGTACCCACCATCACCGGCACTCTTTTCCAGATCCGGCATCAAATACCCCTTCTCCATGCATTTCTTCGCCACATAACTGGTGAGCTTGATTCCCTGTCCACGAAACACCAGAAAATTGATCGGCACCGAGCACAAGTTCGCCATTTCCATGTATTCCGTCAACACGTCGATTTTCCGCATCAAATGGTGCACCAGATTGCAATCCTGAATACAATATTTGGCCACGACAGCGCGCTCGGCATCTGTCCCGTTACTCATGCGAAAAATATCTTGCGGCGACACGTCATCCTTCGCCATTCCCCACCGGATCTTTTTCGTCTTGTCGATCGTGTCCGCGTGGTGCCCACCAATCAACAAAATCTTGGAGCCATCCCGCTCATAGATCGCAAGCACGGTGAATTTCTTCCCGCCCATGTAATAATCGGATGTAAACGAACTGACCTCGATGTGGATGAAATCCCCCGCGTGCAGGCCGGTCAAGTTTTTGCTGAAAAGTTCCGTGCAAGGGCCGTGCTCCGGATGATCCACGTTCACAATCTTCTTAATATCGTCACTGATATTTTGCGACGCCACGTCATCCAACTTGTACGAAGACAGATTGAAATTGCGCCGGAAATAACTGTACATGTCCACTTGGAGACGCCCACTCATCGTCACGTACCGCAAATCGTACTCCCCACTCGCAATCGCAATCTTCGTGTTTTCGATCTCGATCAATGAAGGGTCTTTTCGATCCCGTTTCCCGCAAAACTCGCCATTCCGCCGCGACAATTGCAGAAACTCCTCGACGCAAAAGGTCTCCTCCGATCTTCGAAACAAGAACTCGTAATCGAATCCGAAAATATTGTACCCGATAATGATGTCGGGGTCTTGTTCTTTCACCAACTGCGCCCATTTGAGCAAGACGTTTCGTTCCGCCTCGATCTTGTCTCCGTCCACGATCGGCACCGCCTCGATGGTGGCGCCCTCCACCGGCTCGCATCCGCCCAAAACGATGCAATGGTTTAAATAAGGTTCTGTCTTGCCATACTGCATAAAGGTCGATCCAATCATCGTCACGGGGTCTCCTTCGAGGGACGGAAATGTTTCCGTCAACAATTGGTCGATGTACTCCATCTTCTTCTCGCGTTCGTAATCCGGACTTTGCAAAATGTCGATGATCGTGTTGTTTTTTTCGGCCTTGAGTAAACGCAGACGAGGTTTTGCCGAGTCGTCCACGTCACTGTCACCGTCATCGTTGTCTTCGTCGCCATTATTGCTCTCACACTCTTCGTCAACTTCTTCGTCAGATCCAAAACCATTATCGCCGCCTTTCTCGGCCTGCTGCACTTTTCGAAACATTTGCTCCACCGTCAAGATTTTCTTCGCTTCCGCATTTTTGGTCTCCAAATTATTGAATGGCGTTTGCAAAACCTCCGCGAGAACGCGTTCAACGTAGGTCTTCGTCGGTTTCGCTTGCTTCGTATACACCACGTCGATTCCCTGGATCGAATCGTAACCAAACGCCGTCAAGACCATTCGCTTAAACATAATCTCCGCATCCGCCATCGACTTGTCGAAATAATCCATCATGTTGATTGCGAGCCGCTTGTACGTCTTCTTTGGCAAGGGGAAATCGCCGTGACTACTACCCGCCTCGATATCGAAACTCATGATTTTGTACGGAACAATCGTCTCCTTCTCGGGCAAGGGGGTAACCAAGTGTTGGGAAACGACGTATTCGTATTTGCACGTGGTGACCCGCTCCTCCGTTTGCGTCGCTTTGGGGCTTACCATGATCCAACCATTGGGGTAAATTTGCGTCAAGTGGAAAAACCGCAAAAGGGGCGGCAAATTGGCCTCGTACAACTGGGTTCCGCGCTGGAAAGGCTTTGGCTTGCGCGTTCCGTCGGGCATTTGTTGGAACCACAGATTTTTCACCTTGTTCATGACAACCGTGTTTCGAAAAACGATCTTCACGAATTTCGATTTTTTACCCGCCGTAAATCCGTAGAGCTTTTTACTATCAATCAAGTCGAAATAAAGGATCGAATCCTTGTAATACTCGCCTACGTTCATTTTGATGTCGCTTAGCAAACTGTGCATTTTCGTGGTTGTCCAGTCGTCGCCGACTTTTACATAAAAAAAGGGCTCGAAATCGTTGACCGTGATGGAACAGGTCTCTCCGCGCTCGTTGATGCCGTACATTTGAACTAAAAATTGTTTGTTGTCGGTTCTCTTGCGCTTGCCGGGTTTCTTTTCCTCGGAGTCGTCGTCGTCATCGTCGCCGCCGTCATCATCTCTTACAAAGTCGTTCGCAATGTCGAAGTAAAATAGACGGAAGGATTTTGCTACTACAACTTTTTTTTTCAGCATTTTTTTTCTTCGTTAAAAAGGTGTTTTGCATGTGTGTTTTTTTATGATTCATGAAAGGAAACTATAAGATAAACATTTAAGTCGGTAAAACCTTGGTGGTCGGTAAAACCTTGGTGGCCGGTAAAACCTTGGTGGCCGGTAAAACCTTGGTGGCCGGTAAAACCTTGGTGGCCGGTAAAACCTTGGTGGCCGGTAAAACCTTGGTGGCCGGTAAATAATATAATTTTTTATATTATTCACTTAAATAAATTTAATGTTGTTCTACGCCGAAGGCGTCAAAAGGAGGGATTATAAGGCGTAAGCCGCTTCGCGGCTGAATACCATGGGTTCCCTTAGTTCCCTTATTTAACGTCGGTTCTTACTCTTGTTTCTGTTATTCTTTCTTTGTCTCTTGTTTGTTCGACGTTTTCGCTGTCCTCCTTTGATAGGAGCGGATTCTGTCGACGAAGTTCCACTCTCAACTTGGTTGACTTCAGAACTAACAGTTGCATCGCTTTGAGATCCCATAACTGCCTCATTTGAAGCAGCATTTTCTTCGGTCGAAGGACTTGCGGTTTCAGTTGTAAAAGCATCGGTTGAAGGAGTTTCTGTCGAAGGAGTTTCAGTTGACACGTTTGCATTTGGGTCAACATTTTGGTCAACGTTTTGTTCAACATTTTGGTCAACGTTTTGTTCAACATTTTGGTCAACGTTTTGGTCAACGTTTTGGTCAACGTTTTGGTCAACGTTTTGGTAAGCGCTTTCATAAGCGCTTTGTCCAATAATCTCGCTTTGGTCAGTCGCTCCGCTTTGGTCAGTCGCTCCGCTTTGGTCAGACGCTAAGCTTTGGTCACTCATTAAGCTTTCGTCACTCACCATCGGCGATTGAATATCTTCTGAAGGGGCTGCTACAGCGGCTTCCTTATTCACAAGAGTGTTGAGAGTCTCTTGCACTAAATCAATTTTGGTACTAATCATTGTTAACATTTTCTTACTGGCGTTGTTTCTGCAACTCTTCTTCTTTAAACTTGTGCGTGGCATTTCTTATATATCTATAGAGAGAAAATAAAGAACTCACGGTGCATTCCCTAAGATGAATTCATTTATTGCTTTCACAATATTCGACCCAATCTTGCGTTTTTTCTCCGTAACCGTCACTGTACCTAAATATTCCGGATTCGCTCGCATGTGATCAACAAACTCCATAAACGATCCAAACGGCCGCATGATTTCAATTGCAATCGCCGAGCTTATCCCCGGAATCTGCATTAAAAACATCTGTCCAATATTCTCTCTCGTGATGTTCGCCTTCTTCGACACTTTCACTACATTACAGTAGTCGGTTGCGGTTACTTGTCCTTCTTCTTGAGGCGCCTGCTGCCCCAACTTCTGCACATTCCCTTTCTTAAACTCTCTCGACATCTTGTCCGCCATGCAAAGTATATAAAGCGCCGTCTCCGCCATCGATACGGTCCTGTGCACCGAAAACCCCTTAAAATAATTCAGCGACGCTATGCACGAAATCACGAGCTTCTTGTCTTTCACCGTCGATAGCATCCCCTCCAACAAATAAACCACATTGTGCGTGTTGGGATAGCAGTTCGTCAGCCGGTAAGACTGCTCCGCGTATCGGCCGTCTTTAATACTCGCCAACAAATCCAAAAACGTCTTTCTCTCGATGCATAAATACGTGACGCTCTCGTCGTCGTTCGTAAATAAAATGTCGCCCAGCTGGAGGACGCGCTTTTCTAACGTAAAGCTGTCTGCAGCGTTATTCTCGTGGTTCACGCACATCTCATACAGTGCCGCCTCTCTCTCGTCAATAATTATTTTCATTTGTTGCTTAGTCGTCGTAAATTATCTCTAAACCAAATTCAAAGATTCTTTGTCTAAATGGGTGTTTTTCGAAAAGTTGCGAATAATCTTTCGCGCGTTGTCGTCAACCTCTCGATCGCTGCTTCCGCCCATCAAGTGTTTCATAATCAACATGTACTCCAGTTTTTTCGCCTCGTCCGTCATATAGTCGGGATTGGCCTCTTTCCATTGCCTAAACTCCATAAAACTGTTATTCGATATGATGTCGATCGCCTTCTCTGACAACTCTTTGGTCTCGTCGTTCACCCATTTGTCGTCGTTGCGGACGTAGAGAGTCTCTCGCTTAATATCAGTGCAATGCATCGGGCGCTGGTTTACATCCAGGTTCTTGTACGCCTTATCGAAAATTTCCGAGACCGCCTCTGCATGCCCCAGCTTTTTGTACAACAATACGTCTTCGAGTTTGATCTGAATGCTTTTCGCGAAATCGACCAAGTTGAGAGCGTCTTTGCAGTGCTCGTTTAAAAAAATTTTCAAGTTGAATTTGTTGTTAACGGTGTTGTGATTGTTTGTGTTGCATGTGTACGTATTAACCGGTGTGCTTTTCGCGATGGTCTTGCAAATGTTTGTAATCTGCTTGATTTGCTCCGAGTCGTTGGTCTTGCACTCCTTGAAAGTTTCGATCAACTCGTTCAATTGGTCTTTGTACAAGCTGATTATTTTGTCCTTCTCCTCGAGGAGCTGCTCTTGGTGATTGTTGATAATCATGTTTTGCTTCTCGATGATCTGGTCTTTCTCATCAAGCAATTCGTTGAATTCTTTGTCGAGCTTTTTGTTGTTACTCTTTGCTCGTTTGCCCGACTCGAAGTATTGCTTTTTCTTTGAAAATATCTCTCGGTAGTGAAAATCATTGTTTGACACAATTTCGATTTTTGCATTATTGTTGAAAAATTTGTGGACGGCGCTGGGTGTTCGTGAGTTTGCGAATCGAATAAATCCTTTTATCTCTTTGTTTGTCCTACATACCGAGATATACTTACACATGCCGCTTCTTTCAAGATTACATATATTTTCCCAATCTGAATTCTCAAATTTATTTATTTCGAATGTGAATGTTCGGCTTCGTGACACTTTTTTATATATTCTTGCTAAATAAGATTTTTGGACAAAAATTGTGCTGCGTCATTTTTGTCATTTTTTTCGATATTTTTCTGTGATTTTTTTCCTATAACTTAGTAGGGCAGAATTTTGGTCGACACAGATGCATCACATTACATCAATATGCGTCGAATGTCTTTGTGAAGTTATTTACCTTCATTTTTGTAGGGATTTTTTTCTCTTTTTTCTCTCACATTTTTGAAGATTTTGACGCAGATAATTTTTGTCCATTTTTGTCCAGTCTATTCCAAAAAAATCAAAAAAATCATTTTTCAAAACTTTTCAAACTCCTTACCAGAAATGCAGCGAGACAACAAGTTTTTAAATTTGTGAAAATTTTTTTTTCGAAAAAAAAGATAATCTCGCAGTTTTCATTTTTGGACATTTTTAAAAATGTCCATTTTGGAAATTTTGACCCCGATTTTGTTTTGGGGGTTTTACAAGGGTTTTTTTTAAAAATCCTGTTTTGATCAATTTTTAAAATATTCTTTTACAAGGCCTCTACAACTTTGTAGAGGGCAGAAATAGAATAAATGTCAAGTGTGTCATTTTGCAAATTTTTCAACATTTTTTTGTAAAAAATCCCCCTACAAAAATGGAGGGAGGTTATTCAAATTATGTGAGTAACACATGCCGCAAACATGTGTTGTTTTGTTTTCTATACATTTCTCAACGAATTTATGTAGGGATTTTTTTCTCTTTTTTCTCTCACATTTTTGAAGATTTTTACACAGACAATTTTTGTCCATTTTTGTCCAATGCCTTCCAAAAATTTCAAAAAAAATATTTTTTAAAATGTTAGAAACTCCTTACCATAAATGCAGCGGAAATAAAAATTCTCGAATTTCTGAAAATTTTTTTTTCGAAAAAAAAGATAATCTTGCAGTTTTCATTTTTGGACATTTTTAAAAATGTCCATTTCAGAAATTTCAACCCCGATTTTGTTTTGGGGTTTTACAAGAGGTTTTACAAAATCCTTTTTTTGACCAATTTTTAAAAATATTTCAAAAACCTATCTACAATGTCTCTACAACTTTGTAGAGAGAGAATGCAATAAACTGCGAAGTGTGTAATTTTTGCATTTTTTTCAACGATTTTTTGTTAAAAATCCTTCTACAAAAATGGAGGATGGTTGTTTAAACTTTGTGCATAACACAGTCCGGAAACATGCGTTGTTTTATTTTGTATACAATTGACAACGAATCTTTGTAGGGACTTTTTCTCTCTTTTTCTATCGCATTTTTGAAGATTTTTACACAGACAATTTTTGTCCATTTTTGTCCACCCTCTTAAATTTTTTTCAAAAAAAATATTTTTTAAAATGTTTGAAACTCCTTACCAGAAATGCAGCGAGACACAAATTTCTCAAATTTCTGAAATTTTTTTTTTCAAAAAAAAGATAATCTTGCAGTTTTCATTTTTGGACATTTTTAAAAATGTCCATTTTGGAAATTTTGACCCCGATTTTGTTTTGGGGTTTTACAAGAGGTTTTTTTAAAAATCCATTTTTTGACCAATTTTTAAAATATTTCAAAAACCTATCTACAATGTCTTTGCAAGGTATCTACAACTTTGTAGAGAGAAATAATCCTTAAAATCGAAGTGTGTAATTTTTTGCATTTTTTTCAACGATTTTTTGTAAAAAACCCCTCTACAAAAATGGAGGAATTTTATTCCAACTATATGTATAACACAGTCCGCGAACATGTGTCATTTTGTTTTCTATACATTTCTCAACGAATCTGTGTAGGGACGTTTTCTCTCTTTTTTTCTCACATTTTCGAAGATTTTTACACAGACAATTTTTGTCCATTTTTGTCCATCCTCTGAAATTTTTTTCAAAAAAAATATTTTTTATTTTCTTTCAAACTCCTTACCAGAAATGCAGCGGAAATAAAAATTCTCGAATTTCTGAAAATTTTTTTTTCGAAAAAAAAGATAATCTCGCAGTTTTCATTTTTGGACATTTTTAAAAATGTCCATTTTAGAAATTTTGACCTCGATTTTATTTTGGGGGTTTTACAAGAGGTTTTTTAACAACGTTTTTTATTTGTACGTTTCCTTTTTGGCAACCGTTTTTTTTTACGGTCCTTGGTAAATTTACCTCCAAGACTCGACTTTGGTTTAGTTGTTAACGCATAAAAATCACTCTCTTCTTTTGACACGATAGGATCCGATCCATTCTTTTTGTGCATATTGAACAAGTCTTGAATCATCTTCTGCATACTGTTTGCAGAAATACACGATTCCACGACCTTTTCAACCTCACTAACTTTGCAAAATGACGCAACCTCGTAGTCACCTTTTGACTCCATCATTTGTCTTAACTGATTGCAAACCATCGGATCTTTCTTCTTGCCCAGAAGTTTACTAAAAATCTTGTCGTCACAAAAATGGGAGAGACATTTTGATCTACAAATTTGTCTTTTTACTTTGAACTCTTCAATTTTCGCGCGAATCTCTTGTAAAAAGTTGCCTTGAATACGTTCGTATTCGTTTTTCAACGCATTATTGTAGGATATATTTTTTTCTTCAAACGTTTCCATATATATACTTATTTATACAAAGTTTCGAGTAAGACAAGCGATAGATAACTTGGTTTTCGCTTAATATATTTGTTCAGAAATCCGTATAAATATTTGTTAAGTCACATTACGTATATGCAGTTCATAAGTGTGTTTAATTACGGAGTCATTGAAATGGCGAAAAACCATATAAAATCCTTAAGAGAATGTGGAATTACCAACCATTGTTCATATGTTACAGACGAAGAATCGTTTGCTGAATTAACTGCACTCAATTATCCGGTAATTCATATCAAGAATTCAGAAAAAAATATAGAAAAAATGAATTTTGGAACCACGGATTTCAATAATTTGTCGTTTTTGCGATATTATGTTATTGACACTTTGCTGCAACAGGGGATCGATGTCTGGTATTTGGACGTAGACATCGTTGTTTTAAAAAATCTAATGCCGATTTATTCGGATTTTAAAAACCAAGATATCTATGACACGTGTTTCCAAACAGACTTGAATATGCCATGCACCGGGTGTATGTTATTATTGGCAACAAAGACAAACAAACAATTTATAAAAACCGTTATCCAACAAAAAACGAACCAAACCAATGACCAAATAATGGTTAATGCAATTTTACGAGAAAATCGAAGTATGAAATATCTGCAATTTTCTCATCTTATGTTTCCAAATGGCGTAATGTTTTTTGGAGACGATTTTGTAAATGTTCCAGAACAGTTGATGCATATAAAGAGAGAATATATGAGTACGAAGAAAGAAACATATCTTGTTCATGCGAATTGGATGGTGGGCGACGAGACCAAGAAAAATGCATTCAAAAAATATGGATTATGGAAATTATAAAAAAATCAAACTTTTTTTTTTTGCTTATTTTTTAAATGTTCTATTTTTTTCAAATGCTCTGGTTTCCTTATTATGAGAGTGCAAGAAATATTTTATTCTCCTGGCAGTAAGTCTGTAGTTCGACCACATTGACAGCACTGCATCCCTGGAACTTGATGGTCTTGATTTTGTGAGGAGCGTTTTTCAAGGTTTGAACAACATTTGCGAGAGCTGGTGCTGCAAATACCGTGAGAGTAGTGAGGCTGGGAAAATTTGCAATCCCGTCAAGAGATTTAAATGTGCCATTGGCGCTACAATTTAATTCCATTTCAACCAGCGTTTCGGTTGACCACTCCTGCAAATTTTGCCGGAAAGCGTATCCATTGAGTTTCAACTTTTTAAGTTTATAAAAAATACTCAAGTTATGTAAACGAAATAAGCTGTTTGCGTCACCCAAGGAAGCACAGTTGATTTCTAAATTTTCAGACGAAATTTTGGGGGCAGCCCACGGGAATTGTGTTTGGTTACTAATAGATGCAGGCGAAAACAATAAAACATCAAGTCGATCGATGACTTTAAAGAACTCTTCGCGCTGGTTTACCAAGGCGGTTTCCAAGGTTTCGCAGCGACGTAAGAGACTGTCATACTTTTGGGTCAATGCCTTTACCTCGTGTTCCTGTTTTTGCTCCAAGCGATTAAACGTGAGTGTGAGCTGGCCGTCGTTGGACAAAATCTTCTCGGCTACAAAAAGGGTAAAGTCGACGCGAATAATGCCCCCGACCAAAGCTCTCACTTGGAGTTTCAAGTTGTTCGTTTCAGGGATTAAAGTGATAAGGAACGCCTCGTCGGTTTGTTCAAAACATTTGCGGAGAATGACGCCATGTTCTGATAACGAAAAATGTTTCGAAAAATCTCTCTCGTCGTAAGTGGTTTCATAACACATAAAGTTGACGGTGTCGGTCAGTTTTATGTAAATATTTTTTTCAGTGTGGGAAAGCACGACGGTGTATACGCCGTAAGTAAAAAATGCGGCTGCTGCTGATGTGGACATTTTTTTCGAGGGACGAAAGTTAAATTTATGAAAATATTTGATTACAAGTTTATGTAATTATTATATATAACAAAATGTTTAACCCGGACAAAACGGAAATATTAATGAGGAAAATCGCCAGATATTTATCAACAACATCTTTGTTGGATATATCGAAGCGCGATGAAGACTTTTCATCTGCAATAAAGTCAAATCAAGACGACATCGAATCAATACTTCATGAAGCCAATAAAGATGACAGTAAAATAATACTTCGCTATGATGAGGTAGATCCTTTTATAAAACGCTTTATAAACAGAAGGCAGAGCGAGAGAATTGCACTATGTTCGAAAAATTTAAAAGCAAAGAATCCAAAAATCTCGCTCGATACGGCAAGGAGTTTGTGCGAAACAGTAAACGGTATTTTGAAAGCACCAGATAGGCGAGATGTTCCCGAAAAATTTGATTCATTTTTGCACAAATGGTTTCTTAGTGATTCTGTAACAGAAGAGATTTTAAAAACTATAAATTCAAAAGACCTTTGTTTTTTGCATTCAGTTGAATATTCTTTTACTGAAAAAAAGTTTTATATCTTGAAACAAATCGGACGAGACAATGAAAGTATAGAAGAAATTGATTTTGAAAAATATTATAAAAACCAGATACAAGGGTGTGAATCAAATCTTATGGCAATCCATTTTACTTATTTTTGGCAACACAACCCTCATGGACATGCAACAACGGTGGTTATTGAAAAAGGTAAAAAAAGAAGTGATGGAAAACAATTAATTATAGTTGAACATTTTGACAGTTCGAATATTGACGGAGAAGAAATAAAAGAGCCTTTAGAATATTTTATAAAATCGTTATTTGGTGAAGACGATTTTTATTTCGAATTTTACCACCAGGATAAAGTATGTAATTCTGGAATTCAAGGATATTTGCTAGGTACTCCCTTCTTCGGTAGCTGTACACAATTCGCACTCTGGTATGGCTTCAAACGGTTATTAGAACCGGATCGAACCAGAAATGACGTTGTGACTGAAATGTACACCTTGTTACATAATAACGATCCAGAGACAGTTATGATAAATTTAATAAAACAGTTTCAAAGTTTATTAAATATAAAAATTTCAGAAAATGATGAACTCGATGTGGAAACAAATGGAAGAAATATTAAGTTGCTCAGTTACGAACTCAGAGTCGAAGAACATAAGAAAAAATTGAAAAAATATGAAGAAGCTTTACAAAGTTTATCAAAATCAAACAGCGAAAAAGAGTGGGAAGATGTATATAAATTGCATGATGAAATCGATAATCTACGCTTCGCATACCGTTGGCAAGGAGAGTACGATGAGCAATTGGAAACTAAGTGGAATGAGCTGAATATAATAAAACGACAACTTCATTATAAGAAAAAATTGGAAAAATATGAAGACGCTTTACAAAGTTTATCAAAATCAAACAGCGAAAAAGATTGGGAAGATGTAGATAAATTGAATAATGAGATTGATATTTTACGCATAAGAAACAGTTTGCGAGGAGAGTTCGATGAGCAATTGGAAACTAAGTGGAAAGAGCTGAATATAATAAAACAACAACTTGATTATAAGAAAAAAATGAAAAAATATGAAGACGCTTTAGAAAGTTTATCAAAATCAAACAGTGAAAAAGAGTGGGAAGATGTAGATGAATTGTATAATGAAATCGATAATCTACGCTTCAACTACAATTGGCTCAAAGAGTTCGATCCGCACTTGGAAACTAAGTGGAAAGAGCTTCGGAATAAAAAAG
>Ga0315901_10005408_pt1 | contig 15549 bp, 30 predicted proteins | sample LakEriMetagenome_10_FD_203761 | JGI IMG/M metagenome (GOLD analysis project Ga0315901, IMG submission 203761) | Freshwater fungal communities from buoy surface, Lake Erie, Ohio, United States - Buoy 2 MA116 | ecosystem: Environmental > Aquatic > Freshwater > Lake | place: USA: Lake Erie, Ohio...
ATACTAATGATATTGTAGTAGGGTCTCAACAATACTGTTGCAACAGGTTGAGTAGGAATGCACAATTCCCTAAATATACAGACAGCCATGTAGTCATTGGTATTAGTTATTACAACTGAGTGCAAAGAAAAAAAGCTTCATAGAATTTTGATATAAAACACTGACTCTTATAATCACACAAAGGTGGTTACAGATTTATCTGTTGGTTTGAGTATAATACCCTTTCTTAACTGTAGTTTTGTGTTTCCTACAGGATAACCATGATTATTACCTTGATTGCAAGCAAGTGGTAATAAGTATCAAAATTTTATTTCTTTGTACACTTATAAAAAAGTTGTAATATTCATCTCAGCTCCTACAAATAATAAGTTATTAGAGATGATTACTGTGCACAAGTAGATGACCTCGTTAAGTTTTTTATTTAAGAAAAACATGAAGGAGTGGCTCTATTACAACTATTTTTTCACATAGCATAGGTGTTCCAATGCAGTTAGGTAGAAACGAACCTTGATACTACCAACTTAAAAATAGTACAGATAGAGAGTAATCTGGAACAACACAAATACTTGTAGGATGATGTTAAACCTTCCCTTTCTCTCAAGCATAAACAGTAGGTTAAGCTGTTTAAATTATTCTCTTTGCACTAACTCACTTAGGTGAGCAGTTGTACTATGTATCTCTTACATGAAAGGTAAGAAGCACCAAACCGGGTTTAGTACAACTGAGTGCAGAGAGATTTTTAATTTGTAACCTTTTAAACACAAATCTTTACAAATGAAAACACCACTACCATCTAAAGTAAGACTTTGGAAAAAGTCTCTTGACAACAGTAAAGCTAAGATTGCTGTAGGTAAGTTTAATCCTTCTGGCACTGGTTCTAAAGTATATCATGAGAAGAATGTAGTTATATTAGAGAAATTAATGTTTAAATATGGTTATCTTCTTAATATGTATAAAATGCCTACAAAAGAAGAAAAATATTATTAACACATTTGCACAAAGTTGTAATAGGAGATATAAAGCCTAAACAATAGAAATGAAAGCAAAATTGGTATTAAAGCTGAAATGCAGCATATAAACCTAATAACTTTCTGTTATAACTTGTGCTAATAAATTAATAACAGGCTCCACTATGAGCTAAAAAGTGTATAATATAAAGACTGATACTCTTTGTGTTGAACCAAACTAACGTAGAAGACTGAGTTGTTGATTTATAACCAACAACTGAATGAACGAAATTAGAACATTAGTAATACTGTTATTCTTAACAGCCTGAGATTTACATTCTTTCAAAACTGGTAAAGTAATATGAGAAAGATGTATAAGCTGTATTTTGGCATCAACCAAACAATGCAGGTTCTATAAGTGTGTAGGTTAAACACACTTAATTTTTTTGCACACAACTAAAATTTAAAACATGTTCATTGACAACAGAAATTTTGCATCAGGTAATTATAATTATGGTTTATATAATAATAAACCAGCCTATTATGATTCTTACCGTAAGATCATCTATGTATTCAAAGACATATCATCTAAACGTATTAAGACCAATAATAATTTTAGTTCATATAACAGATGGAATAAAATAGTGTTTGTAACAAACAAACAACTTTTATCTATAGATTATATGAGTGAGATTAAAGATTGTGTCTTTGATGGTAAACTTGGTACTAGATATTCAACTCGTAGTAGTTGTGGTTCTTATCATTGGTGTCGTAAAGAAGGTAATATACCTATGCCTAGAAAATCCTAATAAAAAGGTCGGTTAATGCTGAAATAACCGTAAAGCATTTATTTTTAAACTCTTATTGTTACCAAAGAGTAATAAACAAATGGTAGCTCAAACTCAAAAAACTATTTAATTTTGTAACCTTTTAAAACTCTACACATGTTTGAAGCAACAATGGGAGAAATGGTTTTGGATTTCCAAATCAACTCCATGAACAAATTTATAACTGAACATGGTGAAGAAGCATTTTCAGATGCTGTATTTAATCATGCTTTTAGTGAAGTTGCTGATGCTTATATTTATCCTTGTGATGAAATGAGAGCTACAGCTAACTTTAGTGTTATACAAAAAGCATTTATTAATGCTTATGTGTAAAAAGCTAATGTATTGAAGTACTATAGAAAGGCAGTGATATTCTGCGTATTCCTGAGGTATGAAGAGAAACTGCCTCATTTTTTTTGTAACTTTTTAAAACCCAAATAAAAATGAGAACAATCATTTTAATTACACTTGTTGCATTATTTGCATCATGTGAGAGACAATCTACTTTTAGAGTTTGTGAAACAAATGAAAAAGTAGTATTGTTTAATGACATTTATAATATTGGTGATACTGTTGTACTTGTACAAACAGTTGATCCATTAAATGAATTGTCATTTGAACTTGATCACAACTGGATTAACTTTGATGGAACCTATAATTATTTAGGTGACATTGGTTACTATAAAGCAGTTGTAATAAACTAATTTCTTTTTCTTTAATCCTTTAAAAACAAAAACAATGGAATTAAATAGAGAACTTAAACATTATCTAAAACATAGAGATGAAGTAATTGATAAATTAATAAACTTATTAATTACAACAAAAGAATATAACGGTTATGTAATTGGAAATCCTGAGTTTAATGCTATAGGTATGTTAAATCATATTATTGAGTATGATAATAAAGCAGGAAGCGTATCTGAATTAATTGAATTGTCTAATCTAAATAACTAAAGTTTTTAAAATTTCACTTTTTAACCCTCTAAAACAAACAAAATGGTACAACTACCTAAGAATTGCAAAGTAATTTACGGAGAAACAGGAGTATTCGTAAAAATGGTTTATGCTACAACATTACCTATTGGTGAGCATAATGGTATCAATGTGTTCAAATCATCTAAAAGTGGTAAGAACTATTTTGAGTTAAACTTTCATGTTGATTATCAAAAAAGTATGCCTATGAAAGTAACTGAAGCTTATTTTGAACACAAGAAAAAAGCTATGCGGTTTAACAGAATGAAGAAACAAGAGCAACTTCAAAGAGAAATTAATTTGATCTCTGAAAATAAATATCCTGGAAAATGGTTGTTCTAGTTACAATTCTTGCTTGGGAACTATTGAAATATATAGTTTCCAAGCTTTGGTACAAACTCGTATCATGAAACAGTTTATTCAAATCTTGATTTTAATGTGTATAGTAGCTGCAATCACTAGCTGTGCATCAAGTAAGAAATATGGTTGCAAAGGACTATCAGCTCATCCTAATTATAAAAAGAGCTGGACAAAAAACTAATACACACATTTTTTTATTCACTTTTCAATTCAAAAAAAATGACAACAGAAGAAAGATTGCTGATTAAAAAGGAAATTTCTGATTATAAAAGGTATAAGAATACCTCTAAATATCAGGAAAGCAAGCAGGAATTGCTTTCACATTTAATGAAATGTGAGTTTCCTAATTGGGGTTCTATAGTTTTAAAACTATCATGAAAACCCTACAAGTGTTAATTCTCGCTTTAGTGGTGTGTATTTGCACCACTAAAGTTTTTTCTCTAATCCTTAAACTTAAAAACAATGTATCAAGGACAAATTTTCAAAAAAGGTGATGATCATTTTGTTTATATAAATGATAATTCACTAAAACAAAAAGTATATCCATTATCAGATATACAAAGTTTAAATTTTATTGACAGATTCAATTCTGAAATTGTTGAAGTTCAACTAATTCCAAATCAAGGTGAACTTGATGAACAACCTGAATATACTGCAAGAATCATTAATGTTCAAGAGTATGACGTGGTTAAAGGAATTGATTAAACCTAAAACAGTAAAATCAGATGATTTTCTGAAAAAACCAAAATTAACTAAAATTGAAGGATATACTCATAAATTATCCTTTAATGAAACATTTTCTCACATTCATAAACAAATAAAACAATGAACACATCTTTTGTAATGCCTATTAGGTGGAATGAAGAACACATGTCACAAATTGATATTTTACACAAAAAATTGCAAATGCAATTTATGTGGTCAGATAAATTTATCAATGAAGGTGATGTACAAATGTTCTACAAATGTCAGAATGACATTACTAAAATTAAGTTACTAATCAGAAAGATAAAAGAAGAAAACAAACAACAACAATTCAATAAAAACAAATCAAAACAATTTAAAAACAATTAGAAATCATGAGTAACATCGTAATCAAAACAGCACAATCAGAGATTAAACAAGACAAAAATGGTCGTAATTACAGAACAATTACATTTGGTGAAGTAAAATTCATTGATACACCATTTGGTAAAATGGTAGTACCTGCAACACAAGCACGTACTACAAAAATCAATTGCTATGAAACCAATTATCTTGGTAAACAAGATCCAGGTTATGCAGATGCAATATTTAACCAAAGCAATCCTGCCAATGGTGGGTGGTTCATGGGTTCTATTGAAACTCGTGAAGTAGAGGGATATGATATTCCTACTGCTGATGGTGGTGTAAGAACTGTAAATACCTACACAACAGTAGTATTTGCAGATACTGATTCTCCTGCATTTGAATCAGCTGTAAAGTCAACCTTTAATTCTAAAGGTCATGCTTTAACAACAGCTGATGTTCCAACAAATACTCAAGTTCTTGAGGCTTTGAGAGCACAAATTGCTGGATAATTAGTAAATCAATTGTTGTTTGTTTAAAAGAGCCCTGATTAAGTTCAGGGTTCTTTTTATGCTCAGGTGATGAAATTGGTAAACATGTAGGACTTAAAATCCTATGGCATTAGCTTTGAGGGTTCGATTCCCTCCTTGAGCACTAACCTTTAAAATCAATAATTATGTTAATTTACAATTTCTTTTTATTTTTTATCATTATTTTATCATTGTCTAAAATGATATTCAATTGGAATATTGACTATGATGAAGTTAATGATCAATTTATTTTGCATTATACAATTTGGAAGAAAAGAAAATGTGTTGTACTTTTGCAAATTAAATAATAATTGGGCCCGAAAGGATATGCCTCATATAGTGAATATTAACAAGCAAGTAGTCCTTTGCCTAATAATGTGTGGACTTAAATAATTAGTAGGTAACAATAGTTGGAAACTCTATTGAACTTGGCACTAAGGCTGATCTAGTAGGTCAGTCTGCCATCGCAGACCTTGTAGCATCATTTAATGATGTTGAAACTCCTGTACTTGAGTTAGTCTAAATAAGTACAAAACTGGCCTCGTTTAGGGTGCTGCCAGATTAAAAGTGAACCTCCCACTTTGTTAGTTTGATGGCAAAATTAAACTAAATATTCAGCTGGACACATGAAGAAAAATTGTGTACCTAAACTTGTAGAAACTTAATTGAAATTATGTGAGATACATGAGTTCGAATCTCATCGGGTCCACAAGAGGACTTCTCATCCTCAAATAACCTGTACCCTTGAAAAACTCGTATTATTAAGAAAGGGTCCACACTCAGAAGTGGAAGTCCTATTAACTTAGGACGGAGTATCATCGGATACATTCTTATAGATAAGCAGGTTAGCTCTGATATAAAAGGGTAAGAGAATAAAGAGCAAAACAGTCAGGTGGCGGAATTGGTAGACGCTGACCACAATAAGATAGGTTTACAATATGGTCTTAAAATTACTTATCATACAGGTTCGAATCCTGTCCTGACTACAAAACACAGGTAGAAAAAGATTAAACAATGAGGATTAATGTAGAGCTTAGTCATGCACCAACAGTTACATCTGATTTCTAGAATAGGATTGAACTAGTTGGAACTTCCTCATTAAAATACTAACAGGGGTGTTAGTTGGTGGATGCGTTATCAAGTTAGACTTGATGGCCCTAAATAGAGAGGTATATGGTGTAGTGGATTAAGTTTCCAAGCATGCTCTATTTTTAACAAAATTAAATTATTAACAATGGAATTTAAAAAATTTGATCAAGGTAAACCTAAATTTACAATGATACCTCAATTAGCATTAAAAGAAGTTGCTAAAGTATTTACACATGGTGCTGATAAATATGGTGAATTTAATTATTCAGGTAATGGTGATGTATTAAGATATATAGATGCTTTACACAGACATACTAATCAATATTTAACAGGTGAAGACATGGATGAATCTGGTGTACATCATTTAGCTTGTGTAGCTGCTAATGCATTAATGGCATTAGATGGTATATTAAATAATAGTATAAATGATAATAGAAATAAAACTTATTTAAAATGAAAGTATTACAATTTATTGAAGGTAATTTAAAAATGTTAGGTGATAAATTAAATATATTACCTCAGCATGAAAGAGAACAAGTATTATACAGATCTGAGATTTGTAAGAATGATTGTATGAAAAAAGGTAAATGTATATATTGTGGATGTTCAGTTCCTGGTAAATTATATGTTAAAAAATCATGTAATAAAGGTAAAAGATTTCCTGATATGATGAGTGTTGAAGATTGGAATAAATTTAAGATTGATAATAATATTACAATATCATGAAAAAAGTATGGGTATGGGATTTAGAAACCCTTGATGTTTTTACAGCTACTTTTTTAGATAGAGATTCAGATGAAACAAGAATATTTGTTATTGACAATGAACTTGATGATAAAGAACAAATGTTTGAATTTCTAAACAATGAAGTATCAGGTCTTATAGGTTTTAATTCTATAAACTTTGATGCTCAGATATTAGAATATATGTATAGACATCCTAATTGTACACCAGGTGATATTAGGAGATATGCACATATAATAACATCTGACAATGATAGACAATTAGATGTACCTGAATGGAGATTAAGACACAAACATTTAGATTTATATAGAATACATCATTTTGACAATAAGAATAAAAGAACAGGTCTTAAATGGTGTGAATTTTCTATGGATTTAGATAATATAGAAGACATGCCATCACAAGGTGAAGGTAGTAATTGGTTAGAAATGGTTCTTAGTTATAATCTAAATGATGTTATTGCTACTAAAGAATTATATAAGAGAACTATTAATATGATAGAGTTAAGAAAGAAACTTACTAAATTATACAATATTAATCTTATAAATGCATCTGATAGTAAAATAGGTTCAGAGTTAATGCTAAATATTTATTGTAATAAAACTGGCAAAAATAAGAAAGATGTCAGAAGTATGAGAACATTTAGAAAGAGCATTAAAGGTTCTGATATAGTATTTGATTACATAAATTTTAAATCTGATGAATTTAATAAAATTCTAGATTATTTTAAAAATTGTGAATTAGCAAATACTAAGTCTGATGGTAATGTTAGTATTACATATAAAGATTTTCAGTTTGATTATGGTAAAGGTGGTATTCACGGTAGTATAAATAATGCTATTGTAGAATCTGATGAAAATTATATGATAATAGATGCTGACGTAAGTTCACTATATCCTAGTATTGCTATTGTTAATGAATTATATCCTAAGCATTTAGGTAAAGATTTTCCTAAAATCTATAAAGAGGAAATTGTAATTCCAAGATTAGAAGCAAAGAAAACTGGAGATAAAGTATTAGCTGATGGATTTAAGTTGAGTGCTAATTCAGTATATGGTAAGTCTAATGATATGTATTCATGGTTATATGATCCACAATATACTATGGCAACAACTATTAATGGTCAGTTATTATTGACCATGTTAGCTGAAATGCTAATGGATATTGAGGATAATAAACTTATTCAAATTAATACTGATGGTTTAACTATGAGAATACCAAAAAGTCAAATTAGTAATTATTATGATATCTGTATTGATTGGATGAATAAAACTAAACTTCAATTAGAGTATGCTGAATATAGTAAAATGGTAATATTTGATGTTAATAATTATTTGGCATTCTATACTAATGGTAAATATAAAGCTAAAGGTAGATGTGAGTTTGAAGATATTCCATTACATAAAAACAAATCACATGCTATTATTCCTTATGCTTTCTATATGTATCATAAAAATAGTACAAATGTTAAAGATACTATTATGAATCATAAAAATATATTTGATTTTTGTGCTGGTGTTAAATCTAAAAGTTCAGATAAAAGAGGTAATAATTGGTATCAATTACATTGGATAGAAGATGGGGAATATAAAACTCAGAAACTATCTAAAACTGTAAGATATTTTATATCTAATAAAGGTAAATGGTTATTTAAACATTCAGAAGATGGTAGTAAAGCTCATGTAGAAGCTCCATATAAACACAGATCATTTTCTAAAGATTGGAAAGTAACTTATTTTAACAAAGCATTTTATCCTGATGATTTTAGTAAGTATGATATTGATTATTCATATTATATAAATAAAGCTAAAGAATGGATTGCTGATATAAATATAAAAGAACAATTAACATTATTCTAAAGGTATATTTTTTAATTAATTTTGTACAATGAAACAAATAATAATATTGTTTATATTAATATCTAATTTACTTAATGCACAGTTTGTTAAAATTGATACTAACAATGTTATTCAGAATTTAAGACAATTAACAACTTGTGATACATCACAATTAAAAGCTAAACAAATAAATGAATATCCTTTAAATTATGAATATCTTATTAGTAATAATTATTGTAATACTATTAATCCTTTTTCCAGAAATATATCTTATAGTTTTACCTTTGACATTAATTTTCATGGTAATATTATCATTAATATTGGGTACAATATCATTGGCTGTACTAGCGTACAGTTTAGTGATCTCACTCTTATTGATAACACTACCTGTCAAACTGTTGGTCAGGGCTTTGAGTTCCAAGTTCAGAAGGATCACAAATACACATGGCAAGTAAAAGCAACAGCATCAGGAAGTTTATGTAAAGGATTTAATTCTATATGCCCTTATTGGTTAAATGTAACACCATTGCCAGTAGAATTAGATTATTTTAAAGCATTTAATGATAGTAATTATGTAGAATTATCTTGGGCAACATTTAGTGAAACTAATTCAGATTATTTTGAATTATTAAAATCTAATGATTTTATTACATTTTATTATGTAGGTAAAATAAAAGCTCAAGGTAATTCTAATTATTATACTGTTTATAATTTTAAAGATTATAATGTATCACAGTATATAACTTATTATCAATTATCACAATATGATTTTAATGGTACTAAATATAACAAAGGTGTTATATATGTAGAACCTAGTAAAAGTATTTACTATACAGTTTATGATATAATGGGTAATGTAAGTAATTTAATTACTCCAGGATTTAAAATCATAAAATATTCTAATGGTATTGTAAAAAAGAGAATAATATATTAAATTAATATGACACCAAAAGAAAAAGCACAAGAGCTCATAGATTATTTTTGTAATCTTAAACAAACTAAATTATCAGATTATTCAAAGATTTATTTACCTACTGCTAAAGTATGTGCTTTAAAAGTATGTGATGAAGTATTAGGTTATATGGGTGCTGATAGAGGATATGAATTTTGGTCTGAAGTAAAACAACAAATACAAGTGTTATGAACTGGAAAAATTTTAATTTTTGGAATTTTTGGGTTCCAATGATATTTTTTATTGTTGGAATATTATTAGGAATAATGTTTCCTCGTAATCATAAGCCAACAAAAGAATATCCTATTGAAGTTCAATCATATTGGGAAACAAGTGGTTATCAATCATATCCTACTATGGAATGTGACTCAATAAAAGGAGACACATTATGGAAAGATGGAAATAAGATTGTAGCTAAAAACATTATTAATATAACATTTAAATGAAAATACGACTAATTAAAGTAATTTTTACATTACCATTTATGGTTTTAGATATGATAATACTACCAATTCAATTGATTTATTGGATATTTTCAGGCAAATTATTAACACCACTAATACAACAATTATGGGAAGCAGAATGAAACAGACCGCAGTTGAATGGTTAGAACAAGAGTTTATTAAACTTGAAAAAACAATTGGTGTTTTTGGAGTGATGTATGAAATTATTGAACAAGCCAAACAAATGGAAAAACAACAGATAATAGATGCTTATGGGCGAGGTATAGTAGATGAAGCAGGTGAAATACTTGATGTAACAAAAGATGCAGAACAATACTATAATGAAACTTATGAATTGGATAAAAATAATAAATAGTCCATTTAAACTATTTAAGTTAAAATGGTATATTGGTAAAACAGCAATAGGTGTTCCATATTTCTTTCCTAGAAAATGGGTTAAAGCCACACCTGAAAGAGCTTATAAAGCTACACTAGAAGAAATAGCACGTACGGAAAATTATAACAAAATGAATCCTAATTACGCTCGTAAAATAAAACCATATGAAGAGATTTATGCGGAGAAAATGAGATATCAATATCCTGTACCTATTAAAGTGGGTTTTAGTTCATGTGGGTTAGGATGGAAAACCAAATGGAGTGAAACTGATTATAGGCATGAATACAATCCAGTATTATCATTTGTATTTTTTGGTTATCAAATAGCAGTTACTGTTGTAGAACCTGATCATACTTACTGGGAAACTTGGTTGTATTATGAAAGAAATACTGATAAAAGTAAATCTCAGTTAGAAAGATTGTTGCAATGTATGGATAATGTAAAAAACATTTGGGTTAAATATGATGGTGATAAACAAATTAAAACTAATCACTATAATTTTATTCTTAAAAAGAAATATTTGAAATATATTGAGAAATATGGGAAATAAACAGACAGCAGTTGAATGGTTGGTGAAGGAACTTGAAGAACATCATGTATTCCATGACATTCAGAATACAAACGCATTTCAGATAGCCAAACAAATGGAAAAAGACCAAATAATGGATGCTGCTAATACTTTATTATATAGAGGAACAGGTCCTGGTGATATGTGGGCAGAGCAATACTATAACGAAACCTTTAAATCAAAAAGCATTGAAGAATTTAAAAAGAAATAATATGACAGTAAAAGAATTTTCAGACAGAACAAGTGAATTAATTAAAATGCATCCAAATCAAGCAGATTTATTATGTATTGCTACAACAGATGCTTTTGATGAAGAAGATAATTCACTTATGTTAGATAAACTAATGAACTGGTGTTTAGAAATATGTGCAAATAATGTTATTATAGATAGTGTAACAATTTAAAAAAAATATTATGAATTTAGAAAAAGAATTTTTACCCTACGAACAGGCATTAGAACTTAAAGAATTAGGGTTTGATGAACCTTGTTTTGGAGATTGGAATTACAATAATGGTGAAATTAACTACTGGTATGATGAAGAAATTCAAAATGAAAGAACCAACAAATGGTTTTTAAATTTAGAAGAACAGTTCCCTAAAATGAATAAAAATGGATGTACTGCACCAACATTCTCACAAGCATTTAGATGGTTTAGGGAGAATCATAATTGGCAAAATTCAATAGACCCAACTGCTGACCAGCATAGTCGTCAATTAGGTTATAACTATTGGATTTGGAATTATAAAACAGGGGAAGAATATCATACAATGCCAAAAAATAGACCAGCTGGTGATTGGGAATATAAAACCTACGAAGAAGCTGAACTGGCTTGCCTTAATAAACTAATTGAAATAACTAAAACTAAATAAGATGAACAAAGAATTTATACCTTACGAACCATCCTTAGCACTCAAAGAAATAGGGTTTGATGAATGGTGTTATAAAGTTTATGAAAAAAATAGTAGATTATGTAATACTTATGAATCTACTAGATGGCAAAATGAAAATCCTGAATTAGTAATAGGAGCACCACTATACCAACAAGCATTCTCTTTCTTTAGAGAGAAGTATGGATTACCGTCACATATTGCTACCTATTGGCAACACGACTGGAATAATTATTCTTATCAATACTATTTTGTTCAGGATAAAGTAGAATGGAATGGTATAGAACATTATAAAACCTACGAAGAAGCAAAACTTGCTTGCCTTAACAAATTAATTGAAATTGTAAAACAAAAATAATCATGGGAGAAATAATTTTAAAATTTGATTCTGTTGAAGAAGCTAATGATGCTAGAACTGCATTAGATGGTCATAAATGGAAACATGTTATGTGGGATTTAGACCAAAGACTTAGAGCTGTTGTAAAATATAATGCAGGTTTACTTGATTCTGAAAAAGAAGCTACTGATGAAGAAGCTAATGTTGCTGATAAATTAAGAGAAGTTATTAGAGAAATTTTACAAGATAATAATTTAAGTTTAGAATATTAATATGAAAACAGTAATTTATAAAAACAGATATAGTGATGAAATAAAGTTTACTCAAACATCTAATAATCAAATATCAATGGAAGGTGGTGAGTTTTATAGGTATGGATATGCTAATAATTATTTAGATGCATATTTAAAATATTGTGAAGATGTTGATAACCCTATAGATATTAAAACATTCATTGATAAATTATTTGAGTATGATAGTGAAACAGGTTATAATCCTGAATTTAAACCATATCAAAGTTTAGTAAAATCTACAAACAATATTAACATGGTAGATCCTTCAGGTGGTCCTTATTTAGCTACAAATATGAATATGGATCAATTTGGATTGAAAGGTGTAATTAAAGGATTTCAAATTGATAATGATAAAATAACAATAATTGTAAAATGAAATATAAAATAGAATTATCTTTTGATGAATTATGTTTAATTGAAAGATCTTTAGAATTATATGGTAGAGTAGGCATGTTACAATTTGAATATCTTACTTTATGTAATTCTTTACAAAAGTTAATATGGAATAAAGAAGTATCTTCAGAATTTAGAAATAAAACTGATGAATTAAAATCATTATTTGGTTATCCTTCTAATGGTAATCCTGGTATCTTAAATACTGAAGATGTAAATGATGATGCAAGAATTGCTATACATTTATATCAAATAATAAGACATCAAAGATGGTTAGATGATACTGATCCTGATAAAAATAAATATCATACAGTATCAGCTTATCCTGCAGATACTTGTCAATTAGCTGGAATGAAAACTCCTGATTTTAAATTTATAAAATGAAAAAACTAATATTACTTTTATTAATTAGTAATTTATGTTTTGCTCAAAAACAACTTAATCAATGGAGATTTGGTAGAAATTGTGGATTAGATTTTAATTCAGGTAATCCAATACCAGTAAGTGGTAGTGCTATGAGTACTACTGAAGGTGTTAGCAGTATTGCTGATGTTAATGGTAATCTATTATTTTACACAGATGGTATTAGAGTATGGAATAAGAATAATATACAAATGCCTAATGGTTTTGGATTATTAGGTGATGTAAGTAGTACACAATCAGGTGTTATTGTGCAAAGACCTAAAAGTAGCAGATATTATTATATTTTTACTGTTGCTCAACAACAAAGATCATTTGGTATTAATTATTCTGTTGTAGATATTACCTTAAATAGTGGATTAGGTGATGTAATTACTAAAAATGTATCTATGCAAAGAAATTCATCTGAAAAGATTTGTATAGTAAGACATTGTAATAATATTGATTTTTGGGTTGTTACAAGAGATATAGGTAGAACTTTCAGAGTATGGTTAGTTACTGCTGCTGGAATTAATATGGTTCCTGTAGTAAGTAATATAAGTACAATTAATGTAAGTTCTGATACATTGAATCCTGCTATTAACTCTGGTAAGTTAGGTCAATTAAAAGCTAATCCACAAGGTAATAGATTAGGGTGTTGTTATTATGATCCTATAAACATTACAGCATCTTATGTGTTTAATAATAGTACTGGAGTAGTGAGTAATGAAAATATACTTTCTACATCAAGTATAAGAACAAGAAATTACGGATGTGAGTTTTCTCCTAATGGTAGATATTTGTATGTGTGTTATAACACAGGTAACTTTTTAGATCAGTATGATCTATGTAATCCTACAGTTAATTTAAGTAGAATAGTTATAGCAACAAATATAGGTTCTTTAATTGGTAGTCTTCAATTGGCAACTAATGGTAAGATTTATATAACTAAATCAGAACCTATAGGCACATTAAGTTCATTATCCGTAATTAATAATCCTGATATAGGTGGTATAGGTTGTAATTTATCATTATGGAGTGTACCAACTAATTGTTCAACTAGTTTTGGATTACCCAATAATGCTCAGTATTATTTAAAACCATATGAAGTACCATTTAAATATAATATAAACTGTCAAAAAGTAAATTTTTATTTACCTTGGATAAGTGTATTAGAATGTTTAAATAACTTAGATCTATTAGATTTGTTGTGGGATTTTGGTGATGGTAATACAAGTACTGAAAACAATCCTATACATAATTACAATAACATAGGTACTTATAATGTTAATCTTTATTTAACATTTAATTGTTATAAAGATACTATAAGTAATGTAATAACAATAAACAACATAAACGTAAACTTAAAAACAAACTAATATGATAGTAAACTTAAAAATAAATGATGATGTTGAAATTGAAGTATTTGGTAGTTATGATTCTGGTGAACCAGCAACATATTATCCAGTGGATAGTTCAAATCCCGGCTATCCCCCTATTTTTGAAATTGATGAAATTAAATTAATTAAAGGTACATTGCTTGATTTTTTACTAGCATATAGTAATAATGCATGGTCTTTATTAGAGAACATTGAACAAGATTGCATAAACAATATAAACAGATAAATATGAAACTTACACAATCACAAATTAAAGCATTAGCATTTCAAATTCATGCAGAATTTCAAACAGCAATTGCAAAAGAACGTAAAGAAATTATTAAAAATCAAGTTGAAAAATTTATGAAAACAGATGTTGGTAAAGCTATTCATAAAGTAAATACTACATTTTTTGATAATTCAAATATAATTACCAATTATGAAATTGAAAGATTTGCTTTTAAATTTTATGGTACAACAATGGAAGAAGAACTTCCTAAACTTATACCACTTAGTACTATTGAAAATCAAATAGTAATTAATACAATAGAATCAAATGATTTACAAGAAATAATTTCTAAAGTAAAAGAAGCATTTAATGTCTAAAAAATCACAAGTTCAAAATGAAGCATTAAATTCTTGGATAGATAATAATTGTAAAGGTTCACTTGCAATGGCTACTGGTGCAGGTAAATCAAGATGTGCATTGTTAGCTATTGAATATTTAATAAAAGTATTAGAGATTAAAAAACCTAAAGTTTTATTAGCTGTTCCTACAGAAAGTTTAAGAGATCAAAATTGGTTAGATGAGTTTAAGAAATGGAAAATGACTAAATACTATAAGTTTTTAGACAGGTATTGTTATGTTTCATTAAATAAAATTAATTATCAAACTTATGATCTTGTAATACTTGATGAGCTCCAGAATTTAACTGAGAATAGTGCTAAATTCTTTTCACAAAATGATTGTAAAAGAATTATAGGTTTATCTGCAACACCTCCATCTGATGAGATTAAAAAGATGTTAATTAATCTTCATTGTCCAATAGTTTATGAATATAAATTAGATGAAGCTGTTGAAAATGGTGTAGTAGCACCATATAAAATTAATTTAGTTGAAATACAATTAGATAATACTGATAAGTA
>Ga0315901_10005410_pt1 | contig 15544 bp, 12 predicted proteins | sample LakEriMetagenome_10_FD_203761 | JGI IMG/M metagenome (GOLD analysis project Ga0315901, IMG submission 203761) | Freshwater fungal communities from buoy surface, Lake Erie, Ohio, United States - Buoy 2 MA116 | ecosystem: Environmental > Aquatic > Freshwater > Lake | place: USA: Lake Erie, Ohio...
CCAACGTGTGCAATTTAACTTTGGTCCGATGGAAGATGAAAACGGCCGCATGGGGACACAAACCTCCACCAGCCTTGCGACGCGCTCCGGCACACTTTATCACTCGCAAAACGGCTCCGAAGCAGGATATCTCAAATCATTGAAGGTTGACCAAGAGGGCAACCTTCGTGCGGTGTTTACCAACGGTTTGGAGCGACGCCTTGGCGCAGTGGCTCTGGCCACATTTCCGAGCCCGGCCGGGTTGCAGAAGGCTGGGCAAAACTGTTACGGAAAAACATATCGGTCCGGTGAACCCAGTATCGGAACTCCGCAAACGGGTGCGCGTGGCTCGGTGTACTCTGCCTCGCTTGAAGAATCCAACGTGGACCTCGCGTCCCAGTTTGTGGATATGATTACGACTCAGCGTGGCTTTCAGGCGAACTCAAAGATAATCACGACTTCAGACAGCATGCTCGAGGAGATCATCGGTCTGAAACGTTAATGAAGGACTATTATTGAACTCACTCCGCTCCGAGCTGTGTGAACTGGTCACAGACCTCCGCTGCAGGCCGCGGGACTCCCTCCTTCGCGGCCTGTCTCTCATTTTTATGACCATCATTTCAGCCATGTTTGGCGCGCTGGCGTGCGAATATGGAGCGAAAAATTTTCCCGATGCACAAATTATTTTTCGCCTCCTCGGTGTTTTTTGGATAGGGACACGGATGCGAGCTCTTGGCAATATGCTGCATGAATGCAGTCATGGTATTTTTGTGCGTGAAGCTTCCCACAATGCAATCTTCGGACAATGCCTTTCGATCATCGATCTGTGCTCTTATCCAGCATATTGCAAACAACATGCAACTCATCATGCACATCTGGGAGATCCTGAACTGGATTTGGATCTTAGATCGCGATTTCCTTTACTCATGCCTCGAAAAAAAAATAATTCAATATGGTTTATCCTCTTGTATGCTGTTTTTCTCGTACCACTCTGGCTCGTCATGATGCGGCCAATTTTTTGGGACCGGCAATCTCCCTTTTGGTCAAATTGTGCAAGATTGGTGTTTGTAGCAGCACTCACAAGTGCACTTGCGTCTTCCTCTACTCGTTTTTATGTAGTCTTGTATTGGTTTATTCCATACATAACCTCCTATCAATGGATGCGAATTTTCTCAGATGCCTGCGACCACCTGTATCTCACAAACAGCGAAAACATTCTCGAACGCAGTCGCAATCATCTTTTCAAAAGACAGTGGGTCAATTCTGTTTTGTTTCCGCGCCATGACGGGTTTCACCTGATTCATCACCTTTTTCCCGCGATGCCGACCCGATTTTATCCTGAGATTCACGGTCGTCTCTTGACGAATCCGTGGTATGCCCGCCGGAAACACTTTTTGATAAATGGATCAAATCGGAAATCCCTGTGCTCTAAAATGCCAGTTACATTTCACGGCCAGAGTAAATAATCGCTGCCGATCGGGTCGCGCTGTTTTTCAAGAAAATCCTCCCGCATCGCCAAATCGCTCAAATTCTTTGGTTCAGCCCGAACGTCTGAGTAGGTCAAGAACGTATGCTTTCCATCCTTACCCTCAACCATCAATGTATTCGGTTGACGTTGTGCAATTCCCGCGACCCGCACATCCTGCTCGACGTCCCAATCATCCCCGCGCTTGCGGGTTATCGTCACCACATCATCGGTCTGAAACTCATGAAGCTTGGGTGGTGGTACGCGACGGATTGTCTTTACTTCACCATCGCCCGAGCGGTAGCTAACGACGTAAGGTGCCCGACTGAATTCAATTTTGCCTGCCATAAAAAAACCCCAAGTCTTTACTTGGGGTATCGGGCAAATTTTTGCACTCTTGAGAAAATTAAATAATTTCGCGCCCCGCAATGGTGCCAGCGGTACGACTAGAGCAACCACACGTCCGGTTGCCGGCCGACTCAAAGGGGGCACCACATGCGATACATCGCCGCACTTTAATCACAATGGGGGACAATCCCGCCAAACGACGTGCAATGTTTTTTTGTTCGATGTCCTTGACCACACTTGGTGGGAGGGTTTTGATCTTCAAACCATCCGAGGTGGATGGCCCTAGCGCCTCTGCCGAGCCCGCCAGATCCGTTGTAACAGATCCAGATGATGAGGTCTCAGACAAAGTCACACATAATTTCTTGTTCAACATATTTTTACCCTCGCTGTCATTGACTCTCCGGAGGAGAGACACTCTCCTACACCGACTCTGCAAAAGCTATGCCGTCACCCGTTCGCTTGGTGAACGTCTGCAACAGCTTGTTGACTGGCAGCTACAATTCCCAAGGATGAAAGAGCTTCGGCGCATGTCAAGAACGTTCCCAGGGTGTAGTCTGAGGCGATGACATATTGTTTGATCGTCTGACACAGTGTCCAAAGTTTATACACTGGTGTGTGATTACTGGAGTGAGCCAAGGATATCATTGATCGAAGTCATGTGGAGCTCTGATAGTGAACATTAATTCAGTCTTTTGTTTATTGCCGAGCCTGGTGCGGCTTGTCCTGGTTGGACTGTCCTTTGCGTGGACCATGACACTCCCGAGCGCTTGCCGCACATTGGGCCTGTCGACGGAGCAAAGCGAGCACGCTGGGAAGCCTGAAGGCGAAAGTTCCGATTGGAATGAACCAACGAGCCAGATGCAGCTCCTTTCGCTTTCTGCTGAGGACTATCAGGGCTTGAGCTCCAAGGGCGCTCCTTTATTTTGGCAACCGATTCTGATGCCACTGCGCAGCGGAATCGCACTGGCAGACAAAACTTTCGCTCTTGGTTTCACAGGTTTATATGGAAACGTGGACGGCAGACTTCCCGACAATGGACAATGTCTTTGGCTGCCTCATTCCTCGCCAACTCCCGTACTGAACGAAAACCTCTCGGTGGCCCCTCTGCCAACCGAGATTTCTCTGGAGACTGGAACGGCCGCACAAACCAAAAACACCAGCGGTCAAATGTTTCTAATTCATGACCGAATTTCTCGATTCGTCCGTGCGATTGGATTTTTTAATGACGAAGGAAAAGCCAGCTGCCTGTTGCCCGAGGGACGTTGGCTGGTATCGACCGGTTTCGGAGAGGCAAGAGTCCATAAGCCTTTCAGTGTTCAGTCGAAACACAAAACACAAATAACACTGCGCGCACATCCACGTGCAAAAATCATTGTTCGAAGCGGAAAAGACACAGGCCTTCAGTTTGGCGATCTGATGCGCATCGGGAGGTTGAGAAGCCAACAACCCGTAGCGCAAGCCACCGGTGACTTGCCCGATGTTCCAATGACTGTTCAAGACGATCTGATCCGACCGGTCCTCACACCCTCTGAAAACGGCGGAGTCCGAGAATATTTGTTTACCTCATTGATGATTCAAAGATCTGAATTCACACTTCTGCTCGAACCCGGAGAATATGCAATAGGACTTTGGCGCGACGGGTTTATACATCGCTGCATGTCACGTCTCGTTGTGCGACCAGACGAACAGGCCATACTTGCTTGTGAGCAAAACAAAGGAAGCAGCAATTCTCTGAACGATTCTGAAATAAAGCAAAATCCATTTGAGCCATCGGTGCAAATTTTGAATCCATCTCTCAAACAATATATTTTTGATGGAAGTTTCTTGCCTTCGCGACTCCTGAATCAAGGCTCATTTCGAGCTTGGATGCACAAGAACGGTGTCAATCGTTTTTTGCGCGCAGGACGGACGTTTGAGAACAATCAACAGGTTCAATTTATCCTACAACCCCTTTTGCAATCTTTTTCAAACGACCGTCTCATTAGGCCGGATGGCCCCTACATCGGTGATTTTCGACTCACCCAAAAATCAGCGACCGATGAATCCATGGGGCGCTCACCGTTTGCCCGTCTCCTGTTTGCACAAGCAGGAATCAATGTTGAATCCATTGTCTCAAGAATTTTCCGACCTGCTTTTGCACACTCAATCCTGATGGCAGGAAGTTCTGAAAGAGGTTTTCTTGAAGGTGTCGTTCCACTCACTTTTCGCACCTATTTGCGATTCAGAGAAAATCGAAACCTTCGGACCGAAGACGCCGAATCGTTTGCTTCTAACGGTGCACAGCTTGAGTGGCTGGAACCATCACCCGGTCTGAGCGGAACACCATTAAAAATAGGCCCACAGCAGCATATCAGGGTTCGACTCTCTGTTCCTCCCGAAGATACAACCGAATTTCTCACGATGTTCATCAATGGCGAGCAGTACAAACAATGGACCATCCCAAGTACTCCTGCCAAAGGCTCGATGCGGACTCTCGACATTGATGAGAAGATTCTGATGACCGAAGATTTTACAGTTGGATTTGCTTCGTGGGGTAAAAACTATCTCCCGGAATTTATGTACGGCGTAAGACAACTTCCAGCACTCGGGATATCTCGCAGTTATTGTTTTGATATCAATGAAAATTCAGTATGTGATCGTAACTAAAAAGGACCATCCTCATGTTCTCTCATGAACGCGTCTTACAGGATTTTCAGCAGCGAAGTCTTTTTTTGAATGACCCTTCAAATGCCAAAGCCTTTGCCCTCATGATTGATCACACTCTCTTAAAAATGTCTGCAGATGAATCTCATTACATTGAAATCATCTCACAGGCTGTTGAACATCATTTCCGCTCCATCTGTATTCCCAGTTGTCGGGTCGAATTGGCGTCACACCGTCTTGATCAAATGAATGCCGACAGCCATCTACCGCTCATCTGCACTGTGATTGGATTCCCAAATGGCTATTCGCTCACAGAATGTAAAGTTGCAGAAGTGATTGCCAGTGAAAAACATGGCGCGAATGAATTCGACTATGTACAGAACATCGGTTGGGTCAAAGAGGGGCACTGGCAGCGCCTTGAGGAAGAAGCAAATGCTCTTGTTAACGCTGCTCAAGATGATTTGGTCAAGGTGATTCTTGAAACTTCTCTTCTGAGCGAAGAGGAAATTTTTCAGTCAGCACTGGCTGCGGCACGCGGAGGGGTCCATGTTCTCAAAACGTCAACCGGCTTTGGTGCTCGTGGAGCATCTCTCCGCGACATTGAGATTCTAAACCGTGTTGTTGATATGATTCAGACTGAAAAAGGTTACACGCTTGGGATAAAGGCAAGCGGCGGTATCCGAAACATGCAAGATGCAGCGAATCTAATTAAGACTGGCGCATCACGTTTGGGAGCTAGTGCAGGCATCGACTTGTTAGCCGAGCTACACGCGGCGCATTCGCATCCTCCAACAGAAACAAAAATTCAAGAAAACGAAGATAAATATTAATATGAAAGGTTTTTGAGATGTTTCTGCCACAAGAAATTATCAGAAAAAAAAGAGACAAGTTAGAGCTCACTCAGGATGAAATTTATTTTTTGATCCATGCCTTTTCGACAGGTCAACTTCCCGACTATCAAATGGCAGCCTTCGCCATGGCCACACTTCTCAATGGAATGAACACCAGCGAAACAACTCATTTGCTGCAGGCAATGATTCAGAGCGGTGAACGAATGAACTGGACGCCGCTACGTGAGAAGGGACGATTGTGTGTGGATAAACACTCAACAGGAGGCGTAGGTGACAAGACGTCACTGGTGATTCTTCCGCTTCTGGTTGCCGATGGCCTAGCGGTTCCAATGGTGGCAGGCCGCGGTCTGGGGCACACCGGAGGGACGGTCGATAAGCTTGAAGCCATTCCGGGTTTCAATGCACAACCGGAGTCACATCAGTTTAACGCATGGATGTTCGCACAAGGGGCCGCTTTTGGTGCACAGACAGAGAAGTTTGTTCCCGCCGACAAAAAGCTCTACGCACTGCGTGATGTCACTGCGACCGTTGAAAGTATTCCGCTGATCACTGCGAGCATCATGTCAAAAAAACTGTCCGAGGATCTGGATGCGCTAATCCTCGACGTTAAATTCGGTTCTGGTGCATTTTTACAATCTTTGGAAAAGGCCGAAGAACTCGCTCGCTCGCTTGTTAATGTCGGCAAATTGAGCGGATGCAGAGTTGAGGCAGCCCTCACCAACATGGATGAACCTTTGGGCCGTGCTGCCGGACATGCATGCGAGGTTGTTGAATCCCTCGACATCCTTCAGGGCTTTGGCGCAGCTGATACACGAGAACTCTGCCTTCAACTAGCAGCACGAGCTGCTGTACTCGCCTATCAGGACACTTCACCTGATGCTCACGCGCGTGCTTACATGCGGATGAAAGATCACCTCATGAGTGGTCGTGCCTATGAAATTTTTCTATCAATTGCCGTGCAGCAAGGTGCTCAGCGTCCAGCACTGGAGAGACGTGACACCGGTTGGATCAATGATGGTGTCTGCGACGTTGCCGTGATTTCAAGAGAAAAAATACGCAAGCAAATAGCGGCTATCAACACGCGTGATTTAGGTCTCTTATTAATTGAAATGGGCGCCGGCCGACTCAAAAAGGAAGATGTCATCGATCACAAGGTTGGCCTCGTGCAGATAAAGAAAGTCGGTGAATGGGTCGAATCCGGAGAGCCCGTTTGTTTTTTACGAATCAGACACAATGAACAGCGCAAAGAAGACTTTATCAAAAGGGCACTCAGCGCTTTTCAGCTGGCTGATGAAAGTGAGACAGTTAAAAATCCGCCATTGATCTTCAAATGGATTCAATAAAAGATTGAGAGACAAGAAGGCTTCTGATTGAGGAGAACCTGATGAGCAACAAATGGCTAAGTCATGCGTATTGGCGATTTGCGATTGTGCTGATTCTTGGCTTTGCCAGCGGACTTCCTTTGGCACTCACCTCCGCGACGATGCAGGCCTGGTTGTCCACCGATAACGTCGACATCGCCACTATCGGATTTTTTTCATTGGTTGGACTCCCCTACACCTTTAAATTTTTATGGGCTCCGTTGATGGATCGGTTCGAGCCACCCTTCTTGCGACGCCGCCAAGGCTGGCTTGTGCTGACTCAACTGGGAACAGCAGCCGCTCTGGCTCTTCTGTCAACTTTGAGTCCGTCCCAAAGCACGCAATTATTTTCTTTGATCGCCGTGACGATTGCAGTTTTTTCTGCTTCTCAGGATATCGTTGTGGACGCCTACAGAACTGATCTTGTCGAACATCACGAGCGGGGTTTTTCATCGGCTGTTTATGTGTTCGGTTATCGCGTTGCGATGATTCTTTCGGGTGGCATTGCATTGATTTGGGCCGATCCCGTAAAGGGAAATGGTCTGACCTGGCCAGAGATATACAGAATCATGGCTATAATCATGACCGTCGTAGCGCTGATTTCGTTTTTCTTGCTGCCTCCCGTTAAATTTGTTTCGAGCGAAAAACGATCAGATGCAAAATCCGACGTTATTGGATTTTTTGCTGTTGTCATTGCCGTTGTGCTTGGATATCAATTCACAACCCGCATTGCCAACCCCACGTCTGCTCAACTGCTTTCTGGATTTTTTCCGCCTGAGGGCGACAAACCCAATCCAAATTTAAAAGCTTGGGCTGATCTCCTCGGACTTTTTGCCGGCCTCTTTTTTACATTGCCACTCGCTTGGTACGCTTCGGTCAAGGCACGCTACGAAACGCTGAATGTTGCATTAAAAAATTATTTTTCTCTTAAAAGTTCCATCAGCATTCTTGTTTTTATTGTCTTTTACAAACTCGGCGATGCCTTTGCGAGTGCACTCCTGACGCCATTTTTGCTGAAGGGTGTTGGATTCGCACAGGCCGAAATCGGAGTCGTCAACAAGATTATTGGAATCTGGCTGACCATTGCCGGAGCATTGGCAGGCGGCGCCCTGATGATAAAAATTGGACTCTATCGCTCACTCATGACCTTTGGCATTCTGCAAATGCTCTCCAACTTGGGCTTTTGGTTGGTCGCAACACAGGGCAAGGGCTCATGGGGCGAATTTCTCTTGCCTGCTTTTAACTTGGGACTTGTGTCTCTGAAAGAATCAACACACGTCGACACCCTTTTGGTCTTTGCTGTGGGCATTGAAAATATCACCTCGGGCATGGGGACCGCTGCCTTTGTTGCTTTGCTGATGTCACTGTGTAACCAAAAATTTACGGCAACCCAATATGCACTTCTTTCAGCATTTTCAGCAGTGGGTCGAGTGTGGGTCGGGCCCTTGGCAGGTGCTGCAGCCACGACGATTGGATGGCCCGCATTTTTTATTATCTCAACGGGAATGGCGGTTCCCGGATTACTCATGCTGATGAAACTCAAACCGATCGTCTTTGAGCTCGAGGCACCCAAAGACGTCGCGTTAGCTGACGATTGATTCAGTTGCAAAAAGGCGCGCCCTCGTTTGCTGCTATGAGGGAGGCTGAATCGGACATTTCTGCCCCCGTGTGCACAGCCGAAGCACGAGAAGCCACCGGCACGGATGAAGGCCGCGTTTGAACATTAGCAACACTTTGTGAAAGGCCTTCATCATCTGAGGGAAGAGCAAGGATCGACGCTCCCCCCGAGACAGGAACACCATCGACCGTGTGCAAAACCAGCAGTGGTATAAATCCACTCAGGGTTATCATTGAGCCACTGTCTGTCCCCGAAAACTTAATCTTCGAACGGTCCTTTGGCAGCGTCAAGAACAAAGCCCCATCACCCTTGTCGGGGATTGGAATCGCCTGCAGGCCCTCCGCCTGATCACCAAAAAGAGCCGAAGACTGAATCAGGCCAAACATGGGTCTTTTTTTCTTCGAGATTGGGTCGGTCACAACCGCGTTTGAGGCTAAATTGACGGATTTAGGTAAAGCCGGAAGTCGCCCGCCACTGACCCTAAATAGATTCTTAAGTGCGACCGTTCTGTCGTTCATCACCTTCTCTAATTGTTCATTTAATTTTTCCATGACAAGTCCCTTAAGAAGACTCTTGACTTGCTGTCCTGTGTAGGAAGAAATTTCTGGCAACAAGTCTCTGCCGGCGTTCATATCATCAATTCCAGCCCCAATGCTGTTCAGCTTTTCAAGGACGTTTTTCGATTTGCCGTCAACATCTGTCTCAACCAAAAATTTCTGTGCGAGGTTCACAAGGTTCGATCGGACCGAACAGAGTGGCAGATGCGGATCGCCGGAGGGAAGCGATTGACAGACTTTTTTGTTGAGATATCCCGCAAGCCAACTGTAGCGCCTCATTCGATTTGCACCTTGAGTGCTATGAATCCAACTCACCCATTTTGAGTGCTCATTGAAGACAGCCCCCCGCTCACCGGAGGCGGCCTGTTGTGCGCTTTTTCTGTTCTCGAGGTAACTCTTAAGTCTCTTAAATTTTGTCACCCCTACGTCTGCGGATGAAATTTTCAATCGACGCACTCCTGCATCCTGCGTTGACCAACAATTCACCTGCCCCCCAGCAGAAGGGCTGAAGTTTCCTTTGTCTGTGCAATACGTCAGACCCCAGCTCGCCGATGCTGACTCTGTTTTAGGATAAAAAGCTTCAGTCATTTGCGGAATATCTGTTATCTGCTCCGCCACTTCGGTTGCCATCGGGATATTGAGTCCTTTAACACCATTCAGGAAGGCCTTTTTTCTTTCAAAAAAATCATCTTTAACCGGAATATTTTTGATATATCCATTTCCAGACGGCACATATACCGAGATTGACAGACGCGGGATTTGAGCTCCATCCTCACGAACACAGTGATGAGGCGTAAATGCATCCAGAGTTAACTCATTATGCGAAGCAGACGTGAGCATAAAAGTCGCTGTACAGGCTTTTCCATCGATCTGGACATAGCCACCCGCGGGCGCCTTGGGTTCAAGGCTCTGAACCAAGCGCGAATCCGACAGCACCGCCTGGCTCGAACTGCAATCATTTCGCCCTGCGGGACGACAGCCCACCAAGCCCAACGACAAAAGCAAACCATACTGTGGCAAAAATTTAATCTTCATGAGATCCCTATCGGCTCTTCTTCGAAGAAACTTAACCGAATTTGAAGATAAATTTGGAATCTTTGATTAAGAACTAAAATCAGACGCTTATCGTCACAAGCTTCAAATGATCTCCCAGTGGAGATGCAAAAAAATCTTCGGGTGCTGCTCCTTCGAACATCATCAAATTCGCCCTCCGCCCGACACTCAAAACACCATGGGTCTTTTCGATACCCATTGCATACGCTGCATGGCGGGTAATTCCGGTTAAAACTTCGGTGAGAGCAAAACCACCTTTGACCAGCGCAAGAAAGGCCGCAAACCAGAGAGAATTCATAGGAGCACTTCCCGGATTAAAGTCCGATGCAATCGCAGGACGAACTCCAGCTGATCGCAGTTTGCGGCCTTCGACAAAGGCAATATTTGAAAAGAAACTTGTGAGCGGCAAAACCACAGGCATCACTCCCAATGCTTGCAATTTAACAAGATCGGAGTCGGTGGCATACTGCAAATGATCAACGCTCAAAACGCGTCCGCGGCCTCGCTTGCGTTGAGCGGTCTGTTCCAGACGCTGTGCAAGTGCAACCGCTGTTTCACAACCACCGCTGCGAGAAAATTCATCGGCATGAATGTGGACGTCAAATCCGTACTGCAACGCGGCAGACAACCAACGATCGGCTTGCTCACGCGTGAAGTAATTACGCTCAAGAAAGATATCTGCCGCAAGCGGAAGACATTGTTTCAATCCCTCAAACTTCTGAGCAACCGCTGCATACTTTGGAAGTGCATCAATCAATGCCTGAATGTAATGGTCGAGCCCATGCAATTCAGGACACGCTGCATGCGGCCCCAAAAGAGTTGGAGCCATGAGTGGCAACAGAGATTTATCCGGATCCTCTGCGTGTGCTTCATATAAGCATTCAAGCAGTCGCAATTCTTGATCTACACTCAGGCCATAGCCCGTCTTAGCTTCCCAAGCGACTACGCCGCGGGACACAGCCTGTCGAGCACGCTGGAGATATGAATTTTTTAACTCCAAGACGGATGCTGTGCGAGTCGCGCGCATGCTGACAATGATTCCTCCGCCTCGTGCAGCGACCTCCTCATAGCTGAGCCCCTGAGCCTTTAAGACAGTTTCATTCGCACGAGAGCCCGCAAAAATGGGATGTGTATGAGCATCAACAAGACCAGGCATGACGACGCATCCACGCCCCTGAATCACACGCGCACCTGTCACATTCGAGGCGGCGTTGGCGCCAATGGCCTTGATCTCTCCACCCTCGATGACAATATCCGAATCTTTTAGAGCACCAAGCAAAACATTCGAAGTGCTTTCAACTTCGGATGCATTTTCGCAATCCATGGTGAGCACTAACGCGTTGCGTATGACGATCTTTTCAGATCCGGTGGCGGAAAGAATTTCAGGAGTGACGTTAAAATTTGATGCCATAATCAACTCCTCTTACTCCGTTTTAACGGTACCTCGGATAAAACCGCGGTTGTGTCTCGGTCACGGTATCAGAACTCATTCGTTCACGCGCGATGTCTCTCGAAATTTCATAGCCTGCATCTGCATGGCGAAATACACCCATCGCAGGATCAAAACTCAAAACACGGCTGAGACGACGACCAGCCTCAGGCGAACCATCCGCAACAATCACCATTCCAGAGTGCAAGGAATAGCCCATACCCACTCCTCCGCCATGATGAAAGCTGACCCACGTTGCACCGCTCGCAATATTTCCAAACGCATTGAGCAAAGCCCAATCCGCCACGGCGTCGGTTCCATCTTTCATGGCCTCAGTTTCACGATTAGGAGAGGCCACGCTTCCACAATCCAGATGGTCGCGACCAATAACAATTGGACAACTCAATTCACCGGACGCGACCATCTCATTGAGCTTCAAGCCTGCACGCGCGCGCTCGCCATAATTCAACCACAAAATACGCGCAGGTAAGCCTTGGACAGAGACTCTTTGCGGCGCATGTTCCAGCCAACGCTGCACGCCGTCATTGCTGGCAAACATTTCGCGAAGGACGGCATCCGCCTTTTTAAGATCCGCCGGATCACCTGACAAACAGGCAAAACGAAAGGGTCCGCGGCCTTCACAGAACAGCGGCCGTATATAGGCGGGCACAAATCCGGGAATATCGAATGCATTTTCAACGCCCATCTCTTTGGCCATCGCACGTATGTTGTTGCCATAATCAAACGTTGGAATCCCGCGGCTTTTGAGTTCCAGAAGTGCCCGCACATGCACAGCAATGCTCCTCATGGCATCCTGACGCACCTTTTGCGGGTTTGTTTTTCGCTCAGCTGCAACGGTTTCCAGCGAGTAACCGAGGGGGACATAGCCGTAAAGAGGATCGTGAGCGGACGTCTGGTCGGTGACCAACGCGGGGGTAAAGTCCGGACGCTGAATCAGACGCGGAAGAATGTCTGCAGCATTTCCGATAATCGCCAAACTCTTAGCTTCGCCTGCCTGCATATGACGATGTAACGAGGCCATCGCATCGTCAATCGAGTCATGAATCTCATCCAAATATTTTGTGCGGACACGCATCTCTGCACGCGAACGATCCACTTCAATTCCCAGAAAACAGGCACCTGTCAAAACGGCAGCCAAAGGCTGAGCACCACCCATCCCGCCTAAACCGCTAGAAAAAACAAATTTTCCGCGTGCTTTGCCATGATAATGCTGATTAAAGGCTTCATAAAATGTTTCGTAGGTTCCCTGAACGATTCCCTGCGAGCCAATGTATATCCAACTACCGGCAGTCATTTGCCCGTACATCATCAACCCTTGTTTCTCGAGAGCATCAAACTGTTCCCAAGTGGCCCAACGGCCGACCAGATTGCTGTTTGCAAGCAATACCCGAGGTGCATCCGCATGCGTTTTGATGCGTGCAACGGCAGCACCACTTTGAACAAGAAATGTTTCGTCGGACTCAAGGTCCTGCAGAGCCGCCGTGATACGATCAAAGTCGTCAGGACTCCGGGCTGCCTTGCCGCGTCCGCCGTAGACCACCAAGTCTTCAGGACGCTCAGCCACTTGAGCATCGAGGTTGTTCAAAAGCATGCGCAGTGCTGCTTCCTGCAGCCAGCCTCTGGTATGAAGCTGCCGACCTGTCGGTGCAGGATTGCCTGGCTGAAACTTCTTCTTTTGAAACGTCATTTGAAAACCTTTCCGTTCGAGGAATTGCCCGCCCACACTGAAGGACTCTCGCTGAAGATGAGCGCGTCTGCCGTCAAAGACAAACAAAATTTTCAATTAGATTATTGCAATTGCTGGAAGCCGCAAGACGACCCGCGCGGAAATTTTCAAACAATGAATCGCAGTCGTTTTGAGCATCATCCACGGTTCAGGGGCGAAAGGCAGGTGGACGACTGTCGCGTCTTGCAGGAAGGAGTTCCCCACAGCAGAGCGGCTGAAAATGGTGACTTTATTCACATGAACCGCTCCCCTGGAACTTTTGGCATTTACATAATTTTCTTTAATTTTATCCCATATTATTTGATTTTTAATAGACTTTTTTATTATGACAAAAAAGTTTCTTAGAAGCTAAGGAGAAATGTTGACTTGGAGGACTTCCGTGAATTCAACTGACTTCAAATTATCCTCATGGTCAGGAGCCTGTGACCATACGCGCAGAGCGCCAACGGATTATTTTATCCCCAAGGACCTGCAGGGAGATTTCGGCCGACTCAAAGAAGTCCTCTCACCAGTTTTGCGATCAGAACGCATAGCTCGTTTTGTTCAGGTCGCCTCCACGCGAACTCGCACAGTCATGCCGGTATTTGAAAGTACTCATCATAGCCACAATATTAGTGCTGTTCTGCGCACGGCTGATGCTTTTGGCTTTCAAGACGTCAGCTTTGTCTATCATCAACCTGATATGAAGTTCAGATTGGGTGACAGTGTTGATCGCGGCTCAAGTTCATGGTTGATGATCCGCCGTTCGACATCCATTCAGCAATGTGCACAGGCTCTAAAATCATCCGGCTACAAGCTATTTCTTGTTTCACTACCGACCTTTTCACGCACAAGTGAAAATTATCAAAATTCTCTTCCCAGTTTTTCAGCACAGCAAATTGGGAGTCAGAAATTTTTGGAAGCTGTTGGCACTGGGCGCATTGCATTGATTTTTGGTAATGAAAAATTCGGTGTCGCTGCTGATTGGATTCAACACGCAGATGGTTATTTGCATATCGAAATGACAGGATTTGTTGAATCTCTGAACGTCTCTGTTTGCGCTGGCATCTTATTCCATTCCCTCCGAACTCAATGGTTGGACCAATCTTCCAGACATGCCATGACAACTTCAGAACAACTCCTTTTGCTTGAACATTGGCTTGCTTCATCGTGTGAAAATGCACGGCCTATCATCGAGCGTGAACGGCCTCTTCTGTTACCTTGGTTCGAATTTGTGCGCAGCGGTAAATTTTTTAATCCCTTTTAATAATGACCGGAAGTTCAAGAGATAAAGCGATTGTGATGACTTTTTTAGAGCATTGAGACAAGATTAGGGTAACTGTTTGAGAGGGTTCAACGTTGAACCGTCTTTACGAATTTCAAAATGAAGGTGGGGGGTAATTGTCGGGCCTGATGCGTTCCCCGTTCGGCCAGAGGTTGCGATTTTTGCGCCTTGTTCAACATAGGTTCCGTGACTGTAAGCAAACGATGTCAGGTGAGCATAACGGCTCAGATATCCGCCCGAATGCTGCACATCGACTACATTTCCATAAGACGCTTCAAAGGCCGGATCGATGATTGTCCCCTCACGTGCTGCAATAATCTCTTCTCCGACGGAAGCAACAATATCGATGCCCTGATGACCTTTTCCCGAACTTCTGGGTGCGCCATACTCTCCACTGCCACCTGCGTCATTGCGAATCTGTCGTCCCTGCGTTGGCCATACAAATCCACTGCTCGAAAGATCAGAACTTTTTCCGGAGTCTACTTTAGCTCCTTGGCTCCAATGGTTTGCAAACAAGAAGCCGGACGTGAGCTCGCAGCCCTCGAGCTTCGTTTGCAGCTCAATCGCCCAATGCTGCCTTACAGCAGCGCCAGGAGCCGCTTGAAGAACCAGTTTTGTCCCCTGAGCAATCTCACATTTTTCCGCAACATCTAGTTTAGATGAATCATCATTCCGCTTCTTAAGGAACGTTCGCGTCAGAGCCGTCACGACACGCTCGGGTGGAGCCTGCTCGAAGGATCCGGTTGGAGCAGGTTGCGGTGCCGCGCCTTTTTCGTCATCTTTCCTTTGAACGGGCTGAGAAGGCTTGTCCAGGCAACCGACAAGCATCAACCACACTGGAATCAAATTCCGCTTTGCTTGTCGTGATAACATCCCCCACTCCTCGCAGCCTACAAATCAATTGTTCAAGGTTTTCGGTCAATCTGAGCAGGATCTTTCGGCAATAATTGCCGAGTCAGACATTGATTCCGCATGAGTCCCTTTGCTAAGAACACTCTGTTAGCCAACTTTCCCCTGACCAAACGAGGTTCACGTGTTTCAGGAAAATCTTAGATTTCTTCGTTTTGAATCGGCGCTTCTGAAAGGTTTTCCACTCATCAAAAGCGCTTCAAGACTTTTGACCGTTCTTCTGCCTCCCCACTATTCTGCGCAGAATCATTACCCAACCGTTTGGATGTTGGATGGATACTTGGGAACCGGTCGCAGCCAGATGTCAGACTCCGGATTTT
>Ga0315901_10005413_pt1 | contig 15541 bp, 13 predicted proteins | sample LakEriMetagenome_10_FD_203761 | JGI IMG/M metagenome (GOLD analysis project Ga0315901, IMG submission 203761) | Freshwater fungal communities from buoy surface, Lake Erie, Ohio, United States - Buoy 2 MA116 | ecosystem: Environmental > Aquatic > Freshwater > Lake | place: USA: Lake Erie, Ohio...
GGTTGTCGTCAACAGGAATTGACGGGTCTTCATCATGCTCTACCCTGAACTCTTCAAGCAACTCGAAGCCGTCCGCTGGAACATGGACACCGACATCCCCTGGGACCGGTTCGATGCCTCCAAGCTTTCTGACGAGCAGGCCCGCACGGTGAAAATGAACGCCATCACGGAGTGGGCGGCATTGCCTGCCACCGAGATGTTCCTGCGCGACAACCGCGAAGACAGCGATTTCTCCGCCTTCATGAGCGTGTGGTTCTTCGAGGAACAGAAACACTCGCTGGTGCTGATGGAGTACCTGCGGCGCTTCCGGCCGGAACTGGCTCCCACGGAAGCGGAGTTGCACGAGGTGCGGTTCGAGTTCGATCCGGCGCCGGCGCTCGAGACCCTCATGCTGCACTTCTGCGGCGAGATTCGCCTGAACCACTGGTACCGGCGCGCCGCCGAGTGGCACAGCGAGCCGGTCATCAAGGCCATCTACGAAACCCTGGCCCGTGACGAAGCCCGCCATGGCGGTGCCTACCTGCGCTACATGAAGCGCGCCCTGACGCGTTGTGGCGATGAGGCGCGTGCGGCTTTCGCGAAGGTGGGTGTGCTGATGGCCAGTGCCCGCCGCACGGCGCAGGCCCTGCACCCGACCAACTTGCATGTCAACGAGCGCCTGTTCCCGCGTGACACCGTGCAGAGCCGTCTGCCTGACCCGGCTTGGCTGGAGCGCTGGCTGGACAAACAGATCCAGTTCGACAGCGTGTGGGAAGGCAAGGTGGTTGACCGCATCCTGCACAACCTGGGCCTGCTGATGGAGCGCAGCTTCGCCAGCGTGCAGGAGCTCAACCGCTACCGCAAGGACGTCACGCAGGCGCTGGCGGCCAAGGCGGCAGTATCTTCTGCCGCGGCTGCCGCCCAGCCCGCCACTGCCGCCTGAGGCCGCGCCCCGGCACCGGGCAGGGCCCGGTGCCCGCCAGAAGACCTCGTTCAGGAGGCCTTGGGCAGCGTGGCGGTCTTGCGATCGGCAGCCACGCGCTGGATGCTCGGCCGGTCGCCCAGCTGCTTCACGTAGCCCTTCCAGTCCACGCCGTGGGCCAGCAGCAGGTCTTCACCCAGCACGCTCTTGGTGGCCATGCCCACCAGCGGCAGGCTGACCCAGGCCGAGCAGTCGGCAATGGTGAAACTGTCTCCCGCCACATAAGGTGAGAACTTCGCCAGCCGCTTGAAGGCGGGGATGTGGCGGTCCAGCTGCTTGCGCACGCGCGCCTGGGTACCCTCACTGACCGTGCCGCCAAAGAAGGCCTGCGCGTACAACTCACGGGCGACCAGCTCCAGATGCAGGTCGATGAAGGTGGCCAGTTCGCGCACCTTGGCGGCGGCGAAGGGCTCGGCCGGCACCAAGGCCGGTTGCGGGTAAGCCGCCTCGATCCAGTCCACGATCACCTGGCTCTCGCACAGTGCACCCTGAGGCGTGCGGATGAACGGGATCTTGCCCAGCGGAGAAGCCGACAGCACGGCTTCGTCCTGGGAGCCGGTCATGACGTGCTCTTCCTGAAAGGGCACGCCTTTTTCCAGCAGGGCCAGCTTGACCTTGTTGTAGTAGTTGGAGATGGGAAATCCGCACAGCGTGATCATGCAAGGCGCTCCTGTTCAGGATGAGGGTTGGCAAGAAAGGGAGGGACAGATTGTCAGGTCCTGAGCGGATGGCCGCGTACGGCCGCGTGCAACGCCACCAGGCCCATCGTGAAGGTCCCACTCACTAGGCCTGCCGCATGAGCGGCCACCGCCACCGGAATGTCCCAACCCGGTACGGTCTTCACGGCTCCCTCCCAGGGGGCCTCCAGGGCCACTTTGGTCAGCAGGCCCAGCCAGACCGCGCCGCCTATCAGACGATGGCGTGCCGGGCCGGTCACCACCAGCGTCACCGCGGCCACGGCCACGGCGGCATGCAGCAGGCCTGAGAGGCCGCCATGAGGGCTGACCGCCGGTGCCCAGAGCAGCAGCACCTGGGTGAGCGGCCAGGCGGCAGCGGCGGCCAGGACAGCGCGCGCAGTCAGTCGGGCCGCGGTGCCGAAGGCGGCGACCACGGCGCAGCCTGCCAGGTTGGCCGCCAGATGCTGCGGGCTGTAGTGCACCAGCGCCGCAGTCCAGGCGCGCCAGGGCTGCTGCCAGGCTTCGGCGGTGCGCCACTCCAGTGCCGGCGCCCAGGTGCCCAGGGGTCCGGCCCGCAGGTCGTGGGCGAACACCAAGGTGGCCAGCAGCGCCAGCGCGGCGCAGCTGGCCGGCCAGGCCGCCGTCAACCAAAGACGTGATGCCACAGGGCCTGCACGGCCTCGCGTGGCTCGGCGTGGGTCTGGGTGTCGAAGTGCGTGGGTTGCTCGTCCAGACGCGCCCGGTGCTGGGCGCGCCGCAACTCGCGGTAGGCGTCTGCGGCGGCACGCCCCATGCCAGCGGGCAGCAGGCCCGCGTCCTCAGCGCGCTGCAGCAGGGCGATGTTGCCCACGTTGCCCAGCAGGGCAGGGTGCGCGGCCCCATGGGCCAGCACCAGATGCTGCACAGCGAACTCGGCGTCCATCATCCCGCCCGGGCTGTGCTTGACATCAAACCGGCCCTCTTTGACGGCGTGCGCGCCGCGCACCCGCTCTCGCATGGCCTGGATTTCCGAGCGCAGTGCCTGTTCATCCCGGGGCGCCGTGAGCACGGCGGTTCGCGCCGTCTCGAACCGCGGTTCGATGCCGCGCGCGCCCGCGCAAAAGCGCGCCCGGGTGACAGCCTGGTGCTCCCAGGTCCAGGCCGTGTTGCTGCCCCGGCCCACCTGGTAGCGCTCGAAGGCCGAGATCGAGGTTACCAGCAGCCCCGAGCTGCCATTGGGCCGCAGGGCGGTGTCGATGTCATACAGCTCGCCCGCCGCTGTACGCAAGGTCAGCCAGGTGATGACCTTGCGCACAAAGCCGGCGTAGACCTCCTGGGCCCGGTCGGGGTCAGGCTCATCGCCATCGTCGTAGAGAAAGACCACGTCCAGATCGCTGCCGTAGCCCAGCTCCTTGCCCCCCAGCTTGCCATAAGCGATGACCGCCAGCGAAGGCTCCGGCCGGTGGCGCTGCCGGTAGTTGGCCCAGGCCCAGCGGATGACCGTGTCCAGTACGGCGTCGGCCAGTGCTGACAGGTCGTCGGCCACCTGCTCCACCGTCAGCCGCCCTTCCACGTCGCGCACCAGTGTGCGGAAGACCTCGGCGTGGTGGGCGCGTCGAAGGGTGTCCAACAGGGACTCTTCGTCCGCCTGGCCCGAACGCACCCAGGCGGCGTGGCGCTGCTCCAGGTCGTGCGTGAACTCCTGGCGGTCGAAGCGCTCGTGCAGCAGGCGTTCATCGGCCAGCTCATCGATCACGCCCGGGTGGCGCATCAGGTACTGCATCGGCCAGCGGGCCAGCCCCAGCAGGCGCAGCAGCCGGTTCTGCACTTCAGGGCGCTCCACCAGCAGCGCCAGGTAGCTTTCGCGACGCAGCAGCGGCTCCACCCAGTCGATGAAGCGCAGTGCAGCTTCCAGGCTGCACACGCCTTCGGCGATGCAGGCCTCGGTGCGCTGTACCAGACGGCCCAGCCGCACCTTGCTCTCGTCGCGCAGGCCCGCCACCCGGGGTTGGCGGCTCCACTGCCGTACCCGCTCCGCCAGCCCATCAGGCAGGCGTTCGAGCAGGTCCTCGCTGTCGATGGGCAGGGGGCCCTGGCCACAGGTGCGGCACACGCCGCGCACCGTGGTCTGCGCCTGGCCGTCGTGCAGCAGCGCATCGAACTCGTTGGCCACGAACTCGCGCACCTCTCCCAGCTGGTCCAACAGTTCGCAGGCGCCGCCGTCGTTCATGCCCAGCGAGCGGGCGATCCAGTCCAGATCGGCATCGTCCGTGGGCAGCAGGTGGGTTTGCTGGTCGTCCAGGTACTGGATGCGGTGTTCGATCTGGCGCAGCAGCACGTAGCCCTGGGCCAGCCGCTCGGCCGTGCCGGGTTTCATCAGGCCGCGCACCACCAGCCGCTGCAACCCGCGCAGCGTGGAACGCGTGCGGATCTCCGGGAAGTGGCCGCCCCGTGCCACGAGCATCAGCTGGACGATGAACTCGATCTCGCGGATGCCTCCGCGGGAGAGCTTGACGTCATTGGCGCGTTGGGGGCGGCCTGCCGCCCGGCGCTGCGCCTCGTCGCGGATCTTGCGGTGCAGCTGACGCAGGCCCTCGAAGACCCCGTAGTCCAGGTACTTGCGGTAGACAAAGGGTGTGACCAGCGAGCGCAAAGCCTTGCCACGGCCGCTGTCCACGGACGCCTGGGGCGCGACGATGCGGCTCTTCAGCCACGCAAAGCGTTCCCACTCCCGCCCCTGCACCTGGAAGTATTCCTCCAGCATCCCCAGGCTCACCACGGCCGGGCCGGAATTGCCGTTGGGGCGCAAGGCCAGGTCGACCCTGAAAACGAAGCCATCGTCCGTGGTGTCGCCGATCAGCGTGTACAGCCGCTTGGCCACCTGGGTGAAGTACTCATGGGCCGACACCACACTGGTGCGCGGGCTGCCGTCGGCGGCCCCGCTGGGGACCACGCCCAGCGTCTCACCGTCGTCCTCGTACACGTAGATGAGATCGATGTCCGAGGATACGTTCAGCTCGCGGGCTCCGAGCTTGCCCATGCCCACGATCCAGAAGTCGATGTCCTGCCCGACGGCATCACGCGGGGGACCAAAGCGCGCGTCGCAGTCCAGGCGGGCCTGGGCCAGCGCCGCTTCCAACGTCACCTCGGCCAGGATGGTCATGGTGTGGGTGACGTCGTCGAGCGAGGCCGCCTGCTCGATGTCGAGCACCGCCAGCCGTTCCAACACCAGCTGGCGCGTGACCCGCATCGCGCTGCCCAGGTCTCGGCCGGCAGCCCTCAGGCGCTCAATGGCCTGCTGCATGGCGGCACGGTCCGGCAGCCCTTCGGTCAACAGTGGCAGCTCGGTGCTGTATCGACGCCGGATGCGCTGCACGAACCGGCTGTGGGCAGCCTGGGCGGCGATGCGTTCGTGGGGGCTGGTGCCCGCTCCCTCGAGCGTGGTGCCGGCCCTCATGCGGCGCAAGCACCGGCAGATTGCGGTGTAACTCTGATCATCTTTCCTCTCTCCCAGCCCAGCGCAGGTGGAAAACGTGGTTCCGATGGCGAGCCGGCCTCCGTTGGTTCGGAAGTCCGGCGGCTGCACAGGCCCATGCCTAAGCAGTAGGGTGTCCTGTGATGCGTGCCCAAGGCGCTGGTGCTGACTCCTGACTCTGAAAGCAGGGTAGCTGCTTCAGGAGGTTGAGCAGGCCGAGGGGCTTTTTGCGGGCTGCGCCGCGCGCTAGAGGGAGAGGCAATGACCGGTGGGCAGCAGTGCAAGAGACTGGCAAGCACAATCCGCGGTCTTCGAACCTGGATCCCCAACCGTCACCAAGGCTCCGCATGAAGATCGCCGCCGTCCAGATGGTGTCCACGCCCGACCTGGACCGCAACCTCCTTGCTGCAAGCCGGCTGGTGCAAGAGGCTGCGGCGCTTGGGGCCCGCCTCGTGGCCTTGCCCGAATACTTTTGTCTGCTGGGGCGTCGGGACACCGACAAGCTCGCGGTGGCCGAGCGTCCTGGGCAGGGCCCCATCCAGGCCTTTCTGTCGGCGGCCGCCCAGCGTCACGGCGTGTGGATCGTCGGCGGCACGATGCCCATGGCGGTCCCGGGCAGCGCTGAGCGCGTGCGCAACACCTGCCTGGTGTTCGGCCCTGACGGTGAAGCCCTGGCGCGCTACGACAAGATCCACCTCTTTGCCTTCGATAACGGCCGGGAGCGCTATGACGAAGCCCGCGTGCTGGAGCCGGGGGACACGCCCGCTGGCTTCATGGCGGAAGGGCACCGCGTGGGTTTGAGCGTCTGCTACGACCTGCGCTTTCCCGAGCTGTACCGTGCCCTGGCTGCGGCGCCAGCGCAGCCGCCCTGCGACCTGATGTGCGTGCCCTCGGCCTTCACCCACACCACCGGACAGGCGCACTGGGAGCTGTTGCTGCGGGCCCGCGCGGTGGAGAACCAGTGCTACGTGCTGGCGCCGGCTCAAGGCGGCCTGCACGAGAACGGCCGCAGAACCTGGGGTCACAGCATGATCGTCGGCCCCTGGGGCGAGGTGCTCGCCTGCCACGCAGAGGGTGAAGGGGTCGCGATCACCGACCTGGACGCCGCGCGCCTGGCCGAGGTACGCCAGCAGTTGCCCGCTCTTCAGCACCGAAGGCTCTAGCCAGGTGTCGCTGCCTATCCTTCGCGTCTTCAGTGCATTTGCGGGTGCCCAACATGGCTGGCCAGAAGAAGACGGCGGCCGCGATGTTGGTGCCATTCAGCCCGCGCCCCTTTCTCGCCCTCTTCTCGAACTATGTCGCGTCTGCGTATGCCCCCTTGAGCTGAGCGAAGGTCATCTCGTTATCGCGCGCTTGACGCGTCTGGACAACTTCTGGCGTGGCACATGCAGTCAGCACGCCAACTGCAATAAGCATCAGGAACAACGATTTCAACGCGCCATCGCCAAAGCCCTCAGCGATGTCGATATGCTGTTGGCTAGAGCTCGACTTCTCTGGCAACCGCGCCGAGTACGACGACATCATTGGGCGACGCCTATGACCAGCACATCGATCGTGACTGTCAGGTCTATGGCGAGGTCGTAGGCAAGGGTATGCAGCAGCCAGCGCACGCGCAGCTTGAGAAGCAGCAGGGCAGCGCCAGTGAAGACGGCAGAGCCAGTAGCGAGCATGGCGGCCTCCCCTTCAGCGCTTGGCAGAGTCGTGCCACGCCTGCTCGAGTTTGTGAGCGACAGACATGAGGTAACTGATTTGACTGCTCGACGACGTTGGCAGCAGCACGTACACAGCGGAAGAACTCGGCAGCGCACGAGCGGAGGGTCAGCTCGTCATCAACAGACTCGATGAGCGGATTACGGTCAGACATGTGGATCTCCTGAGATGAGTGGATGACGCCGAAATGGCGTCTTCGAGCTGTCAGGGCGACCGGTTCAGGAGAACAAGCCAAATAGCTTCAGGACGGAGACAACCTAAGTACGGGCGCACGGGACCGATTAGGGTCCCCTGTGGCCAGAACGGAAACCAAAACCGAAGTCGCCCCCTTGAGTGGAGAAGCGGGGGGAGGGGTGATGTCGCGCGGGCATTGAGACTGTTTCAGCAGAGTCGAAGGTCTGCGGGGCATCCTCCCGTTTGGCCCCTTGACATTGTTCACCGAGGAGAATAGCGTGCCAGTTTTGGCCGCCAGTTTGTGTCGGCCTATAGCGTGACTTGGCTAAGACCGACCGGTTGCTGATCTACGTTTTGGTCTTTGTCTGGCGAGCACGGCTTGAGTGACGCGTGCGCAAATCGGCACGCGAGTACGTATACTAGGTAAAGGTCTACTTACTAGCAGCTGTTTGCTGCCAGCGGACTGTTTCAAGATTTCTACATATCGAAGGCTGTCATGAAATCTAAGACCCAGGCATTTCTGTTCGCCGCAGTCATTGCGTTCGCATCGTCGAGCACCCTGGCTTCCGCCCCAGGTGGTCCTGCTGACGGCGCTTACGCCTGTACCTTCTCGGTGCCATCAGTGGGTACGGTTAACCAGTTTGCTGTGATCACAGGTAAGCAGGACGGCGTCAGCGTGGTCGTATTCCCGGCTACCCAGTCGTCGCATATCGTTACCGGCTACGGCGTTGGCATGGCTGTAAACGGTTCATTTGCAGGCACCTCTGACCGGGATCGCCCGTTCAGCCTGACTTACACCGCCAACACTGTGAACGGCACCTTCGGCTACGCTGTGGGTAGTTCGACGATCACGGTCAGCGCGTCCTGCACGCGGGTCTTTTGATATCCCGCTCATGGCTTTACGGCCTGCTGGCCGTGTCAATCGGACTGAATGTCCTAGCCTTGGTACGGCCGCCTTCAGATAGGCATGCCTCAGTCCCTGCCGACTCCACGACATCGGTAGCTGTCCGGGCGACCCGCGAAGTCACAGTGGCTGCAGCATCCCCGGAGCCGGTGCGCACTTCGCAAGCGGTGAACGTACCACACACATCTCTCAGAGAGACTTCGGGTGCCATTACCGATGCCGCCACCCTACTGGGCACAACCCCGCAGGGCGCAGCTTCCCCAGACGGACTCATCCACGCCGACGGCCTGCGCCTGAAGTCCCTGGTTGAAGAGATACGTCGCAGCAGCCAGCCAGTTGAGAACGCTGGTATCAGCCCCTTCGGACGCTAGCAGGCCGTTGAAACATTGGCGCTGAGCGCGAGTTCCAACATCGTGATTCGGGCCGATTTGGTCATACATCACGCGGGTTTCGCCAGACGGGCCCCAAGCGGCCTATTGCGCAGTCATTCGGGTACTTGAAAGAGGTTTTTCGACCTTCTGGCTGCTCATAGAGCGCACTGCGGACGTAATTACGCCAAGGTCCGCAGCCGTGTGAGGTTGTAGGCGGCCATCGTCAGCGTCAGAAGCTGGTCGACCTTGTCCAGTCCCTGCACCATCATCTGCCTGATCGGACCGATGAGCTTGCCCCAGCCGAAGCACTGCTCGGTTCGCTTCCTGCTGCGCTGGCTGACCGCGTAGCCAGGGTGCCGGGTTGTGCGGCCGTCGATGGCGCTGCCTCCGATGCGGTTGAGGTTCTGCGCCACGTGAGGCCTGACTTTGAGTTCTCGGCACGCCTTGACGAAGCCCCTGGTGTCGTAGGCCTTGTCCGCGCCGACTATCCTTCGCCTGTTAAGGCTCACGACGTCAGCCAGCATCTGCGCGGCCACATCACGCTCGGCAGTGCCGAACGAGGCGCTGACCTGCACGTTGACCACCAGGCCGTGGCGGTTGTCGGTGAGCACATGGCCCAGGTAACTCGGCAGCGCAGGCGCTGCCTGGCTCTTGCGGTACAGCCGCGACTCGGGGTCGCTCGTGGATTCGTGAGTATCGTTACTGCGCGGCTCACCGCGCCAGTCCTCGGGCGGGCGGTCGCCATCGGATCCGTCCTTGCGCCGCATGCTCTTGTGGCTGGCCCAGGCCTGGATGAGGGTGCCGTCGACGGCGAAGTGCTCGCCCGACAGCAGCCCACGCTGCTTGGCCATCTCCACGGTGGCGTTGAAGAGCTCGGTGACCGCATCGTGCTCGATGAGCCGGTCTCGGTTCTTGCTGAACACCGAGTGGTTCCACACGGGGTCCTCGATGGCCAGGCCGATGAACCAGCGGAACAGCAGGTTGTACTGGATTTGCTCGACGAGCTGCCGCTCATTGCGCACGCTGTAGAGCACCTGCAGCAGCATGGCCCGCATGAGCTTCTCGGGCGCAATGCTCTGGCGGCCGCCCTTGACGTCAGCCTCGTACATCGCCGAGAACTTGCCGTCTATGGCAGCCAACGCGTCGTTGACCCAGGTGCGGATCGGCCGCAGCGGGTGTGTGGCCGGGACAACGTCCTCCAACCTCACGGTCGTGAACAGGCTCTCGTTGTAGCTGTCAGCACCTCGCATCGGCGCATCACCTCTCGTCGATCAACCCTGCCATGCTCGCTGACGCGACCGGCAGCGTCCATTGGTATTTCAACGGCCTGCTAGGGCTTCAAGGTCTGACCCGCCGGTTCACTGGGGTCCGGTCGGCCTCACGCAGGTGCTTGTAGACGGTCGTGCGCGAGATGCCGAGGGTACGGGAGGTCAGGCTCACGCTGCGGCCACAACGGTCGTAGGCCTGGGCCACGGTGAAGGTGGCGGCCTGCTGCAGCTTGGACGCAGTCCGTTCAGTGGCGTTTACCGTCCCTGCGCCCTGTCCAGGCCATGCCTTCTCGACATCTTCCAGCGTCAAGTGCACGCCGCGGCCAGCGGGGCGGGCCTGCAGCAGCAGTCTCGTGAGCACGTTGCGCAGCTCGCGGAAGTTTCCCGGCCAGTCGTGCCGGCATAACCGCTGCATAGCGCTGGGGCTGAGCGTGGCGCACGGGTCCAGGTCTTGCAGCACGTGGTGGACGGCGGCTTCCAGATCACTGCGCTGCCGCAAGGCCGGCAAGCGCACCTCCACCACGTTGAGCCGGTACATCAGGTCCTGGCGGAAGCGCTTGGCGGCAACGTCTTGTATGAGGTCGACGTGGCTGGCAGCCAGCACTTGCACGTCGACCACGCGTGCGCTGGTGCCCCCTACCGGTCGCACGCAGCGGTCATCCAGGAAACGCAGCAATGACGCCTGCAACGGCAGGGGAAGCTCGGCGATCTCGTCCAGCAGAAGCGTTCCCCCGTGGGCCGACGCGATCAGCCCCGGACTGCCCTCGCGCCTGGCCCCGGTGAAGGCCCCCGCCACGTAGCCGAAGAGCTCGGCCTCTACCAGCTCAGCAGGCAACGCGCCGCAGTTCACGCCAACGAAAGCGCCCTTGCGGCCACTGAACTCGTGCGCGTGCCTCGCGATCATCTCCTTGCCTGTGCCGGTCTCGCCCTGAATCAGGACCGGCACGCCCATGCGTACGGCGCGGCGCACCGTGGCGCAGGCGCTCTCTACGCGCGGATCGTCCGCGACGAAGGCGGGGCGGTCACGCCTTTCACCGGAGGTCGCAGGCGGTGCGGTAGCGGGGAGTCGTTCAATGGACGACCGGCCAGGTGCAAGGAGTTTGAGCCTCCCAGGCTCCATCCCGCAGGCCGTTGCACCGCACGTGCCGCGAGCGAGCTTCCCATGACGTCCCGCAGGTTCACCTCGGCGTGATGGCCCAATCGGCAGAGCAACCCCTCGAAGGGTTCATCGAAGAGCTGTTCGAAAGATGTGTCACGGTCGACCGCCAGGCCCGACAGCAGGCTGCGAGCGCGTGCATTGAGGGCTGACAGGCGGCCCTCGCCATCGAAGGCCAACAGCCCCGTGGACAAGGTGCCGAGGAACTCCGCGCGCGGGTGGATGGCCAACACCAGACGCCCGGTTGTCTGGCGCATGAACAGCCCGTTCTCGATGTGGGTGGCGGCCATCTGGACCAGCGCCAGCGTATGGCGCTGTCTGGACTCGAAGTACGACGAGGCATCCAGCACGCCCATCAGGGCACCTTGCGCGTCGCGCACGGGCGCCGCGGTGCACGAGATGCCTCCCAGGTCTTGGAAGTAGTGCTCGCTGCCGGTCACGGCGACGGCCTGCCCCAGCGCCAGCGCGGTGCCCAGGCCGTTGGTGCCTGCGCGGCGCTCGCTCCAAAGGCTGCCGGCCACGATGCCGGCGCCTGAGCCGCTCATCGAGAAGCGGTTGTCGGCCACCAGGTCCAGGATCATGCCGTCACCGTCCGCAAAGGCCAGCAGGAAGTTGGAGCCGGCAATCTGTTGCGACAGCGTCTCGAGTTCTGCCTGGGCCAGACGTCGCACGATCTCCGAACGCTGCCGCCGTTGCGCCAGTTCGGCGCCGCTGACCACTTCAATGGTTAGCGCCTTGCGTCGGTCCAGCCCGGCTTCCAGGCAGCGCGTCCAACTGTCAAGAATCAACCTGCCCGGCAAGGACTCTGTCGCGCACGAGGGCACCCCGGCCGAGGCCTTCAAAGCTTGTTCCGGTCTGATGGCGTGGTGGCGTTCCACGGCGGTCTCCTGGTGTCTCCGCCGCATTGGGCCCGAACTCGCGGGTTCCAGTGTTCGCTTGAAGGCAATCCAGCCTGAACACTTCCGCAAGGCCTGGGACGCCGGCGCCCAGAGGCTCGCCGCTCGGCGTGTCCAGTTTCTGTACAGCGTGTCAGCTCGCAGCTGTGCAGATGCTGGCCAGGGAGGTGAACAAGGACATGCGTGATTGCGAGGTGGTGCGTGCGTGGCTCCTCAGGTTTACCCGAATTGGCACAGGGATTGCGGCTGATCTGCCCGCAAACGGGCGTTGAAGTGCATCTTGCCCGGTTCGTGCTACCTCCCCCATCACCCCAAGGAGACCTCCTATGTCCCTGAAATTCAGTCCTCTGAAGCTGGCTGCCGCAACGGCGCTGGCCTGCACGATGGCGCTGCCGGCGCTGGCCCAGCAGAACCTTGAGAAGCTCAAGCAGTTCAAGGTGGCGACCACCGACCTGAACATCCCGACCGTGGCCCAGACCGGCCGCAAGGCTGACTCGATCCGAGCCAACCTCAAGAACATCAAGATGCCCCCGGGCTTCAAGATCGAGCTCTACGCGGTGGTGCCCGATGCCCGGCACATGGCCGTGGCACCCAGCACCAACATGCTGTTCGTCAGCACCCGCAAGACCACCGTGTGGGCGGTGACCGACCGCGACAGCGACGGTGTTGCTGATGAGGTCAAGAGCTTTGCGCCCTCGCTGAAGTTCACCAACCCCAACGGCGTGTGCTGGACCAAGGACGGGTTCCTGATCGTGGTCGAGCACAACCGGGTGCTGAACTTCCCGGCGGCCGAGTTCTTCTATGAAGGTCCGGACGTGGCCGTGATCGAGGTGGTCCCACAAGGCAAGCTGATTCCAGTGGAGGAGGAGAGCTTCAACCACGGCGCGCGTGTATGCGACGTGGGACCTGATGGCAAGCTCTACATCTCGCTGGGCCAGCCCTTCAACGTGCAACCGCGCGAGAAGGTGGCGGCCTATGACCGTCTGGGGATTGGCGGCATCATCCGCATGAATGCCTTTGACGGCAGTGGCCGCGAGGTCTTTGCACGCGGCGTGCGCAACTCCGTGGGTCAGGACTTCAATCCGAAGGACGGCACCCTGTGGTGGACCGACAACCAGGTCGATGGCATGGGTGACGAGATCCCGCCGGGTGAACTGAACCGCTCGACCAAGATGGGCGAGCATTTCGGCTTCCCCTGGACCAATGGCGGCGTGCAGATCGCTGGCAGCAGCGCCGCGCCCGATCTGAAGGATCTGCCCGCTCCGGCCGGCATGATCGAGCCTCAGGTGAAGTTCCCGGCGCACCAGGCGCAGCTCGGCATGGCCTTCGCCAGCGGCACCATGTTCCCCCAGAAGTACCGCAACGGCATGTTCGTGGCCTCGCATGGGTCCTGGAACCGCACCAAGGCCAGCGGCGCCTTGATCAACTTCGTGTCGCTGAAGGCTGACGGCACTGCCGACAAGAGCGAGGTCTTCGCCGAGGGCTGGCTGGACGCCAATGGCGTCTATCGCGGCCGTCCGGTGGATGTGGCGATGATGAAGGATGGCTCCATGCTGATCAGCGATGACTTCGCGGGTGCCATCTACCGCGTGACCTACAGCGCGCCTTGAGTGCTCTGGCGTTGAGCGCTCCTTGAGCGCTTGACAAGCGCTGTTGAAGCCTGGGGCCCTTGCTGTCATGGGCCCCAGTACTTTCCGCATGGGTGGGCCTAGGGGCATTGCCCGTGACGGTTTCCCCAAACCTTGAACCTTGCGAAGATGCGTAGAACTCAGTTGGGCCTGCTCGTGGCCGTCTTCTTTTCCCTGTCTGCCGACCCCCTGATGGCCCGTGACGTCGAGGCCGGACGCGCCAAATCGCAGGTGTGTGCCGTGTGCCACGGCCCCCTGGGCATCTCCACCGCACCCGATGCGCCGCACCTGGCCGGCCAGCCGGCGCTGTACACCGCCGCGCAACTCAAGGCTTACCGTAGCGGCGCGCGCAAACACGAAGTGATGGCCGTGATGGCCCGTATGCTCAGCGATGACGATATCTCCAACCTGGCCGCCTGGTATGCATCGCTCCAAATCGAAGTCCAGCCTTCGCGTTGAGCGATCGGTGGCTCGTACACCCCCGGTGGCTCTGGCCGCCCTCACCACCATCTCAGCCCTCTTCAGCGCGCAGGTGCGTGCCCAGGCCCCATCGCCCGAGCCCGAGCAGGTGGTCATCACGGCCAGCGGTGTGGAGCGGCGCTTGTTCGACACGCCGTACGCCGTTGGCGTGGTCGATGCACAGGCTCTGCGCGCGGCCGGCCCGATGGTCAATCTGTCCGAGGCGCTGGCGCGGGTGCCGGGGCTGGTGGTGTCCAACCGCAGCAACTACGCCCAAGACCTGCAGATCAACTCCCGCGGCTTTGGCGCGCGGGCCGGCTTTGGGGTGCGGGGCATGCGGCTGTATGCCGACGGCATCCCGGCTAGCGGCCCCGACGGGCAGGGGCAGGTGTCGCACTTCGACCTGGCCGGCGCGCAGCGCATCGAGGTGCTGCGCGGGCCCTTTACCGCGCTGTACGGCAGCAGTTCGGGTGGCGTGATCTCGCTGGTGAGCGCCACGCCCAAGGAGCGGCGCTGGTCGGTCGACGGCGACCTGGGTACTGACGGCCTGCAGCAGCTCAGGCTGGGCGTGGAGGCGCCGCTCGAAGGGGGCTTCAGCGTGCGGGCCCAGGTCAGCCGCTTTGAGACCGATGGCTTTCGGCCTCAGTCTTCCGCCACGCGCAGCCTGGGCAACCTGCGCCTGGGCTGGGAGGGTGCGCGCGACAGGGTGGTGGTGGTGGTCAACGCGCTGGACCAGCCCGCCCTGGACCCGCTGGGTCTGACCCGAGCGCAGTTCCAGCAGGACCCGGACCAGACCGCGGCGCAGGCGCTGCCGCAGACGGCCCCTGGCCAGGCCGATCGATTCAATACCCGCAAGCTCACACGTCAGGACCAGGCCGGCCTGAACTGGCGGCACCGCTTTGATGGCCTGGGCGCGCTGAGCGAGGGCCATTTCAGCCTCTACCAGGGGCGCCGCTCGGTGACGCAGTGGCAGGCCATCCCGGTGAGCACCCAGTTCAACGCCGCCAACCCCACGCTCACCGAGCGCCAGCCGGGGGGTGTGATCGACTTCGACCGGCGCTACTCGGGAGCCGACGCGCGCCTGAACTGGCGCTGGGCCCTGCCCGGCGAGCGCGAGGTCCGCCTGACCGTGGGCGCCTCCATGGACGACAGCAACGAGGAGCGCCGCGGATACGAGAACTTCATCGGCACGGGCGCCGCGCAGCAGTTGGGGGTGACCGACAAGCTGCGCCGCGACGAACGCAACCGCGCGTTCACGCGCGATGTGTACGCCCAGGGCGAGATCGACCCGGCGGCCGCTTGGACGGCGGTGCTGGGCCTGCGCGACGGTCGCGTGCGGTTCCGCTCCGAAGACCGGTATGTCGTGGGCTTGAACGCAGACGACTCCGGTGCCCTGAGCTATGGCTACACCAACCCGGTGGCCGCCTTGCAGTGGCGCGTCGCGCCCGCCTTGCAGCTCTATCTGAGCGCCGGCCGTGGCTTCGAGTCGCCAACGTTCGGTGAACTGGCCTACCGTCCGGACGGCCTGCCGGGCTTCAACACGGCGCTGAAGGCGCAAACCAGCCGGCAGGTGGAGGCTGGGGTGAAGTGGCGGCCAGCAGGAGGTGCGGTGGCGCTCGACGCCGCGCTGTTTGAGGCGCGTACCGATGACGAGATCGGCATTGCCACCAACCGGGGCGGGCGCTCGACTTTCCGCAACGTCGGACGCACACAGCGTCAGGGCGGCGAGGTCGATGTGCGCTGGCGCATTGCGCCGCAGTGGCGCGCCCAGGTCGCTCTCACGGCCTTGGAGGCCACCTACGTGGACGGCTTCTTCGTCTGCCGCAGCCTGCCGTGCCTCAGCCCTGACTTGCCCGTGGCGGCGGGCAACCGAATCGCGGGCA
>Ga0315901_10005415_pt1 | contig 15541 bp, 11 predicted proteins | sample LakEriMetagenome_10_FD_203761 | JGI IMG/M metagenome (GOLD analysis project Ga0315901, IMG submission 203761) | Freshwater fungal communities from buoy surface, Lake Erie, Ohio, United States - Buoy 2 MA116 | ecosystem: Environmental > Aquatic > Freshwater > Lake | place: USA: Lake Erie, Ohio...
AGGCCGAATCGCTCGGCTTCCAGGATCACCATCAGCGTGGCGTTGGGGACATCGACCCCGACTTCGATCACGGTGGTCGCGACGAGGGCCTGCAGTTCCCCCTCGCGGAAATCAGCCATCGTTCGACCCCGCTCGGTCAGGTCCATCTGCCCGTGAACCAGCCCGACTCGAAATCCTGAGAGTTCGTTCCGGGGCAGCTCGCGAAAGATCTGCTCAGCTCCCTGCTGGTCGTCTTCGTTGCCACCTTCGATCCGGGGACTGACGACGTACAGCTGGCGACCTTCCTGGAGTTTCTGGCGGATGAAGTCCCAGCAGCGTTTCTTACTGGCCTGACCATAGATGCGGCTGGTCACGACCTTCTGTCGTCCCGGTGGCAGGTCGGAGACGACTGTCAGGTCCAGGTCGCCGAACTGGGTCAGGCACAAGCTGCGGGGAATCGGAGTCGCGGTCATTACGAGCATGTGCGGAGCGTGCCCGGCCAAGTCGGAGAATCGCGACCGCTGAGCGACTCCGAACTTGTGCTGTTCATCGATCACGACCAGACCCAAGTTCGAGAACTTGACCTTCTCCTGAATGATGGCCTGTGTGCCGACCACCAGTTGGAGTTCGCCCCGCTCCAGACCGGTATGAACTTCTCGCTGGGCGGCTGCTCCGATGCGGCCCGTCAGTAAGGCCCGCGTGACGCGGCTTTGCGAGAGGATCGATTCCAAGGTCTCCCAATGCTGCGACGCCAGGATCTCGGTGGGAGCCATCAAGGCAGCTTGCCACCCGGCGGCCACGGCAGCCAGCATCGCATAGATCGCGATGACGGTCTTTCCGGCCCCCACGTCGGCCTGGATCAGCCGGTGCATCGCATGACCGATGGCCAGATCAGCGGTCAGATCGCGGATTGCCTGATCTTGACCCGCAGTGAGGGGGAACGGGAACAGGCGGCGAATTCGGGCATCAACCTTGGCGGGGATGGGGATCGGCGGAGCGCTCGATGTGCGGGTCCAGGCTCGCCGTCGCAGAGCCAGACCGACCTGAAACTCGAATAGATCGTCCCACAGCAGACGCCGCCGACCGGCCTGGTACTCCTCCACGGTGTTCGGCGTGTGGACGTGTTTCAGGGCGGTCGAAATGTCGACGATCTTCCAGCGCTCGAGCGCTTTCTCAAAGTGATGCTCCGCGATCTGATCGGCGAACTGAGCAGTCGCAGCTGCGGTCATCTTCTGCATATCGGACTGGCGGAGCCCTTCGGTCAGTGGATAGCGCGGGATGACACCGAACCCGCAGTCACGATCTTCATCGCTCAGCCACTGCATCGTGGGGTGCGAGAACTCCCACTTGCCTTGCTTCTTTTTGGGCTTTCCGGCCAGCAGGATCAGTTGGTCAAGCTGGAGCTTTTGGAACATCCACGGCTGGTTGAACCAGGTCGCGCGGACGTACTGCCCATCGCAATCGAACAGCGCCGCGGTCATATGCTTGCCGGTGCTGGTGATTCGCGCATCCTTGTCGCAGACCACGCCGCGGACGCTCTGCACCGCGTCCTCGACCAATTCATTCGGCGTCTTGACCTGCGACAGGTCCAGCACATCACGAGGCAGATGCCAGAGCAGATCGTGGACCGTGAAGATCTCGAGCTTGGCGAGGAGGGCCGCCCGCGCGGGTCCGACACCGTTCAAGTATTGAACCGGCGTTGCCAGTGGGTCAGAGATTGGAAGTTCATCGGCCACGGTTCACATTGGAATCGATGACCGACCAGAACGCCAACGACTAGAACTGGCTCAGGAACCGGACATCGCTGGCGTAGAACTGGCGGATATCTTTGTTGTTGTGCCGCCGCATGCAGAAGCGCTCGACGCCCAGGCCGAAAGCGAATCCGCTCACCTCGTCCGGGTTGTAGCCGACGGCCTTCAGCACGTTCGGGTCGACCATCCCGGCTCCGCCGATTTCGAGCCAGCGGTCGCCCCACTTCATGTCGACTTCGACCGAAGGTTCGGTGAACGGGAAGAACGACGGACGGAAGCGGATGACCACGTCTTCACCCAGGTAGGCCTGAGCGAACAGCCGCAGCACGGTCTTGAGGTCAGCCATCGTGACATGCTTGTCGACCATCAGACCTTCCATCTGATGGAACATGCACGAGTGCGTGTCGTCCATCTCATCGGGGCGATAGACGCGACCGATTGAGACGATCCGCACGGGCGGCTGGGTCTTTTCCATCACGCGGATCTGGACGGTCGAGGTCTGGCTGCGCATCAGCAGCGGGCCGCCGAAGGTCCGTTCGGCAGTCGCCAGATAAAAGTTGTCGCGCGGGTCGCGGGCCGGGTGATCGAGCGGGATGTTGAGGGCTTCGAAGTTGTGGAACTCGTCCTCGATCTCGGGCCCATCCACGGGGTCGAACCCCAGCCGGACCATGATCGACTTGAACTCCTCGATCGTCTGCGAGATCGGGTGCCGATGGCCCATCGCGAACGGCGTCCCCGGCAGCGTGACATCGAGCCCGTCGACAATCGCGGACGGTTTGGCCAGTACCGACTGCCGCTCCTCCAGAGCTGCGGTCACGCGGTCCTTGACGTCGTTGAACTTCTTTCCCAGGACGGGACGCTCTTCCGGAGTCACCTGACCCAGCAGGGCCTGCAAATCCTTAAGCCGCCCCTGCTTCTTGCCCAGGAACAGAATCCGCACCGCCTCGATCCCTGCTGCATCAGTCGCAGCTGTGATCGCCTGCAGGGCGTCGGATTCGTATTGAGAGAGCTGGGTCAGCGCGTCCATGGTGCGGTCGAATTCAGGCAAGTGGTGGTGAACCCGGCAGTATCCGGGATTCCGCAGCCAGTGCCAAGCATTCGAGACAGCTACTTGAGCGACCGCAGGAAGAACTCGACAAAGTTTCGGTGGAAGATCTTCTCGATATCGTCACGAGAGTACCCGCGCTGCTGGAATGTCTCCTGCATCCGAATGACGTCGGCGATCGTGTCGAGATCGCCTGGGGACTGCTCGCGGCCGTAGCCTCCATCCAGGTCGGTCCCGATTCCGCAGTGGTTGGCGTTGCCCGCCAGCTGGCAGATGTGGTCGATGTGGTCGACGATCTTGGACATCGGCACATCGGAAGACGGCGTGACGTACTTCTTGTAGCCGGGAACAATCATCCAGTTGTCGAATGCCGCTCCAATCACCGAGCCCCGCGCGATCAGGGCTTTGATCTGCTCATCGGTCAGCTGGCGATCACCGGGAACGAGCGAGCGGCAGTTGTGGTGGCTGGCGAGGACCGGGCCGGTATAGATATCGAGCGCTTCCCAAAACGACTGGTCGGCCAGATGGGTCGCATCGAGCAGCATGCCGACACGGTCCATCTCTTTGAGGAGGGCGCATCCATCGGCACTGAGGCCGCCCACGCTGCCGGTCCCGTGGCAGTACTCATTGGGTCCGTAGTGCGCGGGACCGACGATCCGCAGGCCCCAGTCGTACCACTGCTGAACCTGAGATGGAGAGAGAATCGGTGGAGCCCCCTCCATCGACAGAATGAATCCGATCGGCGGGTTCTTCGAAGTGTCGTTCGGGTTCGCAGCGATAACTGCCTGCCAGCGGTCATACTCCTGCTGCAGCTTGGCCCTGCTCGGGATCTCGACCAGCACTCCCTTGGCGACGAGTGCCCGGTAGTACCCCAGCTGACCCAGAGCCGATCCGTGAGCGGCTTCGCGGGATTGATAAAACGTCAGCTCCTTCTGCTTGCGGTGCAGACGTGGAAGCAAGGTGGCGACGCACAGGCCGATTCGCCCCTTGTGCATCTCCGGGAACGAGACGGTGCAGTCTCCCGGAACGATGTCCTGAAAGTGCTTCTCGAATTCGCGGATCTGGGTGCAGGGCAGCTCCAGGTTGCGATTCCACTCCACGCCGTTCCAGGCCAGATCGAGGTGGGCATCGAAAATCAGCATGGTCGGAGTCCGGAAGGAAGAGGGTTGTTCGATGGAAGATAAGTACCTGTTGATGAGATGGAAAGTCGGAACAGATCTGTCGGAAACCTGCGGGAGAGCTAGACTGTTCCGATTCCCTTCCCCATTCAGGACTGACTCATGCTGCTCCGCTCTCTGTGTGTTGCGTGGTGCTTGTTGGCTTCGATGACCTGTGCTGCGGAACCCAATCGCAAGTTGCAAGTCTTCATCCTCGCCGGACAGTCCAATATGGAGGGGCAGGCGGTCGTCGATCTCTCCGGGAAGGACTACAACGAAGGCCGGGGCACGCTGGCTCAGCTGATCGAAGATCCTCGCCTGCAACCCCAGCTCAAGCATTTGCGGAACTCGAACGGTAGCTGGGCGGTCAGGGATGATGTCTGGTGCCGATACAAGCGCGAGCACGGTCCGCTGCTGGCCGGACCGCTGAGCATCGGATTCAGCATTTATGGAGGTCACCATTTCGGGCCTGAGCTGGAGTTCGGTCATGTCGTCGGCGATCAGATCGAGAGCCCCGTACTGTTGATCAAGACCGCCTGGGGCGGCAAAAGCCTGTATCAGGACTTTCGTCCACCGCGTTCAGGAGGGAGCGTCGGTCCTTACTACAAGAAGATGATCGCCGAAGTCCGCGAAGCCCTTGCGAACCTGAAGACTGACTTTCCCGCCTACGACGGCTCTGGGTTCGAGCTGGCGGGGTTTGTCTGGTACCACGGCTGGAACGATGGGGTCGATCCCAAGAATGCCATCCCCCAGTACGAACAGAACCTTGTGAATCTGATTCAGGATGTGCGAGACGAATTCCAGGTCCCCCAGCTGCCGGTCGTGATCGGCGAGCTGACCGGGCCGTGGGTGGAGGCTCCCCAGGAATGGGACCAGCTGCGAAAGGCCCAGGCAGCTGCGGCGTCTCGTCCGGAGTTTGCGAAGACCGTACGGTTCGTTCCCACGCATGAGTTCGTGCGTAAGCCCGAGGACTCACCGAATCCGACGCACGGACATCATGAGTTCGGGAATGCGGAGACTTACTTTCTCGTGGGACACGCGCTGGGTGAGGGAATGGTCTCATTGCGGAAACCGCACTAGAGCTGTCAGAGTGTTCCCAAGACGCTACGAGTACACTGAGAGACCCCAACGCCAGTCACTCCCTTCGGATCTTGTGTGTTCACGCTCCTGCGATCTCTGCTTCAGCGTCTGGAAGTCAATCGCGCAGTCGGCTTCCTGCTGCTCTCGCGCGGGTGGCAGTTTGCCTCGGGGATTGTGTCGGTAGTCCTCTTGTCCAATTGCCTGGGGCCCGAGCAGCGCGATCTGTACTACCTGTTTGGCAGTCTGATCGGGATGCAGATGTTCGTGGAGCTGGGGTTGCCGACGATCATCGTGCTGCTGACCAGTCACGAGTGGTCGCAGCTGAGTCTGGACGAAGCCGGCCAGGTCCACGGCGACTCCGAGGCGATGAACCGAGTGGCCAATCTGCAGCGGACCATGGCACGCTGGTTCTCGGCCGGAGCGTTCTTGTTTGCTGCGGTCGCGATGACTCGCGGGTACTTCCAGATGCAGGACACGACAGCTGAGAGCTGGCTGGCGCCCTGGATCGCACTCGTGGTCATCACAGCTGCGGCGATTCCATTCGTTCCAAGGATTGCGCTGCTAGAAGGCGGTCAGCAAGTCGCGACGATCAACCGAGTCCGGCTGAGCCAGTCGGTAGCCGGATCGCTCGTGGTTTGGAGCGTCTTGCTGGCCGGTGGTGGGCTCTGGTCGCTGGTGGCGTCGGGATTCGTACGCTGGGGCTGGGAGTTCTACCTCGTTCAGGTTCGCTACCGAGCTACTTTTTTTTCTCTCCGGAAGCATGAGACGAGCGGGACTCAGATCCTTCGTCAGGAAGTCTGGCCCCTGGGCTGGCGGATCGCCCTGCAGACGATCGGGTCTTACTTTGGTGGTCTGTATCTGACTCAGATCGTCGATGACCTGCGGACCGTTGGTGCGACTGGTCAATGGGGGATGACCTGGCAGGTGTTGTCGGCTCTGCAGATGGCGGCCCTGGCGTGGGTCAATACCCGGTCACCGGAATTCGGGATCCTGGCTGCGCAGGGGCAGCACGTTGAACTGCGCCGCAGGATGTGGAGAACTGGTGGCATCTCGCTGGTGGTCTTCGCCAGCGGTGTTGCCGCATTTCTGATGGGGTTGAGGGGGCTGCAATGGGTCTCGCCGCGGCATGCGAATAGCTTCCTCGGCATTCCTGTAGCGGCACTGATGTCCGTTGGGTTTGCAGCTCTGCTGGTGACGATCCTGCTGCACACCTCGGTCCGGTATGACAAGCGAGATCCGTTCCTGATTCCGCACACGATCTCGTCGGCGGGGACCGTCGTATTGGCATGGTGGGGGGCGCAGAAGTGGGGCGTGACAGGGGTGGTCATCGCCTACGCCGCGGTCGCAGGGCTGTTCACGTTGCCGGTGGCGATGGGAATCGCCTTCCGACATGCTCGACGACCCGTTCGTTAATTGCGATCTGGAGGCGAGGGAACCAGCTTTCTGGTCGAAGCGACTGGATCGAAGTGACCGGTGACCATTTTGTAACCTCCGGAGGTCATTGCCCCCGAGAACCTGAACAATCGGTACAAACGGAATCGAGTTCTGTCACGCAACGTGTGGTTTTTTCTCGACAACCCCGAATGAGACGTAGTTTTGGACATGGAACCTTGATCCCTGTACTGAAGTCAGGGGCGTTCGTTTCGGGCTGCTGTCCATGTTCAACACACTTCCGCAATTCCAGCTCACTGATACCAAGTCAGGTGCGGATCAGGATAATCTGATTCGTGACGGACGCCAGCGCTGTCTCGTCCGGATTTATCCGGCGGGTGTCAGTGGCAGCATGATGCCACTCGCGTTTCGAAGGCTGACCATCGGTCGGGATCAGGGATCAACGATCGAAATCAACGACGACTTCATGTCCCGGACGCATGCGATCCTGGAACTGACCGATGAAGGCTACTCGCTGACGGACTGCCAAAGCCGCAACGGAACCTACGTCAATGACCAGCGAATCTACCAATCTCACCTGCTGAAGCCGGGAGATCAGATCCGCATGGGAAACCACATTTTCAAGTATCTTTCCGCAGACCATGTTGAGGCGCTCTACCACGAAGCCGTCTACGAGATGATGACTGTGGATGCCCTGACCGATATCTACAACCGGCGTTATTTCGAGGACGCTTTCCGCCGAGAAGTGCTGCGAACCCAGCGACATGGGCGGTCCTTGGCGCTGCTGATGTTCGATATCGACCTGTTCAAGCAGATCAATGACACGCACGGGCATTTGATCGGGGACCAGATCCTGAAGGCCCTGGCCGCACGTATCCGGACCCGTGTCCGGGGTGATGAAATCTTCGCCCGTGTCGGCGGCGAGGAGTTCGCAATCGTTCTGGTTGAGTCTGGGCGCGAGAACGCCCGTCAGATCGCCGAGTCAATCTGCGAACTGGTGGCCTCCGCTCCGCTCCTGCCCGAACTCCCTGACTTGAGGGCGACGATCAGCGTGGGTGGAACATTCACGAACGGGCTGGAGCCCCTGACCGACGAGGATTTGATCTCACGAGCCGACCATCAGATGTACCTGGCCAAGGCCGCGGGACGGAACTGCGTGCGGTTTCAGTAGCTCCACTTGACGCTGGAGTCCCAGGCCAGGCAACGCCGGGCCCAACGTTTTGTCGAAGCCCGGTTAATTGGTCGACCGTCCGCTGGCTGTGAATCGTTTCAAACTTTTCAAGAGTCATAAGCGGCGACGCGGCCAGCTCAGTGGGCGGAAAGATTGAGTACTCCTTCGTCGGGTATGGGAACCCAGTAAACCAGTATACTCTTATGCAAGAGCCAGCTCGGTGACTCGGCGCTAGTGCTCTGACCGTTCCCACTCTCTGTGAGACTTCCCTTGCGATCAGCGATTTTCTGTTTGCTGGCACTTCTGCACGCGATGCAGGTAGAGGCAGCGAACTATGGGTTCGACTTTCGAGGCTCTCACCAAGCGGGCTGGCATGCCACGCATGATGTCCAGCTGACGCCTGCAGATGATGGGCTGCGGATTGCGATTACTGGCAGCGACCCTTACCTGATGAGTCCCAGCTTTGCGTTACCCGATGGGGATCGGCTGGTCGTCAAGATTCGATTGAAGTCGGAAACGGGCGGAGCGGGCCAGTTGTTCTATTTCACGGAGCACACGCTAGAGAAGGACTCCGTCCGGTTCGGCGTTCCGGCGGGTGACTGGCAGGATGTCTGGGTGACGATTCCCCCAAGCAGCCCGCACGTGCGGTTCCGTCTCGACCCACCGGGCACGTCCGGGAACTGCATCGTCGAATCGATCGAGGTCCAGCCCGGGCTGTCACATTCGTGGCCGAGCTGGACTGAACAGCCTCCGCTCGATCTGAATGATTCGTTTCTCTTGCGCAGCGGAAACATCGCGCTCGCGCACTCCAAGACACAGGCTGGTCAGTTCGAAGTGACTGTCGCGGGACAGGCCACTGCGACCAGCGGGGTCTTACCTCAGATCGCGGTCGCAATCGAGGGGAAGACAGTGTGGTTACCGATCGCGTCCCAGCAGGTCGAGTCGATCGAAGAGCACACCCTGCGCTCCACGGCTCAGGCGGCGTTGCCCGGCGGCGGGGCTTTAACTCTGGTGCAGCGGTTCACTCGCTCCGGTGATGGGGTGATTGACTGCCGGGCTGAACTAAGGGCTTCAAACGCGTGTGATCTCGTCTACGCTCCGCTGCTCATGGTTTTTCCCGGCCATCGCAGCTTCGGCGATCAGAAGCATCAGGCTCTGTTTGCGGGAGTAGAGTACCTGGAAAACGAGCCGAGCAGCTCGGACGCCGATGTTGACGCAGCTCGGGCTCTGCGGCGCGTGCCCGCAGCCTTCAAGATCACGATGCCGCTGATGACGGTCCAGGCCGAGGACCGCTACATCAGCCTGATGTGGAAGCCATCGCCGGGGGCCGTCGCCGCCTACTTCGACACGCCAGATCGTCGAATGGGGACTAAGTCGCACGTCCTGGGCCTGATCGCGCCGGGGGCTGCTGATGGTCGACGCGAGGATGGGAACGAGCTTCCACTCGTGCCCACACGTCTGGAAGCTGGCACATCGATTGCCATCTCTGCCCAGTTGGTTGGTGGAGCCGGACCATCGGTGATTCCCTCTGTGCAGAATTATGTGGAGCTGCACGGACTGCCCGAGATGCCCGCGAAGGTCTCGGCTCGCGAGACCGCTGAGCTTCTAACAGCTGGTTGGCTCGATTCGCCGCTCAAAGTCGGAAATCGGTTCCGGCATGCGGTCGTGGGGAACTCCTTTCATCCCCAGCCATCTGCCGATGCGATCTGGATGATGAGGCAGCTGGCTGCGATTGATCCGCTCAGACCGGACTCGGTTCGCTTGCGACAAGCTGCAGCTGCCGCGCTGAGCGATTTGCCTGCAGATCACCTGCATCACGCAGCTGTGGGACATGTCCGATCCCCTAATGGGACGCTGCTGCTGGGTGACCCGATACAGGGGATCAAGCAGGCTCACGCGGCCGCGACCGGACAGCTGGCCCAGCTGGGAGCGGAGGGACGGATTCTTTATCAGAAGCATCCGGAGCGACCGGACTTCTCGCGGACGCACTGGTCGAATGAGGCCAACGGACTGGACGCATTGGTCGTCGACCGAGCTCTCTCGGAGGCGATCTTCTCGGGCGACACAACGCTGATTGATCAGGCGATTGCTCAGCTGCGAAAGATGGACCGGCACACGGGGACCGTCCCGCGAGGAGCCCAGACGTGGGAGATTCCGCTGCACACGCCAGACATCCTGGCGTCGGCTCATCTGGTGCATGCCTATATGCAGGGGTACGAGGTCACGCGCGATCCACAGTTTTTGGAGCAGGCTCGATATTGGGCCTGGACTGGAGTGCCGTTTCTTTACCTGCAGCCACAGTATGGCGGAGCAGTGGGGCCGTATGCCACGATCCCGGTACTGGGGGCGACTCACTGGAACAGTGTGCTGTGGATTGGACTGCCGGTGCAGTGGTGCGGGCTGGTCTACGCCGATGCCCTGCAGTTGCTGGCCCGCTATGATGCGATGGGACCGTGGAAGCAGCTGGCCGATGGGATCGTGATCTCCGGGCTGCAACAGACGTATCCGGATGGGCCGCATCGCGGGCTGTTGCCTGACTCGTTCAACGTCCTGGGGCAATCCCGCAATCCGGCCGACATCAATCCGGGAACGCTGCAGGTTCCCGCGCTGCAGACGGTGCTGGGCTGGAAGAGTTACGACGTGCGAAAGGTTCTGGAATCGGGCTGGACGGTGATTGCTCCCGCCGAGATCGTACTCGGAGATTCGCTGCCCACGCGGGCCCGATTCGAAGTCCACGGCTGGGCTCAGGAGCCCTATTTCGTTGTCGTCCACGGGCTGAAGAAACGCCCCCGAGTGGAGACGACGGTCACCGCGACCGGGGCGCTGCAGGACGATCGGTTTGAGGCCTCGACGGGAACACTGATCCTGCATGTGCAGGGGAAAGCGTCAATCACGCTCGACACCTCGGGCGAGTGATCGGAACAATCGATCAACGATAGATCACGACCAGAAACACCAGGGCATCGCTCTTCCCGAGGTTGGCGATTCGGTGCGGGACGTCGGCGGGGTAGCTGGCCGAGTCGCCCTTGGCGAGTTCCGTCCGGTCACTGGCCGATTCGATGCTGACACGGCCTTGCTGCACGGTCAGAAACTCACGCGTCCCGGCAAAGTGGGGTGCGCTCTTGAGCTCGCCCCCGGCGGTCAGGGCGACCTCGTAAAACTCGACGTCCTTTTCCAGCTTGAGGGGTGAGAGCGTGCGGATCGTGACCTGATCGTCGGAACGGAAGCGATGAGCTTGATCATCGTGACGGATGACGTGGATCGCACTCGGTGGTTTGGAGTCTCCCACCAGCTCCCCAATCGTCAAGCCAAACGCAGCTGCGATGCGGAGGGCTACTCCCAGCGTGGGATTGGCTTGGCCGCGCTCGATCTGACTGAGCATCGAACGGCTGACATCGCACTGCTGGGCCAGCTGCTCGAGCGACCAGCTGCGCTCCGCACGCAGCGACTTGAGTCGCTCGGGCAAAGCGGCGGGGAAGTCATCGGGTTTGGCAGGTCCACGCGGCATCGTGCAAAATCCTGGAAGTCTCGTCTTGCAAAATGGACAAGAGAGTTCTAGTATATCGTCATTGGCGTCCGATAAACAGGAAGCCGTGAAGCAGGACGGGCAAAGTGCCCGTCCTACAGCTCATCAGGACCATTCCATGAAAGCTCTCGTCAAGAAGCATGCCCGTGAAGGTCTGTGGCTGGAGGATGTTCCTGAGCCGCAAATGGGCCCGAACGACTGCCTGATCCGCGTCGACCGGACCGGGATCTGCGGCACCGATGTCCATATCTACAACTGGGACAGCTGGGCTCAGAAGACAATCCCAGTCCCCATGGTCGTCGGGCACGAGTTTGTGGGCCGGATTGTCGACGTCGGGTCGAATGTCAAGGACTTTTTCCCTGGCGAAATCGTCAGCGGCGAGGGGCACGTCGTCTGCGGCCATTGCCGGAACTGCCTGGCGGGGCGGCGGCACCTGTGTGCTCATACGGTCGGAGTCGGTGTCAACCGGCCGGGGGCCTTTGCCGAGTATATCTCGATTCCCCAGACGAACGTCTGGCACCATGACTCGGCGATTGATCGCGACATCGCCTCGATCTTCGACCCGTTCGGCAACGCGGTTCACACAGCTCTGTCGTTCGACATGCTCGGCGAGGATGTGCTGATCACAGGAGCGGGGCCCATTGGTTGTATGGCCACAGCCATCGCGCAGTATGCCGGAGCCCGGTATGTCGTCGTGACCGACGTAAACCCGTGGCGACTGGAGCTGGCCAAGAAGATGGGTGCCGACCGCGTCGTCGATGTGCGGACCGAGAAGCTGGCCGATGTGCAGAAGGAACTGGGCATGAAGGAGGGGTTCGATGTCGGGCTGGAGATGTCCGGCAACCCCAGTGCCTTCCGCGACATGATCGGCAGCATGGCCCATGGCGGGAAGATCGCCATGCTCGGCATTCCCGAGAAAGAGATGTCGATCGACTGGAACACCGTCGTGTTCAACATGCTGACGATCAAGGGAATCTACGGCCGCGAGATGTACGAGACCTGGTACAAGATGACTGTCATGCTGCAGGGCGGACTGAAGATCGATCCGGTCATCACGCACCGGTTCCACGCCAGCGAATTCGAAAAAGGGTTCGCCGCCATGCGCTCAGGCCAGTCTGGAAAGGTCATTCTGGACTGGAAGGGGTTTTAGGCCTGTAGCCACGTTCGCCAGAACGTGGGTGCTGAGTGAATACGGGAGACTTGCCGTTGCCCACGTTCTGGCGAACGTGGCTACTGCTATACTCATGCGATCATGAGTACCCCCGAGCCGCTGCCGCCTGAACTGTCTGCTTTCGCGGAGCTGACCGCATCCCGCCGGGCCTGGATTCAAGAAGTCCTGGTCCCGTGGTGCCGTACTGCCAACGTGCCGTCTCTCCTCAAAGCCGAGATGGAGTGGGGCGACATCGCCGGACGGGTCGATCCGCAGTTCTCGCTGTGGCTGTGGGCCTGGAGCCGGTTTCCTGTCTTGTATGTTGAGGGTCTCAAGGGTCTCGATGAGACCTACGCCGTACTGGTCACGACGCGGGACGGCACAACATTCACCGGTTACCCCGATGCGCGGGCCAGCAGCCGCACCCAGCTGATCCTGGTCGACGCACAAACGGGAGAGCCCGTGGGGCCGCTGAAGCTGGACCGGATCGAATCGATCCAACGGGTCGAGAACGCGTGACGACTCAATGCCGCTTCGGGACCCCCAGGCAAACGCGAAACCCGTCTCTTGAGTCCGAGTAGCTGGGCCCTTGTAGCCCCAGCCGCACGGCACAGCGGGCATTGCCGGGGACGTCAAAGTAGTTGCCGCCGCGGCAGACAGGGCGGGGGTTTTCGGTCATGACATACAGCTCTTCATGAGCTCCCTTCGGATCGAAGTCGTCGAGGATGACTTCCCAGACCCCGCCGCACATATCTGCGATGCCGAAGCCGTTGCGACCTTTTTCGCCATAGTGATCGACTGGCGACACGAATGAATAGCCGTCACTCCACCGCGCCTTGGCGAGCGGCCACGTGTGCTTGGTGTTCGGCAGAAAGTCGATGGCAGAGATGTTCAGGCGCCCTTCGCCGTCATTGATTTCGTTGCCCCACCAGAAGTATTGGCTCCCCTTGTGGCCACCACGGCAGGCGTACTCCCACTCCGTTTCCTGAGGCAGCCGATACTCCAGCCCCTCGGGCAAGCGCCCAGCGGCGCGTTCCCGCTTGGTCAGCCAGTCACAGAAGGCCCGTCCGTCATTCCAGCTAACGCAGACGACGGGAAAGTGATCTTCGAGCGGAAAGGCAAAGTTGGGATCCCGCCAGCTCTTGCCAGGCATCGGCTCCCACGGGTGAGTGATCGTGGTGGTCAGGTGATACCCATCCCATTTCGGGTTGAAGCACTGCGTCTTGCCACCGGGCTTTTCGGCATCGGTGACGTAACCCGACTCGGTGGCAAAACGGCGAAACTGCCCGACGGTCACTTCCGTACGTCCCATCCAGAAGCCGTCTTTCACCCGCATCGGGCGGGGCTTTTCCCCTTCGTACGACTCCCGGACCGTCCCTGGCTGAGCGCCGCCTTCAATCCCCGTGGCCCAAGCCTTTTCCTCGGGAGTGCTGCCCATCATGAAATCACCGGGCGGGATATAGACCACTTCCAGGGAGACTCCTTCCCCCAGATCGGCCTTCTGGCTCGCCCCCTGTGTCGGATCGGCAGCGATGGCCAAGCCAGCCAGCATACAGCTCAGCGACAAGGTCCCCAGGGACAAACGAAGAGAGAACAGTCGTGTGGCGATATTCATGCACGAGCTCCTTCATGGACCGCAATCGGAACGGGATTGTTGAATCTACCAAGCTGACCACCTGGAGGCGATGGAAGGAAGTTGCCCGACTCTGTCAGCGGGAATCTCCCCGCCTTGCCGAGGATTCTCCCCCAGGTGCAACGACGCTTTTTGACCATGAACTTCAAATCTACGCTTCTTTGGTAATCTGACACCTGAACTGTTCTCGACAAGCCTTCCCGAATTGGAGATGTGCATGCCCGCTGCCATTGAAGAGTTTCCAAGTTCAAGATTCTGTCGCGGCAACCTGTTGCTTCTGGCTGGAGGCCTGATCGGAGTGGCTTTCGGTCTAGTTCTCGTGGGGAGTCGAGAGGTCTGCAGCGATCTGTTTCGCGAATTATTGACGGCACATGACCCCACGGAAATCAGGACTCTGGTCCCTCAAGTGACGCGATTGGGGGCGTGTCAGGTGGGAATATCCTTGGCCGGGATCTGCTCCTATATCGGGCTCAGTCGAGTGGTTCGCATTCCTGGTTTGTCATGGGGATGTACGTTACTCATTCTGTTATACGGAATCATGTGCTTATTTGGAGTGTTCGCGGTCTGGCAAGGGACGGGCCTTTTGGCTGCCGATCTCTCCAGAATCTCGAATTCGAACATAGCCACTTCCGAACAACTTGTCCGCGCAACGGTCACTCGATCCGCTGCACTGTTTTCCACGGGCTGGATACTGCTGGCTTCCGCGCAAGTGACTCTGCTGACAGCTGGTATTCTCCAAGTTGCGACTCGCCCCCGATTCGCGGCGACCTTCGATCCATGGCCGGTGTTCAATTATGCGGCTCTGACGTGGCTGCTGGTATCCGGGCTGGTCGTCTCAACGATGTGGTTTCGCTACAGCAGCGCGATTTCACGCTTAGGTTCCGGCGCCCCAGTGAAGGCTACTGAGGTGGTTGGTTCTCTCCAGGGAGTCCTGTTTTGCAGCTGGATTGGCAGCGGCCTCTTCTTGAGTCACGCCTTTCTCATGTGGTTTCTGGCGAGCCACGCCGCGATTCGATCTGGCCGAGTTTCAATTCCCGAATCCAAATCCTTGTGACCTGGTGACGCGACGTGATAGGACCGGCCGACGCCAAAACTCCCCTTGTGGCCTGATGGAACCCGTCCGTACGATCTCGTCCGTCTGGGCGTAGCCCAGGTTCGGTTCTTCGTCCCGAAGCAGGTCATGGAATGAGTTCAGGTTCTTCGCGGCTCGGTGGTCGACTGGATGGTCACGGCGGGCCGGCTGCCTGGGAATCGCTGATCCCCCCGCCGTCGCTGCTGGGGGGCGACTACGACGGCGCGGACGAAGTCGCGCTGGCTGTCGCCTCGGCGCGCGACTGGCTGCTGGATCACCAGCATGTCGAGGGGTACTGGATCGGTGAACTCGAAGGGGACACGATCCTCGAATCCGAGTACATCCTGCTGCTCACCTGGATGGGACGCGGGCAGTCGGAGATCGCTCAGAAGTGTGCCCGCACCATCGTGAAGGAACAGCTGCCGACTGGCGGCTGGGCTCTGTTTCCCGGCGGACCGCTGGAGATCAGTGCCTCGGTCAAGGCGTACTGGACCCTCAAGATCACCGGCCATGATCCGCAGGCCGAATATATGGTGCGGGCCCGCGAGGCGATCCGCGCCGCCGGCGGAGCCGAGAAGGTCAACA
>Ga0315901_10005420_pt1 | contig 15534 bp, 8 predicted proteins | sample LakEriMetagenome_10_FD_203761 | JGI IMG/M metagenome (GOLD analysis project Ga0315901, IMG submission 203761) | Freshwater fungal communities from buoy surface, Lake Erie, Ohio, United States - Buoy 2 MA116 | ecosystem: Environmental > Aquatic > Freshwater > Lake | place: USA: Lake Erie, Ohio...
CGGGTATTGAGGCTGGAACGAATGAGATTATGGCGGCATTACAAGGAGAGTTTTCTCCCTCCGATACCGATACTAACCAACTTTCAAAGGGAGAGGAGAAAGTATTGATGCTAATCTTGTTGGTCTTCTTTCTTATTATTCTTGGAATTGTTCTGGCTATTCGATCCAAGCGAAAAGGAGAATGGTACAACCGCCGGGGTTCATTTGAGGATGGTCCGTTTGGTGGCGGGGGATGGTGGCACGTGGGCGGTGGTAGTAATTGGGGCTCCGGAGGCAGCGGATGGGGCAGTGGAGATAGTAGTGGAGGAAGTTTTGGCGGCGGCGATTTTGGCGGAGGAGGTGCCGGTGGCGACTGGTAAATTCTGTTTACGTTAAATTGGCGTTAAAGAAACATTCTTTATTAAGGTTTGAGTACGAAATTAAAATACAAGAGCGTTTTGCATCAAAATATAAAAAATATGAAAAACCTGGTTATTGCATTTATCTTGTTGCTGGTGTTGCCAGCTGTTTCTTCTGCGCAGTTTTCGATGGGATTGAAAGCAGGTATTATTTCCCCTAGAGAGCAGTATAAGGATATTACGGTGGGTTCAGGAGCGGAATCCTACGTAGTAGCGGTAAAAGACATTAAATTTGGAACCTTGGCTGGTATTTACCTTCGAATGGGAAAAAGAATTTATTTGCAGCCGGAAGTTTTATTTCAAAGTAACCGGACCGATTTTCAGATCAGCACTCCAGGGACTGGAAATGAAGTAATCAAGCGCAGTAATTACAATACCCTTCAACTCCCGTTGCTGCTGGGTTTTAAAATGGGCCCTTTCCGTTTTCATGCGGGACCTGTAGGAAACTACCACTTGAGTTCCAATTCCAGTCTGAGTGACATCCAAGGATTTTCAGAAGAATGGAAAAAATTGACTTGGGGTTGGCTTGGAGGCGTCACGATTGGAGGGGGTGGACGATTGGCGTTGGACGCTCGGTATGAAGGTAATTTCAACCGATTTGGAGAACAAATTGTATTTGGGGGATCCAATTACAGCTTTGACCAGCGACCTGCCAGTTTTGTGTTAGCTTTGAACTACGCGCTCTTCAAATAAAAGCAATTCAGAAAAATGGGCTCCGGGATATTTTCTGGGGCCCTTTCTGTTGCTACCTTATACGCCTTTTTTCTTGACTACCTCAGAGAAGTGTTTGATTCGCTGAATGTAAAAGGCAAAAACAATACTGCCAAAATAAACGCCCTGCAAGCTTTTTTTAGGAGACAGCTGGCTTTCAAAAATACGATTTGCCGCTTCTTTCCGCTTTTGGATCAACTTGCCAACGTGTTTATAAAATGAAAAATGGGCCTGAATAATGGATTGGATGGCCTTAAATTGTCCCTTTGCCAAGTACATTCCACCGGCTACACCGTCCAACACCAGCCTGGCTGGAATCAACCAGATTAGTTTAGCAGCCGGCTCATTCTTAACCAAAGTGAAGAGGCTGTTTCTGAAGTTCAAAAAAACTTTCCTTGGACTATCATAGCTCAACGTGCCACCTCCCAGGTGGTAAACAATGCTTTCTGGAAAACACCAAACGGAATAACCTGCCCGTTGCACTCTCCAGCATAGATCGATCTCCTCATTGTGCGCGAAATAGTCACCATCAAACCCGCCTAATTGGTGGTATAATTTTGAACGTATGAAAAAAGCTGCACCAGCCGCCCAGAAACAAGGTTGTGCAGTATCGTACTGCCCAAGATCCTGCTCAACGTGGGTAAAAATCCTGCCTCTGCAGAAAGGATACCCTAGGTAATCCAACCAGCCCCCGGCAGCGCCCGCATGCTCAAATCGGTCTCTGCGTTTATCCTCCAGTATTTTAGGTTGTGCCACCCCAATCTGACTGTCTTTCTCCATAGCCCCGATGATGGGCTGAATCCAGTTGGGAGTAACCTCTACATCCGAATTCAGAATGACATAATAATCGGACTTTATGTTTTGCAGGGCTCGATTGTACCCCTCTGCAAATCCAAAATTGAATTCAAGGTCCAGTACCTCAACCTGTGGAAAATTCGCATTCAAAAAAGCGATAGAATCGTCCGGTGAGCCATTATCTGCTACAATTATTCTAGCGGTGCCACTATTCGCCAGGACGGAGGGCAGGTATTGTTCTAAATGGGATCGGGTATTGTAGTTTAAGATCACCACAGCAATATCTAGTTCCTCTGGAAAGCGATTATTGTCCTCGAAATAGGCTTCAATGGCGATCTGATCCTCTGCAATTTGAGCTTTCAATTGCTCAAGGTTGTCGAGTTTCTTATCGCCTCGAATGTATTGATGTACTTTTACCTGCAGCGTAAGACCATAGAGATCCGCTTCCAATCCCAGAATATTCAGCTCTATCCGTCGCTCGGACTGGCCTTCTAAACTGGGTCTATTTCCCAGGTACAGCATAGCGTGGTAAACGGCCTTTGGGTATCCTTCCAGTCGCACACTTGCGGCATAAATCCCATCCGGCGGGAGAATTTTCCAGGAATCCTCTATTTGAAGATTTGCGGTGGGAAAACCGATTGTCCTTCCTATTTGATTGCCTTTAACTACATTTCCAGTTAGTGTAAAAGGGTGGCCCAGCAATCGGTTGGCGGCTTCCAATGCACCCGATTCCAATGCAGTTCTAATTTTCGAGGAGGAAACGGTGATATGGTCAACCTCTTGAGCTGATATTTCTTCCAGGAAAAAAGTGCCCTTGTCCGCGTATTTTTTTAAAAATTGGATATCCCCTTGCCGGTCATTCCCAAATCGATGGTCATAGCCAATCACGATGGTGTGGGGTTGGAAATGCCGAAGTAAAAACTGCTCGACGTATTCTTGGGCAGATTGTGCGGCAAATTCTGGAGTAAAGGGGACTATTACCAGATGGTCGATAGCACAATCTTGCAAAAGGCTGATTTTTTCAGAGGTAGTGGTAATTAATTTAAAACCACTGTCCAATTTTTCAAAAACAGCTCTTGGATGGGGATCAAAAGTAATCACCACACTTTCAGCACCTGCTTGCTTTGCCAGTGATTTTACACGCCGAAGCAGTTGTTTATGCCCTGCATGCAAACCATCAAAAGAACCAATCGTCAGAACGGTCTTTTGAAAATCAGGCAATTGTGTGAATCCGTAGTGCACCCTCATCATGCGCGCAAAAGTAGTATAAAACCCTGGCTCCTTTTGATTTTTTTCGTTTTTCCTTCCAACACTTTCTTTTTTTGCTGTGTTCTGTGCACCTTTGTTCTCCCATTGGTGGAGGGGAATAGTTTGTTTCAAGAAGGTACTTTTTTGGGTGATTTTTGGAGAAACTTATCCTTTGCCATGGACAAAATAGTGGTGAAAAAGAGGGGGTGAACAAGGCCTGCTTTTTTTCATTTTTGCAACACCAATGCTTGAAAAGATGGGTCAGAAAGTTAAAGAATTGCAACTAAAATTAGCAGAAGCAGCATTAGGGGGAGGTCAAGCCCGCATTGATGCGCAGCACAAAAAGCGTAAACTCACCGCACGGGAGCGTATACACCTGTTGTTAGACGAGCAGTCTTTTGAGGAGATTGGGGCGCTCGTAACGCATCGAACGGTTGATTTTGGAATGGCCGACCAGAAAATATTGGGTGACGGAGTCGTAACGGGCTATGGAACAGTGAACGGTCGCCTCGTATATGTTTTTGCACAAGATTTCACGGTGTTTGGTGGCTCTCTATCGGAGACACATGCTGAGAAAATCTGCAAAATCATGGACCTTGCAATGAAGAATGGAGCTCCTCTGATTGGCTTAAATGATTCAGGGGGGGCAAGAATTCAAGAGGGGGTAAATTCCCTGGGAGGTTATGCCGATATTTTTTACCGAAATGTGTTGGCATCCGGGGTGATCCCCCAAATTTCGGCCATTATGGGCCCTTGTGCTGGGGGTGCGGTCTATAGCCCCGCCATGACTGACTTTATCATTATGGTGGAAGATAGCTCGTATATGTTTGTCACGGGTCCAAACGTGGTAAAAACAGTCACTAATGAGGAGGTAAGTAGTGAAGAACTAGGGGGAGCCAGCGCTCACAGTACCAAATCTGGCGTTACCCACCTTACAGCTGCGAATGACCTCCAATGTATTCTGAAAATCAAACAATTACTGGCCTATTTACCGCAAAATTGTGAGGACCGTCCAGTAAACTTGCCCTATTCATTGGAGGAAGAATTCCGATATGAGTTGGACAAGATCGTTCCGGAGAATCCATTGCAGCCCTACGATATGAAAGAGGTGATTGCTGGAATCCTGGATGCTGATTCATTTTTTGAGATTCAAGAACGGTATGCTGAAAATATCTTATGCGGTTTTGGCCGCCTTGCGGGTCGCAGTATTGGAATTATCGCCAACCAACCAATGAGTTTAGCAGGGGTTTTGGATGTGGATGCTTCTAAAAAAGCGGCAAGGTTTGTACAATTTTGCGATTGCTTCAATATACCCTTGTTAGTTTTAGTTGATGTTCCTGGATTTTTACCGGGTACAGATCAAGAGTGGAATGCTATTATTACGAACGGTGCCAAATTGTTATTCGCATTCTCGGAAGCAACGGTTCCAAGGGTGACCTTGATAACTCGTAAAGCGTATGGTGGTGCTTATGATGTGATGAATTCCAAGCATATTGGTGCAGATTTGAACTTTGCATGGCCTACCGCAGAAATTGCGGTAATGGGCGCAAAAGGTGCTTCAGAAATTATCTTTAAAAAGGAGATTGACCAAGCAAGCGATCCAGCTGCTAAACTGGCCGAGAAGGAACAGGAATACGCCGCTACCTTTGCCAATCCCTATCGGGCTGCAGAACGAGGATTTGTGGACGAGGTGATTCTCCCCAACCAGACCCGGCGCAAATTGATAAAAGCCTTTGCGATGTTGGAAAATAAAACAGTACAGCGTCCAAAAAAGAAACATAGCAATATTCCGCTCTAAACAAACCGAAATGAAAAAGTTCTTCTCGCTGGTAAAATTTAGCCACACCCTTTTTGCCTTGCCATTTGCCCTTACAGGTTTTTTCTTCGCATTGGCAGAGCAGGGGACTGGGATGAGTTGGAAATTGTTTGGTCTGGTACTGCTTTGTATGGTGTTCGCGAGGAGTGCAGCTATGGCCTTCAACCGGTGGTTGGACCGGGATATTGATGCTTCCAATCCACGGACGGCCATCCGAGAGATTCCTTCTGGTCAAATTAGCGCTTCTGCAGCCTTGGTGTTTGTAATTATTAATGCCTTGCTTTTTATGGTTGCTGCTTTTTTGATCAACCGGCTGTGCTTTTACCTTTCCCCAGTGGCACTGTTGGTTATTTTGGGGTATAGTTACACGAAACGATTCACATGGTTTTGTCATTTTGTGCTGGGCTTGGGGCTCTCTTTGGCACCGGTTGGCGCATATCTTGCGGTCACCGCCAGTTTTTCGTGGGCGCCGGTGGTACTGGGTTTGGCAGTCTTGACTTGGGTGGCGGGTTTTGACATTATTTACGCCCTTCAGGACGAACAGTTTGACCGTAGTAATTCCTTGTACTCCGTTCCGGTATGGTTAGGTGGGAAGAAGGCACTATTTTTGTCTAGTACTACCCACCTTATTAGTGCAGTATTTTTGGTACTCTCTGTAATTTTAATGCAATCGGCTTTAGGAACTTTGGGTCTAGGGTTTATTTGGTTAGGTACCCTACTATTTTTAGGGCTGTTGTTTTACCAACATACTATTGTGAAGCCTGGGGATCTCCGACGGGTAAACCTGGCTTTTTTTACAACCAATGGAGTAGCAAGTCTCCTCTTTGGCTTTTTTGCTATTTTAGAATTTTTGATTGGTTGATTTTTAATTTCCCGAAGGGAAAGGAAATCCCCTCGCAAGTAGTTTGGTGTGCGAGGGGGTTTTCCTTTTTTTGTTAGATCACTTCTACCCAACTGCCTGGTACTCCTGCATGAATGCGATTATCATACATGGCTTCGCAAACAGTGGAAGGGAGGAAAAACCGGCCTTTGTAAGCTGCATTAAGTGAAATGCGTATGGTTTTAGTCTGGTTTTTCTGGCTTCCCAGGTCAAAATAACTAAGCACTCGATCGTCCCTAAAATCTTGGTAATCCAGTCCATTGGAGGTTTGGCTGAATTGGCCCACTCGATGGTTGAGTATCTCCCAACCGGAGGGAAAAATTTGAGTAAGTGCCAGCTCATTATAAGGGAAATGGAACGAGCCATTTCTTCGAATGGAAACGATGGCGACAAAATCAGTCCCTTGTTGCAGTTGGCTAATGTTGACAGGTTCTCCTTTTGGGGTTTCCCAACGGATAGACAATTCAAGGTTGGAACTGGGCACATTCGTAACTGTTCCGGCAAACTCTTGTCCGGTAAGAACCAGTCGGGCGTACAAGCGAGTGGTACCGTTGTTCCGCACCGTCAAGTTATTTGCACTGTATTCATGGAGTGGTAGTACCTGAAAGGGAGCCTTGCTGGGTCGAGGCGTCAGGTTTTTCCCACCTAATTTACATAGATAGGAAGGTGCCTGGGCATTGACTTTTTGTGCATATTTGGCCAAACTTCTAATCGCCACTGCTAGAGACTGGGTATTCCATTGATAGCTGTTGGCTTGTTTGGAGAGTTGCTCAGACAACGATTTTACCAGGTTTTCTGCTTTGTTCAGGTCACCAAGGCTTGTAAGTGCCTCCAGCATAATGGCTTGATCGCGTAGCACAGAACCATAGGTGCTTCCCGACCAGTCATAGGAAGGAGGATCCGTCCAATTTTTCTGAAGTAAATCTTGTGCAACTTCTGGTTTGCCTGCGTTGGCGTAAGCAGCTGCCAGGAGGTAGGCTGGTGTAGTAAATAAGCCTTTTTGCTCTCTAAGGCGATTCATATCAGTCATGGAGGCTTTTCCGGCCAAGGCCAAGGAGTAAAGCCGATAAGCTTGATCGAGCACCGGTTCGTAGCGATTGGAACCGGTCCAATTTCGTGCGGTGTTTACTTGGAAGGCGATCCACTTATCAAGGGTGGAGGAGGGGACCGCATAACCCATTTTTTGAGCTTCTAATAGAAAATGACCAGCATAGGTAGTAGACCAAGTATCTGCAGAGCCTCCAGGCCAATAATTAAAGCCACCGCTATAGTTTTGTTGGTTGGAAATTTTCGAGATTGCGGCAGTAATGTGTTTGGTGATGGTATTGGTTTGTTTTTCTTGTAATGGGACCAATGCTCCTGCAAATAACTGCGGAAACGCGGCGGAAGTGGTTTGTTCCAGGCAGCCATGCGGATATTGAATCAGGTAATTCAAATGCCGGTCAATATCCATCGGAGGTAGGCTACTTAATTCCAAGGTTGCATTATTCAAATCACTGTAGGAGCTTGGATCAAAGTTTGTTTTCCATTCCATGCCTGGCTCAATGGTCTCGCTTGAGCTTTTGGTGGAGATGGGCATAGGGTTTCGCACCATCAGGTCAATCTCATCCTTGGCTATTTCGGATCCCCCTTGTGCCTCCAGCCGAAACCTTGTTGGTCCTGTTTGGGGCCCGACGCTGAACTCAAAATAGGCCATTTGGTCTCCAGGTTCTGAAAAAGTTAAGGTTTGAGTATCGGGTCCTTTCACTTTCGTCTTTCCGCCAATTTCTTTGATTTGTAATTTTACGGACTTGATTTGAGGTTCCATTGCGAACACTTGAACCGGTACGCGAACGGATTCTCCTGGACCAAGCACACGTGGTAGGGTGGGTAAAATCATCAGGGGTTTTTTAACAGCACACGTTTTTTCTGCGGATCCATAGGCTCCTTGAGCATTGGGTGCAGGGGCGGAGAAGACCGCCATTACGCGAACACTTCCGACGTAGTTTTCTATTTTTAGGGTATGTTGTGCGGTTTTTCCCTTTTCCAAGTAAAAAGGTCCCAGGTGTTTGACTGTCGGTTTAAATCGGCTGACCTGAGCTGAGCGTTTTGCTTTTCGGTTGATATCGTCACCACCGATGCTCAATATCCGTTCCAATTCTACACCAAACGCTCCCAGCACATAGTCGTATACATCCCAGCTTTTGACCCCCAACGCTTCTCGTGCATAAAAGGCTTTGTGTGGATTGGGTGTTTCGAATCGTGTCAGGTCCATTAGGCCTTCGTCTACAATTGCCAGCGTGTAAGCACAAGCCATGCCGGATGCTTCTTTGACTCGAACGGTGAACGGAACGTCCGGCTTGAGCTGATCTGCCATTTCGATCAAGGGTTTTAGTTCTGTTGCTGGATTATGAATAGTGATTGGGATCACCCCATACATTCGAATGGGTAAATCATTAATGGTTTGCGCATGGGGCTGGATCAGGCTCACGTGGGCATAAACAGCGGGTGCCATGGAGGCTTCCGCTTTGAATTTAAACGTATTCTCTCCTTTTTGGGCTTTGAACCAGAGGTGTTGAAGCACCCTTTGTCCACTTTCCAAGGTAATTAGCACATTGCAAATATCATTAGAAGGCACTTTTATTTCAACTTGTTGGCCCACCAAGTAATTTTCTTGGTTGCTGGTCAAGGCAAGCATTGCCACAGCATTTCTGCTGTAAAGGTCATCCAGGTGTTCCGGATAACCCACCCAAAAGAAGTTCCCTGCCGCGTGTCCGCCAGAAGGCTCCACAGCCCGCACGAGGTACCTTCCCCATTGGTTGGGTCGAATGGTCCAACTAGCGATTCCATTCGCATCTGTGGTTACAGTGGTGGTATTCACTGCATTCAAGTGGGTGTCGGAGTTGAATTGACCTGTGTTAGAGGCCTGGTCCTCGTCCCACCACCATCTCCAATCACACCGGTAGAGGCCGAGGTGCACTGTTTTGTTGGCCAGTGGTCTGCCTTTTGTATCCACGCACGCGATTTCAATTTTGCCCGATTTTCCCTGATCCATTTGGGGGCTTCCACTTTGGTTCATTGGCACTCGGACCCCTACCATTCTTGCAAACGGATAGAAGTCTATGGCAGCTTGATCCACACTGAATTCCCCGGAGGATTCAAAAGCCTTAATTTTATATTGGGCCACTAATTTCCCCGGAGCTTGCTTGTTGGCTTGTATTTTTAGAGGCACATTTCCATTTCCTCGATCATCCAAGTAACCTTCAAACACGGTTTCTTCTTCGTGGAAAAAAGAGCGAGCCGGATCTTCAAAAACGTAATTTTTGAAGCCTGGGAATTCCGCCGTAGCTGCTCTAATCTGAAGATCCACTTTGGCTTTTACGTTTTTTGCGGTAGCTCCATGTAGCCACTCAACGTTCAATCGAGCTTGCGTGCCTTTGGTATTTTCAACCAGCTGTTTATCAGGAAAATCCAGTTGAATTTTAAACCTATTTGGTTTGACTGTTTCAATTTTTAGGATTTTTTCAAATCGGGCTCCACCAACCTCTACCTTGGCGAGCCAGTTGCCTGTTGGAGCATCTGGCTGTGTCGAAAAGTGGAGTGGGAATACGCCTTTGACGCCATTTTGAATAACCGTTTTGAACTGAATTCCTCCAGTTGGGTCGGTTACTTCAAAATGTATCGGATGGTCAGGCGGTAATTTTCCGCTTCTGTCTTCCAGTACAAAATTCAGGAAAATACTATCACCAGGCCTCCAGACACCGCGCTCCCCATAGAGGAAGCCTTTTAATCCTTTTTGACTTTCTACTCCTGCTACATCAAACCGGCTGAGGGATAAGCTTCCACCGTCTGACATGCGCAGGTATCCTCTTTGATTGCCTTTTTGAGCTACTAATACAAAGGGTTTTTCCCGTAGCTGTTCCAGAAAAAACGTTCCGTCTGCCCCGGTGCTGTGCGTGGAAATTGGTTGAAGTTGGTAGTTGACCAGCTCCAGTTCGACCCCTGCAACGGGCTCTGCGGTAAGTAGATCTGTAACTACGGCCAGCAGGGAGCCATCCTTTCCTCTTTTGGCTGATAATCCAAGGTTACTTACAAACACATTTCGCTGAAGGAAGCGTTCACTGTGGTAGTATTCTTTTTGGCAGGGGTTATCTCTATTTTCATATTGATAGCCATCAGATTCCCACCAATAATCGGTATCGTCCCAATATACTCCTCGGTATCCACCCCAAAGGGATTGCGGTTGGCCGAACTCATCCTTCAGAGGGCCTTGTGCATCGATGCTGGCAAAGTCAACCGCTTCTTCACATTTACTATGGTCCACATAGCTACCACGGAAAGAGAGCCGGACCTGATAAATCGCCCCAGGGTCTTGTTGAATAAGTGGTTGCAAATCAAGGGCATATCGTTGCCAACTCATGGTGGAAGCACCAGGGTTTAATTGCCCCAATTCAATCTTTTTTTGTGCAATGATTTTACCCACCCGTTCCAGCTCCTCATTTCCTTCCAATTCATTTACCTGTAGGTGTTGCAAAATATTCGATTGAAAGATCTTAAAAATTTCCACATCAACAGATTGAAGTCCTACCGCTTCAAATGGAAATAATATAGCCCCACTTTCTTTGCTTGGAATGATGGCACCGTGACCCAGCAATCGCAAACCTGGCTGCAAGGATTCAAGGTTGATTGATTCAGAGAACGCGGTCTTCAGTTTAACTCCCAGTAGGTTTTCAATCCCCTCTATTTGAAGGTTAAATAGGCCTGACAACCTGCTCTCTGGATAAATTCGAAGAAAATTGCCATCAAGTTTAAAGGTGAGGTTTTCGGAATTGCCCTCAAGTCGGACCAGCCCGTTTAAATCCTGTTGATCGGAAAGAGGGTCTGAAAAATTGACTTGTATGCATTGACTTTCCTCATTGTCCACCCTCACAGAAAGGACCTCAAACTCGTCAAGGGCAGGAATAGGCAGAATTTGTTTATCAGAAAGGTCTATCCCAAGGTTATTTCCATCCCAGCGAAGTTGGACCTCTGACCGATTTAGTCCCCTTGCGATCTTTCCAATTGTGAAGTAGTGTTCCCTTTGGGCTTGGAGATGGTTCCAGGAAATCGTTAATTCTTGGCCTGATTGTGTTGCTTTCAAGAGTTGCTCGATTTCTTCAGGCTCTACAGAGTCGTTCACTTCCACTCTCCCGGTAATCTGCTGGTTTTTCAGGTCAAGCGGGTTGGGTGTCTGAATACCATCCGTGATCACAGTAAAGTGTAGTGCGATTGTTTTAAAACCAAACTCAAAGCTGGAGAGTGAAGCCGGGACATTTGGGTAAATTTTTCCTAGTTGGAGCGCAACTTCATATTTGGTATCGTAATTAAGTGGCTTCTCAGGTTGCAGTAAAATGGTTCGATCATCTTCCCAGACGGCTACTCCTTCAATGGATGGACTTATTTGTAGAAGTGCTTTATCTACTGGCTGACCAATCTGATCGGTCTGAATGGCTGCGTTGACCAACCGGATTCGAATCGGCTCTTTTTTTCCCACGATCCCACTTGTATATGCGTACACATATTGAGAAAGTTTTTGATAATAGGCCTCATCGCGTACTGCTCGGCTACAGGAAAAGAAAAGGGCAAGGCTGAGCAGCAGTAGCAAACAAGCGGCTGCGGCAAGATTAGATTTTAGCTGCATAAGGTAAGGTGTTCGTTAACCGACACAAATATAACCGCCTTTCTGAGATTTGCAAGGCGGATTTTTTGGGCTGTTTTGGGAATCTTTTATCGTTGAATGGAAAAATTACTCTTGTCTGTTGGATTGGTCGCGAACATGTCTTTGAATAATTCGCTTGCCTGCTTGTTTTACTTCAGGCCGTTTTTTATAACCCCAAAGCTCTATTCTGGATTGGCTGGCATTTTCCTTTGGATCTACCACAGGTAGTGGGTAATCCTGACCAAGCTGGACACCGTAAAACAGTTGCTCTAATGGAGAAAGTAACCAAGGTTCGTGCACTAGATGATTCGGTAAGGAAGCGAGCTCAGGTACCCATTGTCGGATAAAATTGCCCTCCGGGTCTTGTTCTTTGGATTGTTTAACGGGGTTATAGATGCGAATGGTATTTACACCGGTTACTCCAGCCTGCATTTGAAATTGTGGGTAGTGGATACCGGGTTCATAGTCGAGAAACAAATTGGCCAGGTGATAGACGCCGGTTCTCCAGTCCAAAAACAAGTGATGGCAAAGAAAGGAAACCAACATTGCCCGCATCCGAAAGTTGATCCAACCAGTTTGGGAGAGGCAACGCATACAAGCATCCACTAAGGGGTATCCGGTTTTTCCCTCTTTCCAAGCCAGGAGTTGTACCTCATTTTCTTTCCAGACGAACGATTCGTACACTGGATTGATGCAGCGGTGTTCATAACTGCAGTCTGATTCGAATTTTTGAATAAAGTGGCAGTGCCATTTTAAACGGGTCAAGAAAGCTTCGTATGCTCTGCGGTGTCGCTGACGTTGGCTACTTTGGTCAACATAACGGAAGGCTTGCCGGATGCTCAAATTGCCCCAGGCTAGGTAGGGAGATAAACGACCGCAGGAGGTTCTACTTAAAAGGGGTTTGGAAATGTTTTTTTGGTAGTGTTTCCCTCTATCCGAAACAAACGAATGAAGGTATTTCCAAGCATACCGCTCCCCAGCCGGCTGAAAGGCACTTGGATAATTTTCTAGTTGCTTTAATAGTTTTTCAGGTATTGTAAATGGATTGAAAAGTTGAACGAGCCGGTCTGGATGGTATTGATTATCGATGGGTGCTGTTTGCACCATTTGCTCCCACTGAGCATCCCATCCTTTTCTATTCGTTATGGCTCGTTGAATGCCATCCCGCTGTACCTCTTTCCAATCAACACCAGCATTCTTCAATAAGCGTGCGATTGCCTTGTCTCTCGCATACGTTTTTTCAATTCCGCTCTCTTGGTAGCTGAATACCTGTTTCAGTTGGAGTTGATTTAGAAGATAACTAAATACGGTTACCGCTTCTTCGTAGCAGCAAAATACACTTTTCCCAATAGAGCTCCATTCTTGGTTCATGGCCTGAATAGAATGGTATTGAAATTGGAGGTGCCGAAGGGAGGTGTCAGGATAGTGGTGAAGAGAAGGTTCTATCAGGAAAACTACCAGGTAGGGTAGTCCAGCTTGTTCTGCCAGATGCAAAGGAAGGTGGTCCTTTGTCCTAAGGTCTCTTTTAAGCCAGACCAAATTGACCGGAGAGGAGGAATTTTCCAGAGGCATAGACAGGATGGAACCTAGTGAAGAATCCGAGTTAAGAACAAATCTCCTACTCCAAGAGTTCAATGGAGTGCCGCTGCATGGCTATTTTTCCTCGTTGTTCCATTTTTTTCAACAATCGAGAAATGACTTCCCTCGACGTATTTAGGTCGGTAGCAATTTGTTGATGGCTGATTTCTATCACATTGGTATCAAGATCTCGTTGCATCCGTTTTAGATAAAACTCAAGGCGCTCGTCCAAGTTGCGGAAGGCTACCTGATCAAACGTTTCCAGGATTTCTTCAATGCGTTCTCTTAAAGTATTGACCACAAATCGTGCCCAAGATTTGTATTTTGGGAGCCAGCGTTCCATATTTTCAAGCGGGATTAAGAGAATAATTCCATCCTCCATGGTCACCCCTTTTACAGCACTTTGCTCCATTCGATTGGAACAGGTAAGCGACAACGCACAGGTAGTCCCGGAGGTCAATGAATACATATAAAATTCTCCATCTTCTCCATCTTGTTCTTCTCTAAATATTTTCACATTTCCCTCAAGAACAAAAATCATGTACCGAAATTGGTGACCTGGCTGTACAAGGGGATCTCCTTGTCTGATTTCTACGATTTGCCCAACCTCAGCCATTAATTCCAGGAGTTCTGGCTCTAGTTCCGGGAAGTATTTCTTGAGTGTTTTAGGTAGCTCTGGTTTGGTGAATCTAGTTTGCATGTATTCTTAAGGTGTAAGATAGTTCTAATTGTAGGTTCGTCTATTTTCGGGACTCAAATATCTTGCAATATTTTCAATTCTTATTTTAAATCGTCTAAATCCCTTCCTTCCGTTTTGCTTTCTATTGTTTTTATTGACGAATGACTTGCTCGACCTGCCGGATAAGGGGAATGATTTCCCGAAAAAATAATATTAAAAATATTTCAATATTCAATTTGTTGAATATAAGTTTTTTATGTAATTATTTTTCAAAAAAGGCAATTTGATAAAAATCATGCTGTGCTTGTGATGAATATCACCAAAAGTAGGCTTGTATTCCCCCCAACTTTGCAGTACAAAAAAGAATTAACGACAAAATAAACGGTTCTTACTGATATGGAACAGCAAATGAGTATGCCGAGAATTGGGGATATTGCTCCCAACTTTAAGGCCATGACCACCTTCGGATCACTGGATTTTCACAATTACATCGACGGGAAATGGTCAATATTATTTTCGCATCCTGCCGATTTTACCCCGGTTTGTACTACCGAAATGTCAGGTTTCGCCCAAGAAAAGGACTTTTTCGATGCACATGGTACCGTTTTGATGGGGTTGAGTATTGATAGTATTCATTCCCATATCGCGTGGGTGAACAATGTTCGGGAAAAGACAAATGTACTTTTTAATTTTCCAATCATCGCGGATATTGATATGTCCGTCTCCAAATTATACGGCATGTTACAGCCAGGGGAAAGTGAAACGGCGGCTGTTCGAGCGGTGTTTTTCATGGATCCTTCCAAAAAAATTCGCTTAATCATGTATTACCCCCTTAACGTGGGCCGTAACATGGACGAGATAAAACGTGTATTGGAGGCACTACAAACCGCAGATGCTAACAAGTGTGCGATGCCCTTAAACTGGAAAAAAGGGGATAAAGTGATTGTACCACCTCCTAAGACAATGGAAGAATTGGATACCCGCCTGAACAGCGGATTGGAGATGGTGGATTTCTACCTAGCCAAAAGAAGTCTTTAAATACAAATTATTGGGTTTATCCAGCGACAAACACCACTATCCAAGGAGCGTTTCTCCTCGGATGGGTGCACCTGAACTTCAACCATATTATTGCTCTATTCACTCTAAAACTTTATTAGTATGAAAGTCGAACAACTTTACACCGGCTGTCTTGCTGAAGCCGCGTATTATGTAGAAAGTAATGGCGAAGCCGTGATCATTGACCCACTTCGCGAAACTAAACCGTATGTTGAACGGGCGGAGGCCGATGGCGCTCAAATAAAATATGTGCTGGAAACGCACTTTCATGCTGATTTTGTGAGTGGACACCTTGATTTAGCTAAAGTAACAGGTGCGCAAATTGTGTTTGGTCCTACTGCAAAACCCAATTATGAGGCGCATATTGCTGCGGATGGCGAAGTGCTCAAAGTAGGAAAGGTAACGATTGAAGTGCTGCATACCCCGGGTCATACCATGGAAAGCACCACCTACCTCTTGCGCGACGAGAATGGTAAGCCGTATGCCGTGTTTACAGGAGATACCTTGTTTATAGGTGATGTTGGTCGCCCGGACTTGGCAGTAAAATCTGATCTATCAAGAGAGGACTTAGCTGGACATTTGTTTGATTCCCTTCGCAACAAGATAATGACCCTACCGGATGAGGTGATTGTGTATCCTGGACATGGTGCAGGTTCAGCTTGTGGAAAGAAAATGGCAAAAGAGACAGAGAGTACC
>Ga0315901_10005423_pt1 | contig 15528 bp, 6 predicted proteins | sample LakEriMetagenome_10_FD_203761 | JGI IMG/M metagenome (GOLD analysis project Ga0315901, IMG submission 203761) | Freshwater fungal communities from buoy surface, Lake Erie, Ohio, United States - Buoy 2 MA116 | ecosystem: Environmental > Aquatic > Freshwater > Lake | place: USA: Lake Erie, Ohio...
TATCTGGTGACCTGCAAGCTGATACTGGCGTAGGCCCACAGCAAGCAGCAATGCTTACCAACAATTCTGGGGACGCATTTGACGCTTACGACCGAGCACAAATTGCTGAAACGTTACGTCAAAATGCACAACGTCAAGGAGAAGTAGCAGCAACTCCAGAAGCAAAAGCAGTAGCAGCACAGTACAACCCCGCTCGGCCAACCATGACTAAAGACATGGCGGCAGATGAGTACTCCAAACGACTTTACGCAGCAGGTCTGACCGAAAAAGCACAAGCAGCAGAAGCGGGTGCCCTTAACATTTCTTCTGGTAAACGTGCCGAACGTTATGCTCAAAAGCAAGAAATTGCTTTAGGGTTCCAGCAAAACGTTTTTGATTCTTTAAAACAAACAAATGGCGACATTGCTAAAGTACTTGAAGAACACTTCGTCCCAATCTATAACGAAGGCAAACTTCCAGGATTGGACGACGGAAAAACTGCGACGATTGCTAAAAACGCTATGGGCGGGAATTCAATTGTGCTTACGGACAAAAAGGGCAAACAAGAAGTGCTGCCTGCGGACATCAGTACTTTGCAGTTATTGACAAGCAAAGTTCAGGACTTGATGATGACATCGTCATCGCCAGAAAATTATTGGCGCGGCAAAGAAGATTTCCGTAAAAATCAAGAATTGAAGTTGTCAGAAAGAAGAGTGGACATTGAGGCCAAAAAACTGGGCGTTGACGAAGATACTTTAAGACTTAACCGTGACAAATTTGCGGAAGAGCAACTCCTCACGCCCGGCAAAATTGCGGAATCAGCCGCCAAGGTTAAAAACTACAACGCTGACGCCAACTACCGCAATTCTTTGGCCAAGTCTCTGGGAGAAAAGACAGGCAATTGGGCGGTACTTGGTGCTGATACTGACGGCGAACCCATCAGCTACGACAAAAACACAGGAAATTTTGCAAGAAAAGACGGCAAACCAATCCAAGATGTGACGTTCTTTAAGAAGATTACTGGAGAACGCGACGCTAAACCAGTGCCAGACAAAGCCAATGAAAAGCTGCAACAGAACTACGCAGATGAAGTGTCAGGGGCAAAAACGCCTGACCAGATAAAAGCAATCCAGAAAAAATACTCCACCCTTGGGGTCAATACTGGGTATGTTGATCCCGTGGCTGCTGCAATGAAAGACGCAAAACCAGGCAGCGATCCATTTGCTGGCGGTGGTAAAGGCGGGGCTGTAGCTGCTCCTGCGTCTGCAATTCCTTTGCCCACTCCTGCGCCCGCACCCAGGTATGGAAACATCAGTCCAGAAGTGACAGGCCCAATTACTGATCGGATAGGTAGTTTGGATATAGAAATTGAACGTGCTATGCAAACTTTGAGGCAGCAACCAAATCTTGCAAACGCGCAAGCACTGCAAGCATTGCGCACACAACGTGATCAATTGGCCGCAAATCCCCTTGTAAGGTAAACCATGCCCTCATTTGCCGATTTTCGTTCTCGGTTTCCGTCTTTACAGGATGCCAGCGATGAAGAAATCATCAAGCGGACGTCTGAAGTTTTTAAGCTTCCGATCACGGAAGTTGCGCAGTCGTTTGACTATGACATAAGCGGCGGTAAAACTTCCCAGCGGTTTGGGTCGGCTATAGACCGTTATCAAGCTGGTCTGTATGGAACGGCAGAAGCAGTTACCAAAGCTGCTGGGCTTGAAGGAACGTCTGACTACCTACAAAAACAACGAGTCCGCAATGAAGCACAAGCAGATATTAGTTCTGCACGAGCCAAAGAGTTGGGCGCAATTGAGTCATATAAAGATGTCACTGGCGTTGGCACAGGTGTTGACTATGTAACTGGGCTGGCTATTGGTTCTGCCCCATATATGGCGGAAGCACTTGTAACTGGCGGGGCTGGCCGTCTTGCCATGACTGGCACCCGTGCCGCACTTGCTGAAGGACGCACCGCGCTTGCTGCTGCTGAAGCCGCCAAAGATGTAGCCGCTGCCGACAAAGCCAAACAAGCCATTGCCGTTGCCGAACGCAACTTAAGTACTGGAGCAACTGCGGCTGGTTTTGCTGGGCAGTACCCATCCGGCGTTGGAGAAATGCTGAGCCAGCAACGGGAACAAACAGGCGGTCAGACTGATCTGCCAAGCGCCCTTGGCTATGGCGCAGCCTACACTGGGCTGGGTATGGTTGGCGTAGAAGGAGCACTAACCCGTGGTAACTTGTTTCGCAACACCATTAATTTTCTTGACAAGCCCGGTGGTCTTAGTGGCGCAGCTTTGCGTACTGGAGCCACTGCGGTTTCTACTGGCTTAAAAGAAGGCGTATCAGAAACCCTACAAGAGGGCGCTGGCCAAGGTGCTCGGATGGCTGTGGACGATAAAGCCCAGTTCTTTGACCAGGATGCTGTTGAGCGGTACAAAGAGTCGTTTGTTGGTGGTGCGGCTCTTGGCGGGGTGATGGGCGGTGGCCTTGGCGGCTGGCGTCGGTCAAACTCTATTCTGCCTGGGGCAACTCAAGACACAACCAAACCGCAAGCCCCTGCAAACAATGCTATCCAACAAGCGTTTGACCAACCTCAGACTTCTGGGACACCGCTTACAAACGTAACGCCCCCACCTGCGCCACCTATCACGCCATCGGCTGATATCACACCACCTCCAGCACCCATCGTGTCTGGGGGCACAACGCCCATTGCACAGGCTACCCAACAACAGAGTCAAGCGGACGCTGCTGCACAGCAACAACAGCAACTGCAAGCACAACGTGACCTGACAATCAGCCAGTTTGGTTTGACCGGGGACACTCCTGGCACTGGAAGCTTCTTTGGTCGTCCGATCTTTGGGCCAGCAATAAATCAGGTTGCTGATGCACTTGCCCCTATTGCAGCGCAGTTAAACCCTGCCGAAGCTGCCATCATGGACGCCATTGTTACCGCAGACCAAAAGCTGGGCAACAAACTTTTAAGCTTTCAATTTAACGCCGATAAAATTGCCAACTCTGTCCAGAAGGGCGTGCAGGCGGTTACGACTGCGGCTACCAAGTTCCAGATTGCTGACGTTCAAACCGTGGGCGAAGCTGCATACAGACTCAATGAACTCTCAAAGTCTGCCAAAGGACAGGCGCTGGAACAAATCAACGCCATCCATGAAGCCTTGACTGGTAAGGACACGGAAGGGTATATTGCATCACAGACCTCAAAATCGAAAGGAAAATCAAATGTACAGCAACAACAGCAAATGTCTTCCGGGCTGGGAACAGTTCCAGTCCAAGGCGGAACAATCCAAGGCGATGGCGGACTCACTGGGCTTTTACAACCCGGCGCAGTTCAACCCGTCGGGGCAGGAGTTGTCTCTGGAGCAGCGAATGACCAGCAAGCTGGACAGCTACCAGGAGAAGGAATACGGACTGGCCCCAGTGTCGCCGCCGCAGATGATCTCGGTGGTGCTGCCCAAACGCCGCAAGATGTAAGTGGAGCGCCAAGTGAAGAAACCGTCACCACCGCCCCAAGTACCGAAACTATCGAAGGAAACGCGCCAGTACTCGGACAAGGGGTACAGCGCGATAGCACGGCACTTACTGGGACTGTTCAAACCCAAGAAGGGGTAAGCCCTGGGCGAGTTGCCTGGGAGGATATGGATGGCACGGGTACATCGTTTGATGATCTGCCAGAGAACCTCCAACAAGTCTGGGAACGCGCTGTAGCTGAAGGCAAAGCCACTGGAGAAATCCAAGAAACGTTGGCCACCAGCGCCCAAGATACCAGTCTTGCAGCCAAGGCCCGAGCTGTGTTGCGTGCCGCATTGGACATGGTTATTCAGCCAACGTCCAGGATGCCTGAAGATGTAGCCGCCCGTAAACGAGAGTTTGTTGCGGCCTATTGGGGTGGCGCACGTTCCGATGCGTTAACAAAAGTAGCCGATGACCTCGGCATTTCCAAAGATCAAGCCAAGCGCTGGTCTGCTGAGTTGCCCAACTTCTTGACCGTAAATGGCCAGAAGATCAAAGCTGCGGTTGAGACCGTTGCCAAAGAGCGTGGCATTGACATTGCTGACGTACTTGACGGGTTGCGCAGTATTGAGGAACAGCATCCGACCGAAGAAATGGTGGATGAGATTGAGGGCACGGGCCAAGGCACTTCTGCTACGGAAGAACCGTTGTCTTCTGATCAAGAAGATATTGAAGTAGACCAGGGGCAACTTAACAAAGCACCTGAAGAAGAACTCAACACTGCGGAAGCAGATGCTGGGCAGAATGACTTTGTCATCTCCAGCCGCAAAAGCGCCAGCTTGCAAGAGCAGAACAACGCAGTTGAAACCAACCAAGCCAAGATCATGCGCTTGTTGGACATGCAAGACAAGATCAACGAAGCCGAGTCTATCGAGAACCCCCCGGCTCCAAAGATTGTTTCTTTGTCAGAAGCTGCTTTGGAAAAGCTTGGCGGCGATGTCACCAAACTCAAAGAACACGACTTGCTGAACTTGGCTGTAAACGCCAAGCTGACTGAAAACTTTGAACTTGCTGACCAACTCAACGCAGAGTTGAGTAGCCGTATCGAAAAAGCGCTTGAAAAAGCTCAGAAGCAAGCAGACCAGAAAACCCAGAAAGGGACGACAAATGCCGTTCAAGAGCCAAGCGCAGAGAAAGTATCTGTTTCTGAAGGAGCCGCAGGTGGCCAAGCAGTGGGCAAAGGAGTCGCCAAAGTCGGCAAAGCTACCCGAGTACGTAAAGCCAAAGTCGAAAAGCCCGTCGAAGCCAAAGTCGAAGAAGTAACTCCTGCCGTCCTTACGCCCAAAGAGCAGTGGGACGCGCTCACACAACAATTTCCTGGGATGCCTCCATATGATGTTCTTACAAAATCTGAAAAAGAAACTTGGGACGATTTTGCCAACCGTGGTTTTGGTGACATCGGGTCTGTGGCAACGGTTCTTGGCGGCTCTGACAAAATTGCAAAAGCGTCTGAAGCGGTAGCTGAAACTGCTGCGCCTGCTGCTGAGCCTGCGGCTGAAACTGCCCAGCAAATAACCTCTGAGTCAGTTCTTGATACTTCTAAATATGTGTATCACGCAGTGCGTTCTGACGCTGATCTAGCGTCAATTATGAAATCAGGCGTTGCACCAGGAACGAATGTCAGTACGTCCCATAACGGGCAAGCTTTTGCTGGGGAAGGCGATACTATTTTAGTTTTGCCGAAACAGAAGGCTAATGTAACTACCAAAGGCTATCAAAACGATAGCGTAATTGGAGAACGTGTTTTTCCAGTTGCAATATTAAAGGATTTGTCTTTAGTACCAACACAACCACAACAGGTTGCTTTGGATGTACTGGGAAAAGAATACAAAAAAGTTTTTGCTCAATTGGCTGCGTTTGACAAGACGCTTGGCATAACAGAAGAGCAGCGAGTTCAACTTGCCGTGCGCAATTCAGAAGAAACCAAAAAAGTTTTTGGTGATTTTTATGACCGCATCATGCAACTTAACCGCGAAGAAGATCGTATTTTCCGCGAAATGGATCGAGCGGAGTCTTTGCCGCAGAAAACAACGTCTTCAGCAAAGGTTCTGAGTCAATATAGTGAGTACGACGTCCCCGTGTTTTCATTGGACATTCGGTTTAATGAAAATACTAATACCACAAGCTTAAAAGCGTCCACTGCAAAAGCGTCTGAAGCGGTAACTGAAGCTGCCGCGCCTGTCGAGGAAACTGTCCAAGAGCAAGTGACTGAAGAAGTCCTTACTCCCCAACTGGAAGCCCTGCCTGAAGCGCAAGTCCAGCGACTCGAAACCCACTACGGTGAAAAGCGCGACTCTGCCTCTTTCTTGGCCAAGGTCAAAGAAGATGTGGTGTTGTATGCCACCAAGGGTGCACAGGCTGTAGCTGGTGCAATTCGTGATGTCATCAAGGCCATTCATGCTGGCGTCTTGTCAGTGGCCATGATCTTCAACCCAGGGGCAATGTCACAACTGGAATCCTTCGTGGTCATCCCACAGGAAACCCAGACTACAACCCAACAAGTTTTGGCAGAAGTGCCAGCTGACGTTGTCGGTATGTCCGATGCAGGCAAGCAAGCCTACGCCACCCTGATTCCTGCACTCAAAGGCAAGCTCGGGGACAAGTTTATAACCATCGCTGACAAGCCCAGTGGGCGCATCTTTGTGTTCAAAGCTGATGGCAGTCTGGTCATACAGAAGAAAGCCTTGTTTGGCTTGGCCAAGGGCGACTTGTACAAAGGCAATAACGATGTCCCGTCCAATCGTGTAACCCCCGCTGGCTTGTTTGGCATCAACATTGTGGACGCCGCCAAGGGTGGCGCTGCTGCCAAGACTGCTGGGGACTATGACTTTGGCAAAGTGTTTGCCTTGGACGACCCCGATGCCACGGTGACTTTTATGCACTCCGTCTGGCTCAAAGAGTCTGACGCTCCCAAACGTGCTGCTGCCTTGAAGAACGAGTCTGCCACTGACTCACGCTACTCATTTGGCTGTATTAACGTGGACAAAGACACGTTCAAGGACATGGTCACCAAGTACAGCGACCAGATGGACGGCTCCAAGTTGTTCGTGGTTCCTGACGCCCAGAGTACGGTCAACGACTTTGTTACTGGCAACGTGGCCGACGACAGACTCATTCGTGAAGGTGTACAGCCCGTAACCAGAACCACTACGACTCCAGTCAAGTCAGCCACACCAACTGTTGATGCCAACCGCACATTTGTTGCAAAAGAAGAGCCGGGTATTCTGGCGTCTCGCGGCACGTTCCTGGACTTTGAAGACATTGAAACCCAGTTGAGCGGCGTTGATTTGGTACGGGAACAACTGCGGGAAGCAGGGATTGAGAACGCTCTGGATTTTGTCAGTGACTGGACGCTTGAAAGCAATACCAGTAAAGACGCTTGGCACGGTTCCCTGGAAGTTGTCGGTGGGCGCTATGTTGGTTCTTTGAACACCGCCAAGTTAAACAACCCCAAGTACGCAGCTTTAGTTGCACGGCATGAGATTTCTCACGCAGTTGACATGGCCCCACATGGTGGCATCTACTCTGCGCAACCTGAAATGGGTGTAGCTGTTCAAAATGGACAAGTAGTTCCTACTGGCAACGTGGCCAGAGAGATGTTTGCGCTGTATCAAACCGACGCAGATTGGAAAGATTTTCTGGCATATCCGTTTGATATTGACCAGTACCCAGACTTGGACAACGGTACAAAAATCCAAATTGAATTGTTTGCGCAGATTATGGCGGTGTACACCAGCCCGGCTGGTCGTGCGTACATTGAGGCCGCTGCCCCCAGAACCGCTGCATATCTTAAAGAGGTTGTAAATGACATCAAATCTTCAAAGCCGCTTCAAATCCAAAAGGCAGAAGTTGCTGCGCTCCGAACCATTAGTTTCCAAAATCGAAATCAACCCAGCCGCAACAAAACGACAGGCGGACTTCCTCCAAAAGATCGAGTCAGGGAAGAAATCGGCCCTCTCGCAGCCAAAGGGACAGGGGCAACGGTAGACGCTGCGGTTAATCTTCTGCCGCCCAAGCTGCGCAGTCCTGTTAGGAACACGACTACCGATCTGCTGTACCAAGCCAAGAAAGGCATGTTGGCTTCTGCGATCACTGAAGACGTGATCAACATGGCCAGCAAGTTCATGAAGTCTGCCAAGACTTATTTGAAAGCGCAGTACGCACGGCAAGCCACCCGCCTAAACCACGAACTGAAGATTGAAAAAATTCTTCAGCAGTTTGACAAGTTGCCCAAGAACCTCCAGGGTACAGGCGAAGGGTCTGTCAACAAGTACATTTTTGATTCGACCCGTGAAGGCAAGTGGGGATACATCCCTGTTGAGCGCATGGTGGGAACCACGCTGCTGACCGTTGACCCTGATATGAAAAAACGGTATGACGCATTCCCCGATGACGCCAAGAAGCTGATTCGTGATGTGTTTGAGCAAGGGTATGACGCACTGGACGCCAAGCAGAACGCAGTGAAAGCTGCGGTTGACCGTGAGTATGCTGATCGGCTCAAGGCCGTCCAAGGGGACGCCGAACTTACGGACAAACTGAACAAGGAAAAGAAACTTACGCTGTCGCGTGAGAGAAAACTGCTTGGGTTAGACAGCAGCAAACCCTATGCGTACCTGGGCCGTTATGGCGACTACGTGGTTGTCGGCAAGTCTGCTGAGTACAAGTTCCATGAGGAACAAGTCAAGGCTGGCCCAGTGGTCAAGGGTGAAGATTTGATGGGTGCGCGGTCTGCGGCATGGCTGGATGAGAACCGAACCAATCCTGCGCACTATGTGGTGCAGTTTGCCGAGACCCTGGGAGAAGCAAATCAGATTGCTGACCAACTGAACGCCACTGGTAACTACGACATTGCTGAGTCCTACGAGAAGGAACCCTATTCCCAAGAAGGCGGGGACTTGTTCTTGGCCGTAGCCCGTCTGCGCACCTTGTTTGACAAAGAAGCCGAAGGCGCAAACCCAGCGGCTCAAGCGTCCATTCGTAGTTTGTTGGGCGACTTGTACTTGCACACGGTGTCTGAAGCCAGTTCGCGCAAGTCTGAATTCCAGAGGCTCAACATTTCTGGAGCCGATCAGGACATGATGCGCAACTTGGCCACTCGTGGTCGAGCCGATGCCCATTTCTTGGCTGCGCTGGAACACAATGACGCCATCTCAGACGCCATCACTGCCATGCGTGAAGAGCGCAACCGCAACCGTGGAGAGGCTGGCCCGTACTTTAACGAACTGCTCAAGCGGCATGCAAACAGCATGAAGTATGAGACCCCTGGCGTGTTGTCCAGTGCGTTGCTGCGTATGTCCAATGTGTGGTACTTGGCAACCAACCCAGCTTATTACTTGCAGCAGATTCTGCAAACTGGGGTGTTGTCTCTGCCGTATATGTCTGGGCGTCTGGGGTATTTCCGCTCAGCCCGTGCTGTAAAGAAAGCATACGGCGACATGGCTACCCTGGTCAAAGGACTGGGCATTGATGACTCCATTGACTTCAACAAAGCCCCTGCTGACGTGCGCGAGATGCTGACCAAGCTGGTTGGTATGGGCAAGATTGACATTGGTATTGACTCTGACGCTCGTGTTCGCGCTGGCGAAGCTGGCGTTGCCGCCAAGGTAATGCAAAAACTCCAAGGGGTGAACAGCCGCATTGAGGCAGTCAACCGGGCAACTGCGGCCATTGCTGCGTATCGTGGGTACTTAGACCGCTACAAGAACGGCGACACTGCTGCGGCCACTGCGTATGCTGCTGATGTGGTGTCAAACACCCACGGTTCGTACGACGCTTTCAACACACCGCGCATTATGCAGACTGGTGCTGGCAAAGTGTTGCTCCAATTCAAGCGGTTCCAGATCATCCAGATTTCCATGCTGCTCAAGCTGATCAACACAGCATTCAAGGGCGCATCTCGGGATGAGAAAGCAGTTGCTCGCCGTGCGCTTGGGTTCATTGCTGGCCACATGATGGTGTTGGGCGGTGCGATTGGTGTTCCGCTTGTACAGCAGTTTGGTTCACTCTTGCTCAAAATGTTTGGCGATGAAGATGAACCAGAGAACTTGGAACTCACGCTTCGCCGTTTGATCAATGACCCTGTCATGGCGGACTTGCTGATTAATGGTGTCCCTGGTGCTCTCGGTGTCAACTTGGGCAGCAAGCTGGGTATGGGTAACGTGTTTTCCATCCTGCCATTCACAGACATTGACTTCACAAGCCGTGCTGGCGCAGAGAAAATGCTGGTCGGCATCATGGGGCCGTCCGCTGGCCTGGGTCTGAAGTTTGCTGACGGCTTGGGCCAGATGGCAAGTGGGGAATACTACAAGGGCTTGGAGTCCATGTTGCCAAGCGGCGTGGCCAATGTGATGAAGGCTGGTCGGTTTGCCACTGAGGGCATCACCATGCGTAACGGTGATGTGGTCTTGAAGCCTGAAGAGATCAGCATGTTTGACGCAGCTTTCCAAGCTGTTGGCCTGCCCACGACCACCATCACAGATCGTCAATTCACCCAACGTGTTGTTGCTGAGTTTGACAAGTTCTATGACAAGCGCACCACGGAAATCAAGGGTGACTACGTTGAAGCTTCCCGCAGCGGTGATGTGAGCGGTATGGCTGATGCGCGTGAGGAATGGAGTAAACTTCAAGAATCACGGGCCAAGAACGGCTACAAACGCCAGCCTTTGTCCGATCTGTTTAGAGCGCCTTCTGCCGCAGCCAAGCGGGAACGCAACATTGCTGGTGGTGTGGAGTTTGGCAAATCTAACCGCCAATTTGTAGAATCTTTATCAACCCTTTAAGGAGTGAATCATGAGTGATCCCGTTGGCGTAAAGTCTGCCCACACCAGTACAACCACAACAACTTTGTTTACTGGCCCTTTTTATCTTAAAGGTTTGACTTGCCTTGGCACTGCCACTGCTGGAACCTTAGCTTTTCGTGATGGCGGTTCAGGCGGCACTCTTTTGTTAGAGATTGATGTGCCGGGAAATGCCAACAACATCCAAGAAACAATGATTCCCGACGCTGGTATATTGTTTGAAACGAACTGCTACTTGACGCAACCTACGGGTTACAGCACAACTATTTTCTACGGTAAATAATCATGGCTAAGTCACCAGCATGGCAACGCAAAGAAGGCAAGAACCCAAACGGGGGACTCAACGCCAAGGGAAGAGCGTCTTACAACGCAGCAAACCCAGGAAAGCCGGGGTTGAAAGCACCGCAACCGGAGGGCGGGAGCAGACGGGACTCGTTCTGTGCCCGGATGGAAGGCATGAAGAAAAAGCTGACCAGCGAGAAGACAGCCAAAGACCCGAACAGCCGAATCAACAAGAGCCTCAAAGCATGGAAGTGCTAACTATGAATGAAGCTGACATCACCACTGCTCGTGAATTGGCCACTCATGCGGCCAACATTAAACACTTGCAAGACGATATGGACAAGCTTGTCAACGATGTCAACGACATCAAAGCTGCTCTGCTTGAAATTCAGAAAACACTGTCTGAAGCCAAGGGTGGCTGGCGGATGCTCATGATGATCTCTGGCATAAGTGGCACAGTTGGTGCGGCAGTTACGCAGCTTGCACATTACCTATCCGGTAAATAAAAAACCCCCGGCACTGTTACGCACCGGGGGGAACCTTCACTGGAGATACTAACAATGGCAACTGTTAGTGGCTAGATATTACACCAAGCGCAGTGACTTCGTCAGTACTTTCCCCACTGGTCTTTTCTACAGCACCTTCCATAGCTGAGTAGTCAAACACATAACAGGCGCAGCTACCTGTTGAAACCGCAGTGCCTCGGCCAATGTTGACCTTCTCTGGCCAGGAGACCAACCAACCTTCGTCCTTGGCGTGTTCGATCAAGTTCTTGGGTTCTGTCCGGTTCTTGGCGCACCAGTCTCCAAACTCTTTCTTGGCGATGAACAACTTGTCGATGAACTTGGGGTCAAGCTTTTCCTTGGAGTTTGGATTGGGGTTGCTCAATATCCTGCGACCAACTGGTGAGCCGAAGATGCGTGACTGTGATTCCTCGGGGCCGCGACTGTCAGTGCGCAAATCCCGGTATCCGTAGGTCACAATAATTCGGCTGGACATATCTCGCAAGAACCGTCCAAACGCATCGCCAGGAGATGTCATGTTGCCCGTGGTCACTGTGGCGATCATGTCGTTGATCAAGGTCACAGAGAACGCTTCCAATGCAGCGTAGTCAAAGTCCACGATCTTGAGGTCAATCAGAATCTGTGCCGCCGACAATGTACATGCCGCATGACTGCGAAAGAAGCGGTACTCGGACTCGGGCAATAATTTGCTCAGCTTGCCTTCCACCTTGTTGTACAAGTCCATGACTTCCTTCTGGTGGGTCACGACATACTTGAGGAACACATCCCCGGCATGGCCCCAGTTCTCGCGCATCTTGTCGATGGCGTTGGACACGTCCAGAGCAGGGTCGATGATGGGCACTTTGTATTTCTCAAAGTTAATGCTCAACATCCGCACAGCTTCAGCCTGAGTGTTTGCATTGTGAGCCGCCAGCTTGGCGTGCATGTCTTCGTTGGCGGTTAAGCCCACCACTGCTTTCCAAGTGTGTTGCTCAGCAAATCCAACCTTGCCGCCACTGGAGGTCATCCTCGCCCGTTCCGTCCCTTGGGATACGGTGTACGCAAAGTTACTCAACTCGGCGGCGTCCATGTCCGTCATCTCATCAAACACCACGGGGATGTTCTTGTGTGCGCCCACCAAGCCCCATCGTGCATTGCGGGTTGCGCCTTCTTTGCCAGCCTTGATCAATCCGTTGGCGTCAGCCAGCCCATACAGTGCAGACCTCCATGCAGACGTTTTGCCCTTGCCTGAGTCACCGCTGTTGACGGCTACCAGAATGCCGTTGTAGCTGTCTTCGCCAAACGGGGTGAGCAAAGAGCCATACACATTGCAGTACACATACTGGGCAGCTTGACTGTTCTCTCGGTTGTAGATGAAGTTGACTGCTTCTGAGTACTTGGACAATGTGCCACGGGGTTCTGGGTAGATGCTTCTGAACGATGCCGCCGCTCCGCCAACGAATACCTTGCGGACTGACCCATCAACGTGGTACAGCCTGTCGCCAAGCAGGAACCCGCTCATGTTGTCACGCCAGCCAAAGCTGGTCAGGGTATCTGTTTCGCGTTGCTCCGACATCAGTTTCTGGATGGAGTCGCGTATGTATGCGGTCAAGTGCATGGTCGCGTCCTTGTTGTTGGATGGCAGCAATTCATACTTGGATAGCGCCTTGAGTAGGTCGGAGGAAGCTGCAATAGCCGCCGTGTCCACTTCAAAATCCCTGATGCGCTTGTCAGGCAGGTGCATCCTGATCGTGAAGGCGTATGTCTTGTCGGCCTTGCATATGCGCTGGATGGGGTAGAACAGTGTTTGGCAGAATGCGTAGGGCTGCATCACCCCGTCTTTGTCCTTGAGATACCGAATCATCCGGTTGGCGTTGAACTCATACGCCTCTGGGAATGGGGGGACAACTGTCTCCACAACTTCGGCTTCTTCTGTGGTGACTTCAACCAACTCTTCTTGTGGCACTGGGACAATGCGCCCCAGCATGATTGGGCCTTTGATCTTGCCTTTGTGAACACACCCATCGCACTTTTCTGGTGTGGCCCCTTTGTTCTGAAAGAACTCACAGCTTGTTGGGCCAGCGTCCCAAGAGTTGTACCGAATGTCTACATCGGTGTTTGAGTGGTTTGTCTCAGCGCGTCTCTCGCTCCACTCAATAGCTTTTTCGTGCCCTTCAACGCAGTGCTTGATGATGCCGATAACGCCGCGCCAAGTCTCGTAGTCCACATCACCCTTGGTGTCCCGCATGACGGCAACTTGAGCGCAGTGGTTGGCGACTTCCTCAATAGATGAATCAATGTGTGGGTGCAGGTGTGCTGTCAGGTCATCGTTGATGTCTGGTTCGCCCCTGAGTTGAGCAGGCTTAGCACCATACTTATCCACAGCCCTAGCAACTGCGGCAGCAAACTGTGCAGGTTCGACTGGGTTAGTTGAGGACTTGACTTTCACTTCCCTGACATCGCGCCCAGGTTTGCGATTGTGAGTACCCACTGGCCTCAATACAGAAGACAGGTCAGCCGTGCGTGTTGGGTCTACAAGCAGACCAGCTGAGTCAAGTGCCGCTTTAAATCCATTGGCCATCAGCCGCCAAGACTTTGGGCCGATCTCTGTGGTCAGGGGCCAGTAGCAGTGCAACCCACCGCCAGAGTCCACCAACATGGGGTCAGGAAATCCGTTCTCACGGCAGAACCCAATGATGGCTTTAGCTGCGTCCATCTTGGTTGCGTAGCCTTTACCCTTTTCGGCCTTGTCTTCCCCACAGTCAATGTCTGCCCAGAACGACTTGGCCTTGAGCCAGTTTTGCTGGCCACGGTATTTGCGTTTGATTTCCCCATCAACTTCGACTTCAAAGAATGGTTCTTTGTACGCACAGCAAGCGTGATACACCGTCAGATCAGACTGGCGGTCATAGGAATCCAATGCTTGGGCCATAAGCTCCAAGGACTCGTATGCTTTGTGGGCATACCCCTTTGTACCTGCCCGGCTCAGGGCAACGAACTTATACCCTTCTTCGGGCAATGTCGCCCGTAGGAATTCAAGGGTGTTCATGAATCACCCCGCAGTGATGATTCGTTTCTCCGTAGCCTCGGCCCCAATTCGGATAGTTTTTTCGATGTGTTCCATCGCCACCCGCATCAATTCCGCTGACTGAATAGACGACTCTGCCACCTCGACAATCGTGCGCCCAACCAACTCGGCTAACCCAAGGACAACTTCCCCGTGGTTAAATCCTTTGTCAACAAGCGCAGCATGTGCTTCGATCACAACACCGACAACTTTGCGCTGATCAATTTCGTATGCCATTTATCTCTCCAAGTTATACACCTGGGGTACTCACCACGATGGCTTTCCCCCACAAAGATCAGTCGTCAAAGTTCAAGTCATCAAGATTCAAACCGCCAATTTCCATGTCCGCCATAGCGGGTTCAGGCTTTGGTTCAGGTTTTGCCTTGGCCTTGACCGCTGGCTTTGGCTCAGGCTTGGCTTCGAGCATCTTCTCAACTACAGGGGCCAACTTGGGGGTCTCAGGTTCTGGCTCAGGCTCAACATGCTCCGCAGCATACCCACTACCAAGAATGGCTGGCACGGCGTCACCCTGGACAACTTCCTTGACCAACTCGTACGCCTCATCGCTGAGCATACCGACTGGCTTGAAAGTCAGCTTGGGGCTGGCTTCCTCTGCAACAAAGCCGATGCGGGTAACAACCATGTTGTATGCCAGCTTGCCGCCGCCGCGCTTCTTGAGCAGGTCACCAAACTCGCCCAGTGCCTTGATAGACGCAGGGGGGACACGCAACAACATGGGGTCGTTGAGTTGATCGGGTGCTGCCACAGCAATACGCACAGAGTCTTGGCAAGCCTTGCCTTTACGGCCATCATCGCTGATCTTGGAACCCCACTGTGCTTTGGGGCACACAGCACAGGACTTGGACTGCGGCTTGTCAACACTGCCGTCAGGCTTGGAGCCATCGTTGCTGAAGCAGTCAGGCTTGGTAGCCTCCGCACCTTCTTGGTAGCCCTTGGCATAGAACACCTTGGACACGCCCTTGTTGGCCTTGAGAATCACCACTTCCAAAGAAGAAGCCACGCTGTCAGGGTCTTTGGGGTTCATCAGCACAGTACGCTCACCGCCACGGGAAACAGAGAACGTTTTGCCTTTGATGCTGAGCACTGGGAACCCGGCACTGGCGTGTGCAGTCAGGTCATCGTTGATTTCTGCGGCATTGGATGAACGCAGGTAGGCTGGCAAAGTGCCAGTGTCGAAAGGGATGATATTACTCATCGTGGTTTTTCTCCAGTTGTTAAAAGATTAAGAGGCGCGGCGGATATTGACTACCCGTTCTTCACGCCAATTGACTCCAGGGGGGACATCGTCATGGACAGCTTTGTATTGCTCGACCCCGGTTTTCGAGCAACGCTTCTCTAATAAGTGGAACGCCTCATT
>Ga0315901_10005426_pt1 | contig 15525 bp, 10 predicted proteins | sample LakEriMetagenome_10_FD_203761 | JGI IMG/M metagenome (GOLD analysis project Ga0315901, IMG submission 203761) | Freshwater fungal communities from buoy surface, Lake Erie, Ohio, United States - Buoy 2 MA116 | ecosystem: Environmental > Aquatic > Freshwater > Lake | place: USA: Lake Erie, Ohio...
ACTCCGCATCACGCAGGTCCTCGGAAATCTTCTGGATAACGCCCTCAAGCACACCCCGCGTGGCGCCCGCATCGACGTGAGCCTATGGTCGCTGCCCGATGCGATTCAGATCAGCGTGCGTGACACGGGTCCTGGTATCCCCGAATCGGATATACCACACGTCTTTGAGCGTTTCTATCGGGTCGACAAGGGGCGCTCCCGCGACACGGGTGGAACCGGCCTGGGCCTCTCCATCGTGAAGCACATCGTCCAGCTTCACGGTGGCCGGGTCTGGGTCGAGAGCACCTTGGGTTCGGGTAGCGTGTTTCATTTTACCCTGCCTCGCCGCGGTGATGGCTCGGGCGGCGGCAGCGGGTCCGGCTCCGCACGCTGAGCGCACGTCTCCCTGCGATGTGCGCGATGGGCACTCGCGGAGAGTTGGCGGCACCGCGTTGGTCGTCCGTGCGCCGAACCGCACCGGAAACTTCGAACCGCGCGGAGTAGGGAACGGCATTTTATCCTGCACTGCCGTGGTGACGGAGCACTGCCGTCCCGCGCCACCGCGGGCCTGAGGCGGCGTGGGTTCGGAGTTGCCCGCGGGGCGCGCGCTCAAGAGGCTGGGGGGTCGCCGGTGCGCCGCATCTGGTGACGTCGTTTCCGCCCGCTCCACCTCATTCCTCATGTCTCCTCCGTCCCTCCCGGATTATCCGGCCGTGATCGCGTCCCGCCGGGCGGAGCTACGGGCGCAGCTTGCGCCGCGCCTCACCGGGGTGCGCACGCTGACGCTGGAGATCGGCTGCGGTCACGGACACTTCCTCACCGCCTACGCCGCGGCGCATCCGGACCTGCGCTGCCTCGGTCTCGACATCGCGAACGACCGGATCGCGCGCGCGTTGCGCAAGCGGGATCGCGCTCGGCTGGCGAATCTGGATTTCGTGCACGCCGACGCGGATGACCTGCTCTCGGCCCTGCCCGAGGAGATTTCACTCTCCCAGGTCTTCGTCCTCTTTCCCGATCCTTGGCCGAAACGCCGCCATCACAAAAATCGTCTGATGCAGCCGGAGTTCTTGAGTCGTCTTGCCGCGCGGTGTGCGCCGAACGCCGGCTTGTATTTTAGAACCGACTACGCGCCCTATTTTGCCGAAGCCCGTTCGGTAGTGCACGAGCACTACGACTGGAGTTTGAAAACGGATACACCGTGGCCGTTTGAGCATGTAACCGTTTTTCAAGCACGGGCGGAGGCACACGAGTCCTTGGTCGCCTTCCGCCGGCCGGCGGTCGTCAGCGCTGCGGGTTGACCCACGAGGGCAGCGGCAGTTCGGTCATCAGGCGCAGGCCCGGCTGGGCCGCGAGGAGGCGTGGGACGATGTTGACCAGCGCCGCAACCGTCGCCGAATCGCCGGCGACTCCGCCCGCCAATGTCAGGTGAAGTGCCGGATCTCCCTTCACGACGACGGAGTCGTGCGGATTGGGCGCATCGAGGAACATCTGCAGGTCGAGAATGATCTTGGCCTCACCTCCGACATGACCGATCGCGCGTTGGTGCAGACCGCACGTCTGGCCACGTTCGACGCGGAAGAACTGCGTGGTGATCGTCGCCGGGGCGAGCACCGGTTCGCAGGTCTCCTCGACGGAATCAAGAGTCCAGCCCATCGCGTGTGCCAGCAATCCGAGGGACTGCTGGAAGCCGGCGTGTCCGGCGCGGCCGGCGCGGAACTTCGCGCGGAAGTCGTCGGGCGCCATGCCGCTTCCGATCTTGGCCTGCAGTGGTTGCCGGCGGGTCGACGCGTTGACGACGCGCTCCACGTAGAGCGAATCGACACGCCGGTTCACGCCCGTGAGGCAGATGGGGAGCACGTCCATCACGAAGCCGGGATTCACGCCGGTCGCCACGACGCGGGCGCCGGACTTGCGGCAAAGCGCGTCATACTCGGCCGTCTCCTTCGGCGTGCGGAGAACCGGGAAGATCAACTCCTCGCACGTCGAAGCGACGCTGATGCCGGCCTCGAGCGCTGGCCGCACCTGCGCGAGCGAGGCCGCGGCGCTGGAGGAGGCGGTGTGCAGGATCACGTCGGGTCGCGCACCACTCGCGAGCAGGGTCGCGATCGAATCGAAGACTCGCGCTCCGCGCAGAGTCGATACACCGGTCAGTTCGTCCAGCGAGCGACCGATCTTTGCCGGATCGATATCCACGCCCCCGATGATCTCCAGGGAAGCGTGCGTGGCGGCGAACTTGAGCGACTCGATGCCGATGGGACCGAGACCGAATTGGGCAACTTTGATGCGGGCCATGAGATGAGAGAAGGAAGGTCGACAGTAGTAGTCGAGCCCCGAGCGGAACAGGGTAATCCACTGGACGCGCGGAAGGTTCCGATGCCGATGCTTGCCATACCTCGCGCGTCTTGCACCCAATGGTGGAGATGAATGCCGTCACCGGTCGTCTTGCGGCCCTGCTCACTGTTTTCCTCACGCTCGCGTCGCTTACGCTCTCGGCCGCCGCGGTGCCCGTCACGGTCGAGCCTACCAGCGCCCGCCAGGGAATGGTGGTGGCCGGTCATCCCGAGGCGGCCGAGGCGGGCCTTGCGGTGCTCCGTGCCGGTGGCAGCGCGGTCGACGCCGCCGTCGCCGTCTCGCTCGCTCTCGGGGTGGCTGAGCCCTACGGTTCCGGACTCGGCGGAAAGCTGATGCTGCTGCACTATGAGGCGGCGACGGGAACCACGCTCGTGATCGACGCAATGGACGAAGCGGCCGGGGGACTCGATGCCGCGGCGTACCGCCGTCTGAATGAGAAGGCGCGATATGATGGCTGGAGCGCCGTCTGCGTTCCCGGCCTCGCCTCCGGGTTGCACACCGCTCATCAGCTCTGGGGTCGCAAGCCCTGGGCCGAGGTCGTGGCGCCCGCCATCGATCTTGCGCGCCGAGGGTTCACCGTCCTGCCGAAGACCAGCGACCTATTCGCGGAGCGGTTGGATAAGCTCCGCGGCGGCGACGCCGACATCCGACGGCTCTATCTTCCGGGCGATCGGGTTCCCGCGCCTGGCTCCCGGCTTCCGAATGAGGATCTCGCGCGCACGATGGAGATCTTGGCCCGTCATGGGGCCGATGGTTTCTATCGCGGGCCGGTGGCGGAGGCCATCGTGGCTGCCTCGACTGCCGGTGGCGGCATGATCCGTCTGGAGGACCTTGCGGGCTATCGCGCGCGCGTCACGACTCCCATCGGCATCACGTTCCGCGGCTACACCCTGCAGTGCGCCCCGCCGCCTGCGACCGGGGGAGCGCTCGCGCTCGGCATGCTCAAGGTGCTCGAAGAGACGCCAATCGCCGCGCCGCTTCGTTCGTCCGAAAACCTCGATCACTTCGGCCGCATCTGGCGCGAGGTCCGTCCGGTGATTCAGCGCACCGTGGCGGATGGACCTTCCGGTCGCGCAGCGTTCGAGCGGCTCGTATCTCCCGCATCCGTTCAGCAGATACGCGAAAAAGTGCGTTCCCCGGAAGCTCTGCCCCGGGCCGCTGCGTGGTCGCCCGATGAGGTGGATCTTCTCCAGGCCTGCACGACTCATTTCGCGGTGATGGATCGCGAGGGCAACGTCGTCTGCGCGACGCAGTCGCAGAGCCTGCACTTTGGCGCGGGCGTCGTCGCAGCGGGCGTCGTCATGAATGATTCGATGAGCAATTTTGCTTTCAGCGACGAACGCAGCCCGAACTTCGTCGCGCGCTATCGTCGCCCGCGGAGCACGATCACACCAACCCTCGTGATTCGCGAAGGACGGCCGGTGCTGGCCGTCGGTGTTCCTGGCGCCTCGCGCATCCCCACGGCCGTGTTCCAGACCCTTGTCGATGTCTTGGTGCTGGGTCGGACGGTCGAGGAGGCGGTTGGCGACACGCGCGTTCACTGGCAGGATTCACTCGACCCAAAGCGTGCGGATGCGATCGAAGCGGAGGCAACCCTCGACCCCCAGGTGGTTAGCGCGCTGCGTCTGCGGGGCTGGGACGTGAACTTGCGCGAGCCCGCAGGCACCGGCCGCACGTTTGGCGGCATCAACGTCATTGCCGTTTCGGGCGAAGGCGAGATCCGCGGCTACGCCGATCCGCGACGGACCAACGCTGCGCGTGGCTACTGAGATCCGGCTCGGCCCGCCAGCGCGCGACGGAGCGGCGCGATGAAGGTCGCCATGCCCTTGTAGGCAACGGCATCGTCCGGCATTGAGTCCAGTGTGCGCCGCAGGCGTTCCCGGCGATCCGGGTCCGCGACGAGTCCGTCGAGGCGGTCGATGTAGGTGCGAATCGTGAAGACGACGAAGCCGGTCATCGGAAGCCGACGCAGGGTCTGCCGTTCGATCCGGAGGAAGGTGGAGGCGAGGACGTTGTCCTCGGTCAGGTCGGTGCGGCTGCGGACCGGGTGAGGTGCGAAGCGGACATTCGAATCGTGGATCGTCCAGTTGAGTCGCCAGAATGCTCGCTCCGGCGTGATGCGTTCGAGGAAGCTTGTCGCCGGCTGGGCGAGCGTTCGCGCGAAGCCCGGCACGGGTTGGTGGATGGCCGCAGCGTCCAGTCCGATCTTCTCCGCGATGTTCCAGCGGGAGGGAAAGCAGACGAGCCCGGCCGCGAGGCGCGGGGGCGAGGTCGGGCTCAGCAGGCAGACATCTTCCTGGATCAGTGCCGCCAGCGGAGCGAGGCGCTCGGCGGCGTCACCGTTTCCGGCTGAGACGACTTCCCCGGTGCTGTGTATCCGGATACCGGAGTCAGACAGAGCGTAGTGAGTTAAATGATACTTTATGATGTTTCGTTCCAGCTCGGCGTAGAGTTCCTCGGCGGCCTCTGTCGCCGCCCGGGCTTTTTCTGGATCCGAGTCGACGCGGAGAACGAGGTCGCGGGCTGAAGCGAGAACGCGGCTCTTTTCCGCCAGATCGTCGGCGAGTGACCCGTCGGGTTCGAGCCAGGCGGCGAGGTCCAGCGGCTTCACCCCCATCGTCGGCGTGTAGGGTTCGCCGGTGAACGGAAAGTAAGGAGACATCATGACGACTCCGAGTAGCGGTGGCGGCGGCGCTTCACCGCTTGGGTTGAGGCGAAGCCGTCACGGACGAACGCGAGGCGACGACGGCGGCCGGGACGCGAAGCGTGGGCGAGGGCCGCGCGGGGGGAGGGGACCCGTGAAAGCCGGTCGGAGTACGGTGGGACTTGCGAGTCGACCGATGGGCTGGGTCGAGGATGAGCGGCGGAGCCGGTCGATCCTCGGGAAGCGCGTCCCCTGGGGGAACTCGCGGCACCTTAGCTGATCTCGCCGCGCGAGACCGCGTCGCTCCACAAGGCCGCGTCGCGGTGGCGTTCGGCTGCCGAGCGAGTCGGCTTCGGGTCGACGAGCAGGAAGGCGGTACGTTCGCCCGGGGTGATCTCACCGGCGATGCCCTCGATGACGATGTCCTTCAGGGTGCGCGTGTCGCTCTGCAGCGTCTCCATGAAGACTTCGCGATCTTCAGCGGTGACCAGCGCATCGGTGGAGGCCTGCGGGGTGGTCGGGGTCTGGGCGCTGGCCGGCTGGATGAAGGTCTGGAGCTGAGCGTCGTCGATCAGCCACTGGGAGTCCGTGTCCGCGAAGACATCCGCGAAATCCGTATCCATCTTCAGCTCACTCAGGCTGCTGAGGTCGAACTCGACCAAGTCGAGCGAAGGTGAGACATCGGGAATGGACTCGGTCTCGACCTCAACCGGCAGAGATGTCTCGATGGCGACCTGCTCGAGATGCTGGTGCAGGTGAGCCGCCGTCGTGACCGGGCTCGCGAGGAGATTCATCTCCGTGTAGCCGAGCGACTCGAAGACGGAGAGGGGATTCCCGAAATCGTTGTTCCGCAGCAGCTCGCGGATGCGGGCGATGAACTCGGAGGTGCGCTCGCTCGGCGTGACCGTTACGACCGTGCCGCCCGTCTCGATGGACGTGCCGGCAGGCAGGAACTTCACCTGCTGGTTCTTATCGGCGAGGCCCGCAACGGAGACCAGATCCGCCTGGTACAGCATCGTCACGGTCTGCGCTGCGTTCAGGCTGACGATGGAGATGCTGGGCGTCTTCGAGGAGATCGCGAGGTGCTGCAGATCGGAGATGATCAGCGTCTGCTCGAGATTCGCGATTTCGATCCGGCTAGCGGCGCCATTGAGCACGGCGATCTCACCGCCGGCGGCGAGGGAGACGGACTGGACGTTGGTCGCGTAGAGGCCAACCCCGACCGAGATGTTGTCGGCGTCCAGCGTCTTGATGTCGGAGGCGACGAGCTTCTTCAGCTGGTCGACGCCGGTGAAAGTGACCGTATCGAAATTCCGGACCGTGACTGCGGTGATGAAGGCCGGCAGGAGGTCGAAGTTGATCGCGAGCGAACCGCTGTGCGGTCCGGTGATGAACAACTCGCTCTGGCCGATCCGCTCGCTGAATGCGACGGAGAATCCCCCGGATCCCTTGATCGCCGGCGCCACCTGCGCGAGCGCGTCGTCGAAGTCGGCACCCGCCAAAAGCGTACGGGATTCCAGCGGTTCAAGCTGGAGTCGGCGGACGCCTGGAAGTGCCGTGTTCATGTTCGGGGAAGGTGAGAGTTACCGTGTGCCGGTCTGGGCCGTCAAACTCAGAGTTCAGGAAGCAAGAGAATCGCCGTGTAGCCCGCCGCAACATCGGCGGTCGGTTCAAACTGTAAACGGATTCTGAAGGTTCCGGTGGCGGGGTCAACGATCGGATCGACGTGAGAAACCGTTCCCTCGACAACTACCTGACCTCCAGTGGGTAAAGCAACTCGAACCTTTGATCGGCTACCGTAGGCAAATTTCTTGAAATAGCGTGCGTCAGCATAAACGAGCATCTCCAGACGGGATGCATCGACGACCCGGGCTACGGTCTCAAAGCGTTCGACGGCTTCGCCGACGGATTTACTGGTTTTTAGGAAAACACCCTTGATGGGGGAGGTCAGCGTGCGGTTGGCCAGCCGGCTTTGCGCAAGGTCGCGCGCGGCCTCGGCCTGGGCCAGACGGCTGGCGGCGAGGTCGCGGGCGGTGAGGGCTTCGAGGAGTTGCTTCTCGCTGAAGATGTTTTCGGCGCTGAGCGGTCGGGCCCGCTCGTACTCGGACGTCGTGCGGTCCAGTTCGGCCTTGGCACCGTCGACGAGGGCGATGGCCTGCGCCAGTTCAGCGCGCTCCGCGTCCATGTCCAGCGACAGGATGGGATCACCCTCTTGCAGGGCAGCGCCCTCCTCGACGTGGAAGCGCTCGATTACGCCGGCTGCGCGCGAACTCACCCGGACGTCCGCGATCGGCCGGAGGACGGACCGCAGGGACCCGCGGGAATTGTCGTCCAGTGCGCCGCTTGTGACGGGAAGCGAGACTTGGCCGAAGGCCGTGAGGGTGCAGGTCAGCGCGACGAGCAGAAGACGAAAGACGGCGCGGGATGAAGAGGGCATACGTACTTACAGGAACCGGACCCGGAGGAAATTCACGAAATCGCGGAACAGCACGTAGAACGCAGGCTTCAGGCCCGTGCTGAACTTGGCCCGGCCGCCGAACCCGGATTTCAGCAGCGAGGAGTCGCTGAGCGTGGTCTCGAGCGGCAGCATGACGCTGAAGTCGTACTTGCCGCGCGCGGTATCGAGTCCGAACGCGATCTGGTTCTCGGATTTGACCTCCAGCTCGTACCGGCGGGCGGGATTCGCGGCCAGCGCGAGCGTTACGGGTACGCGGCCCTTTTCCGAGAGCGTGTCGCCGAGGTAGATGAGGTCCTGCTCGCGCATGCTGACCTTGACCTGCCACACGGACGGGTCGATGACGTCGAGCACGGGCTCGCCGGTGCGCAGCACCTCGCCCAGCCGCGTCGCGAGCGTCTGTGCGCCGAGCACGATGCCGTCGATCGGCGCGCGCAGCGTTGAGCGCTCGATGTCCAGCCGCAGCTTGTCGGCCACGGCGCGCGACTTCTCCGAGTTGATCCGGGCGGCGTGCATCCGGAACTCGTCGCGCAGGCTCATCGCCGACTGGCTCTCGAGGAGAGCCCGCTCGTAATCCTGCTCCACTTGGCGCAGCTGCAGCCGGATGTCGCGTGTATCCAACTCGGCCAATACTTGGCCCTGCTTGACGGTCTCGCCCTCGCGGACCTTCACGCTGATCAGGCGCGAGTTCACGAGCGTGGGCAGCGTGACCTGGTTGACGGGAAGGAGCGTGGCGTCGCCCTTGAGCGTGTAATCGATCGGGATCAGCAGCAGGATCGCGAGGATGACGAACGGGAGGCCGAACTTCAGGAACTTCTTCTTGCCGGGCGTATCGATGTAGGCCCGCTTGGCCCGCACGTAGCGTTGGGCGAGGCGGATCGAGCGCTGGCGGTCCCAGTACAGTGCGGTCCCCAAGGCGCGACCGGCGGAGGTGCCGAGGTCGAGCATGCGGGGGAACGTCGCCACAAGGTTCTCCGCCGGCTTCACGCCTTCAAAGAGGAAGATGCCGCAGACGCGATTGTTGCGGTCGAAGAGCGGAAGCACCGTCGCCCAGTTCATGGGCATGACCTCGAAGTACTCGAGGACCTCCTCGGAGGTGTTTGATGACTTCTCGGCGGAGGTGCGATTGATCAGTGTCAGTCGCACCGTGGGTCTGCCGCCGTCGGGCTTGCGCGGGGCGGGCTTTTGCGGAGCGGTGGGCGTGATCGCCTCCGCCTTGTCGGCATCACCCTCGGTCAGGGGGGCGGTCGGAGCCGGCGCGCCGGGCTCGTTTTCCGGGGTGGCCGCCGCCGGGCCGGGTTCAGCCGATTCAGCCGCCGCCGTGGGCGGCGTCCGCGACGATTTCAGATCGATTGGCACCAGCGAGTTCTGGGTCAGCCGGCGTGCCACGCGGCGCAGGATCACCGCCTGCTCGCTGCGCGGGTTCAACGTTTTGAGTCCGCTGCAGGCGTGCAGCTCGAAATCATGCTCGAGGACCTGCTCGGCCGCCGCACCGGGGAACGGCTGTTCGTAATTCGTCGCGACGAACAGGCACACGCGATCGCACGCGATCGTCTCGCGCGCGAAGTTGACGATGTTCCAGCCGACGGAATCGAGGTCGAGATCGCCGCTCAGGTTCTCCAGCAACCGTGAGTAACTGGTGAGCCGCGTGACTTCCTGCGAGATGTCGCTCAGGCGCCGCGCCTTCAGGTAAAGCTCCACCTCGGCGCAGACTTTCTGCAGGAGCGCCACGCGCGCCTTTGAGAACTCCGCCGCACCTGGCTCGAACCAGATGTGCAACACGCCGACGACGGATTGGCCGAGGAGGATCGGCACGAAAACTTGCTCGTACGCGGTGCGATTGAAGATCGGAAGCTCGTCCGGAGCTGGAGCGTCCTCGGCGGACAGGCCATGCAGCCCCGCCGACGGCAGGGTGTGCGGTCCGATGCGCACTGGATTCTTGCGGGCAGCCGCCAGCTTGATCGCGCGCAGAAATGCGCCCTCCTGCTCCGGCATCCCGCGGTAATTCAGTGACTCGAGATTGCTGTGGAGGAGTCGCTGGAAAAGCTGACCGTTCTGCATCTCATACGCAAAACCTGCCGGTCGCAGGGTGGTGGAGATGCACTCCGCGTGGACTCTGAAGTAGGCCAGCAGGTCAGGCGGCTCTTTCGCCAGCTGAGCCAATCGTGCGGCGATATCATTCGCCGCGCGCTGGAACTGGGCGGCCACGGGATTTTGCTGCACGATCATTGCTGTGAGGGTCAGAGAAATCCGTGGAGGGCTTCTGATTGCAAACCTAAACGCGCGTGGGGCCCTAGGGGGAGGCGGGGAGACAGGAAGGGTAGGGAGGGTGATTACGCAGTCGGTTGGCGATTTCGTACCCCGGGGGCCGTTGGGCCGTTCCGAATTCACTATTGCTAAGGGGATGGATGCAACCTGACATCTCGCCCTTGCCATCGGTCCCCCGTCGCGGGATCAATCACCTTATGGCCACCGTGCTTCGATCTTTGCGCTTCCTGCTTTTCTTCGGCTTGGCCTTTTCCGTCTTCCTGCCGGCTTTTGGTGCGCCCAAGGGCGTCGCTCCCGCCGCCCCTTTGCCGGCCGTCTGGACCCTGCCAGCCGCGCTCGATCGGGCCATGCAGGCCAATCCCGAGCTGGTCTCCGCGCGTCTTGAGGTGGAACGCGAGGAAGGCGCTCGCTGGCAGGTCCGCGCCCGCATGCTGCCCCGAGTCAGTGCCGTGGCTTCGACGGACGAGCGTGACAGTTCCCTGATCGATCGGTCGCCGAGCGAGTTCAACCAGCCCCCGAGCCAGCGTTCCGCCGTCGCGAAGTGGGGCTATGATGTCCGCATCGAGGTGCGTCAGATGGTCTTCGATGGCTTGGCCACCTCGAATCTGGTGGAGCGCCAGCGGCTGCGCCGCGAACAAGCCGAGCTGCGCATCGCGTCCGTCGCCAACGAGGTCGTCACCGCCGTCCGTCAGTCCTACGACGCCGTCCTCGTCCGTCGCGCCCAGCTTGCCGCCGAAACGCAGCGCGTCGCCGATTTGTCCCAGTTGGCCGACTACGCGGCCCGCAAGCAGGCGGTTGGCGAGATTGCGGAGCTCGATTTGCTCAATGCCCGCTCGTTGCTCGAGACCGCCCGTGCCGAGCAGGCCGACATTGAGCGCGAGCTGACCCTCGCCGAACAGCAGTTCGCCCGGCTGCTCCAGCTGCCGGAATCGGCTGGCCCGATCGCGCTCGACGGCGAATTTGCAGTCAGGACGTTTGAGATGGAATATTCCACCGCCGCCGCCTTGGCCTTCAAGCGGCGCCCCGATCTCGAGTCCGCCTCCCTCGCGGTCGAGGCCAGCCGTCGCCAACTCAGGGCGCTGAACGGTGATCTGCTTCCGCGCTTTGATGCGTTCGCATCGTGGTCGAATCGAAGCAGCTATTATGACTCCTCCCGGACGCTGGATGGCTGGACCATTGGCGCGACGGGAAACTGGAGCCTCTTCGACGGCGGCGACAGTCGGGGCAAGCGCCGCATCGCGCTTGCCGAGCGGCGCTTGGCCGAGGTCAAACTCGACGATCTTGAGCTGCAGATCGGCTCTCGCCTCCGCGAGCTTTATCAAGCCCTGGCACAAACGCGGAAGACGATGTCGGCGCAGGAGAATGGGCGCCAGTTTGCCACGCGCGCGTTCCAGGCGGCCCGCCGCCTCTACGAGAACGGGCAGACCAGTCTTGAGAAGGTCTTGCAGGCGCAGATGATTTCGCGGCAAGCGGACAACCGTTACCTTGAGGCAGTCTTCCGGTACAACGTCACCGTGGCGCAGATTGAGCAGGCCATCGGCGGCGCGGTCGCCGAGTAGTCCCACGCATGGAAGCTGTGCTGCCAGGCTCTCCGCCGGAAGCTCCCCAGCTTTCCCCGCGCGACGCGGAACTCGCCGGGGTCATTCCGTCGCGGCTGCGCGTGGACATCATCGTCCGGCGGCAGACGTTCAAGAACGAGGAGTACTACGTCCTGAAGGATCCGCTGGCGCTGACGTATTTCCGTCTCCAGCCGGAGGAGGCGTACGTCATCAGTCAGCTGGACGGGAAGCGGTCCCTGCTGGAGATTCAAACGCGTCTCGCGGCCCGCTATCCCAACAGCCCGCGCACGCTCGAGGAGTTGGCCATGTTCGTCAATCAGCTCTCGGCGGGAGGGCTGCTGAACCAGAATGCCGGGCGGTTCGTGGAAAACGCCCGCCGTCCTAAGCCCCAGGGGTTGATTGCCCTCTGGGCTGCGATCATCGGCAAGCTGCTGTTTTTCAAGATCCCCCTCGTTGATCCCAGTCCGTGGCTGGGCGGCTTGGTCCGAGCGGTGAACTTCGTCTGGACTCCGTGGTTCGTCGGCGGGGCGATCGCCTTCATGCTCTGGAGCATCGGGTTGGTCGTGGCCAACCTCGATGAGTTCTCCGCTGGCGTCCCCGACTTCTTCTCGGCGACCAACCTTGGGCTGCTCTACATCGCCATCATCATCACCAAGACGCTGCACGAATTCGGGCACGCCACCACGTGTCGCCGGTTCGGGGGCGAGGTGCATGAGATGGGCGTGTGCTTCATGTTCTTCACGCCCTGCGGCTACGTTGACGCGTCCGATGCGTGGATGATGCGCAAGCTGCGGCAGAAGGTGTACGTCACGCTCTCCGGCGTCTTTACCGAGCTGATCGTTGCGGCCATCGCCGCCCACTTCTTCATTTTCCTGCCCGATGGCCTCGCCCGCGGCATCGCGTTCAATCTCATGCTTGTCGCGAGCGTGAACACGATCGTGTTCAACGCGAACCCGCTCATGCGGTTTGATGGCTACTACCTCGCGTGCGACTTGCTTGAGATCCCCAATCTCCGCAACAAGGCCATCGCCTACGTCTCCTTCCAGCTGCAGCGCATCTTCCTCGGGTATCGGAATCGTCAGCAGGAGGAGAGCTTCACCCACGACTCGCAGGAGACGGTCTTCATCGTCTACGCGATCGCCGCGTATGCCTACATGATCTTCATCATCTATGGCGTCACACAGATCTTCGCCGCCATCCTTGAACCCTACGGGCTGCACGACTTCGGACTTTCCCTCGGGATCTTCGTGGAGGTGTCCTTCATTGCTTTTCCCATCCTAAAGGTCATCCACGACGTCATGAAGCCAGGCGCACACATTGAGAAGACGGGTTCCGCCTCCCGCCGGCTGTCCCTGCTCATTGGCGGTCTCGCGTTGGCCGTGGCCGCAAGCTTCTACGTGCCGACCCGCTATTCCGTCACCCAGCAGGCCATCGCCATGGCCGCCGTCGGCGAGTGGGTCGCGCCCGAGGTCGCCGGCACCGTCACGAAGGTCCACGTGCGGACGGGCCAATGGGTTCAGGTCGGCGATGTGCTGGTCACCCTGTCCAGCGCGGAGGCCACGGCAGAGCTCGAGATTGCCCAGGCCGATCTTTCCTCTGCCCGCCTCGAAATCGGTGCGCTGGAGCGCCGGGCCGACTGGATCGCCGCTGAGGGTCGAGCCCAGGCCTCCCAGAATCTTGAGATTGCCGAGACCAGCTACCGCCGCGCGGTCGAACGGGTTGAACGCCTGACCCTGCGGGCCACGGTGGCTGGCTACGTGCTTACCCCGGAGCCCGAGAAGCGCATCGGGTCCTTCGCCAGCCCGCAGACTCCGCTGTTGCGCATTGCCGACACCCGGGAGATGCGGCTGGTCATCCCGTTGACGGAAGACCAAGCGCAGCTCGTTGAGGCGGGTGGGCGTGTCGAGGGTCGTTGGATCGCCAGCGCCCGGCCGATCGAGACGCGGATTGAGAGCATCGCCAACCAACCGGCGTCGTTGCCGGAGGTGCACTTCGGAATGCTCTCCTACTTCGGCGGCCCGGCCCCGTCCCAGATCCTGCAGGCCAACTCCGGGTTCCATTTCCCGCTCTTTCTGGCGTCCGCCCCGCTCCCCAGTGGGGATCATCAGTCCGTCGAGGGCCTGCGGCTGCGCGTGACCATCGAGGGCCGCTCGGCCACGATCGCCGAGCGGGTGGGGCGTTGGTTCTACTCGCTCTTCAAGATTGGCGGAGCCGCTCCTCGCCAGCACGGCTAGCCGAATCCCGGCCCAGGCATGATCGATTTCCTGCCGCTGCACGATCGATTGCTCGAGGTCGCCCTGCAGCGAAACCTCCCTGGCTTCGAGCAGGCCATGAAGAAGACGCTGGGGCTCTTCGGGCTCAGCGGGTGGGCCTGCATCTTTCCCCCGAGCCTTCAAGCCGGCGGGCGCGCCCTCTTCGTGGGCCATGGGGTCGAGGCCCAGAATAGCCGTCTCTTGATCAAGGCCTTCAAGACCGGTACCGAGGCCGCCTTCCTTCACGCCGAGACCGGCGCTCCGCTTCTCGCCAAGCTCGCCCAGGAACTCGCCCCGACCCGCTCTTCCCGCTGCCGCATCCTCCGCATCGCCCGCGCCAAGGAGATCGAGTTGGTCATGATCTGCTACCGGGCCCAAAGCGATCCGGAGTTCGACACCGTACAGGTCAACCTGCTCATGCGTGTCGGCCGGCTGCTCGACCGCTGTTTCCAGGTCCTCGCACAGGATCAACAGCAGGAATTCCTCGCCAGCCTCTTCCGCATGGTCGGGAACCTGCACCCTGAAGGTCTCTGCATCCTCGACTCCAAGCTCCGCGTCATTTTCGAGAACCGCCGCTTCCGCGAGCATATGCACCTGTGGAATAATGGTGCGAATGCGTTGCAGAACCTGAGCCTGCCCCGCTCCGTCGAACTGCCCGAGGACTGGCAGCGGGCCTGCGAGCAGTCGTTTCAGTCCTTCAACCGCGTCGAGATGCCGCCCACCCCCGGCCGCATGGTCGTGTCCCAAAGCGCGATCATGAATCTCAATCGTGTGGTCGGCGGCTCCGCCATCGATGGCGCCATTCGCTACGTCGCTTTCCAGACCGCCCTCGGGGTACGTCCTTATGCGATGCTCACGTCCTCCCAGCGCGAGGTCGCAGCCGCCGGTCCTGCTCCATTCGCGCAGATCGCAGAGGCCTTGGGTTTCTCGCGGCGCGAGGCCGAACTCGGCGAGATGATCCTGAGCGGCGCACCAGCCCAGGATATCGCCAACCAGCTGAAGATTTCGCTGCCGACGGTTAAAACCCACATCAGTAATATTCTCCGGAAGGCAGGGGTAAAAACGCGCCTTGAGTTTGTCGGCCTCTGCCGAAACCCCAACGCTCGGATCGTCAGCGAGAACGGCGGCAGCGCGGCCTGAGCGCGGCCGGACTCTGCTGTCCACGCGGCAACGGACAGACCCGCGCGATGGCCTTGCCCCGAGAATCTGCGGGAGCGATGGCGTTGCCCCAGCTCGCGGTCGAAACCAGAAGAAGGCGCGTGCCATTTCATGGGACTCCCCCAAGGTCTTTCTGGGTCGCCCGTAACCAAACCCAGAGAGCGACTCTCTACGCCGTGAGGCCTGTAGCGCCAAACGTAAAATCATCCGAATGGATGATAGCGCAAGACCCCCGTCTCTGGTAAGCTTTGCCCACGACGCACCATAGGTTTCGACTCATTTCTCGCCGCCTGCGGTGCGTTTCCCCGAATAGATTTTCACTCCCAAAAGTACTCTCCTAAACATGAAAAAGCTGAATCGTAGTTCGAAGAAGAAGATGCGTTCCTCCCTGCGGGTTGAAACGCTTGAGCAGCGCCAGCTGCTCGCGGGCATCACCGGCGGTGGTACCGAGGTTGGCTCGAACATCGTTCACCCGAACGGTAACATTTATGACCAGGTCCTCATGACCGGTTCGTCGGTGACGGTTACGGCCGACCCGACGCAGATCACCCGCGTGTCCTTCCTCGATCTCTCGGGCGACATCGTCCAAGTCGAGTTCAGCGGCGCCGGCTCCCTCAATGTCTCGCTCGACTCCGACACGTTCAAGGGTCCGGCCGAGGCGACGAACTACAACCAGCCCGGCGTTAAGTATGTCACGGGTCTGGCTTCCTTCACGATCACTGGTTCCGATTCCTCCACCAACGTCAGCGTCTTCACCGTTGGCACCGGCACCGCCCACCGCGGTGCGGACAATCCGCTGTTTGCCGGCGGCAAGTTGGGTGGCAACAACCTTGCGGACGTCCAGCGCCTGACGATCGT
>Ga0315901_10005429_pt1 | contig 15517 bp, 15 predicted proteins | sample LakEriMetagenome_10_FD_203761 | JGI IMG/M metagenome (GOLD analysis project Ga0315901, IMG submission 203761) | Freshwater fungal communities from buoy surface, Lake Erie, Ohio, United States - Buoy 2 MA116 | ecosystem: Environmental > Aquatic > Freshwater > Lake | place: USA: Lake Erie, Ohio...
TCACCATCGCCTCCGACGAGTGCTACAGCGAGATCTATTTCCGCGACGAACCGCCCTTGGGCGGCCTGGAGGCAGCAGCCCGCCTGGGCCGCACCGGCTTTGAGCGCCTGGTGGCCTTCACCAGTCTGTCCAAACGCAGCAACGTGCCGGGCCTGCGCTCGGGTTTCGTCGCGGGCGACGCGGCCATCCTGCAAAAGTTCCTGCTGTATCGCACCTACCATGGCAGTGCCATGAGCCCGGTGGTGCAGGCGGCTAGCGCCGCCGCCTGGAACGACGAGGCCCATGTGGTCGATAACCGCGCCCTGTATCGCCAAAAGTTCGCGCAGGTCACGCCTTTGCTCGCCAGCGTGATGGACGTGCGCCTGCCCGACGCGGGCTTTTATCTCTGGGCGGGCGTGGCCGGCAGCGACGAGTCTTTCGCAAGGGATTTGCTCGCTCAATACAATGTCACGGTTCTTCCGGGCAGCTACCTCGCCCGTGAAAGTCAGGGCCTCAATCCCGGCGCCGGGCGCATCCGCATGGCGCTCGTGGCCGACACCGCCGAGTGCCTCGAGGCCGCCCAACGCATCGTCCAGTTCGTTCAATCCAGAAAAGCCACCCCATGACCCAACAACTCCAACAGATCATCGACGCCGCCTGGGAGCAGCGCACCACCCTCTCGCCCAAGGCCGCCCCCCAAGAGATCCGGGAGGCCGTCGAGCACGTCATCTCGCAGTTGAACAAAGGCATCCTGCGCGTGGCCACCCGCGAAGGCGTGGGCCAGTGGACAGTCCACCAGTGGATCAAGAAGGCGGTGCTGCTGTCCTTCCGCCTGAAAGACAACGTCATCATGAAGGCCGGTGACCTGGGCTTCTTCGACAAGGTCGGCACCAAGTTCGCCCACCTCTCGCCCGAAGAAATGGCCGCCACCGGTGTGCGCGTGGTGCCCCCGGCCGTGGCCCGTCGCGGCAGCTTCATCGCCAAGGGCGCGATCCTGATGCCCTCTTACGTGAACATCGGCGCCTACGTCGACGAAGGCACCATGGTCGACACCTGGGCCACCGTCGGCTCCTGCGCGCAGGTGGGCAAGAACGTGCACCTTTCGGGTGGCGTCGGTCTGGGCGGCGTGCTCGAACCCCTGCAAGCCAACCCCACCATCATCGAAGACAACTGCTTCATCGGCGCGCGCTCCGAAGTGGTCGAAGGCGTGATCGTCGAAGAAAACTCGGTGATCTCCATGGGCGTCTACATCGGCCAGAGCACTCCCATCTACGATCGCGCCACCGGCGAGGTGAGCTATGGCCGTGTCCCGGCCGGCTCGGTGGTGATCTCGGGCAGTCTGCCCAAGGACGGCGGTAAGTACAGCCTGTATGCGGCCATCATCGTCAAGCGCGTGGACGCGCAAACACGCGCCAAGACCAGCCTGAACGACCTGCTGCGCGACTGACCCGCGCCGTCCTGCTCCCTCCACTGGCCCGCATGAACAAGACCGTCCACCTCGTCGAGCAACTGATCGCGCGCCGCTCGATCACGCCCGACGACGCGGGCTGCCAGGACCTGCTGACCGCACGCCTGGCGCCCCTGGGCTTTGCCTGCGAGACCCTGGCCAGCGGACCGGAGACCTTTCGCGTCACCAACCTCTGGGCCAAGCGCGCGGGCAGCGGCGCGCGCACCGTGGTGTTTGCCGGCCACACCGACGTCGTGCCCACCGGCCCGGTCGAACAGTGGCACAGCAATCCCTTTGTGCCGCACCACCAAGACGGCAAGCTCTATGGCCGTGGCGCCGCCGACATGAAAACCTCCATCGCCGCCTTCACGGTGGCCGTCGAGGAATTCCTGGCGGCCACGCCTCAGCCTGCGTTGTCGATTGCGATGTTGATCACCAGCGACGAAGAAGGCCCCAGCGTCGACGGCACCGTGATCGTGTGCGAGGCCCTCAAGGCCCGCGGCGAGCGTTTGGACTGGTGCATCGTGGGCGAGCCCACCTCGGTCCATCGTCTGGGCGACATGATCAAGAACGGCCGTCGCGGCAGCCTCACCGGCAAGCTCACGCTCAAGGGCATTCAGGGCCACATTGCCTACCCGCAGCTGGCGCGTAACCCGATCCATCAGGCCTTGCCCGCGCTCGAGCGCCTGGTCGCCACCGAATGGGATCAGGGCAACGCCTACTTTCAGCCCACCAGCTTTCAAATGAGCAACATCCACGGCGGTACGGGCGCAGGCAATGTGATCCCGGGCGAGGTGGTGGTCGACTTCAATTTCCGTTTCTCCACCGAATGCACCGCCGAGGGCCTGCAGCAGCAAGTGGCCGACATCCTGGCGCGCTTCGACCTCGAGTACCACCTGACGTGGACGGTGGGCGGCCAGCCTTTCATCACGCCCCCGGGCGAGTTGGTCGACGCCATCGGTCAGGCCATCGAAGCCGAGACCGGCGTGCGCACCGAGCTGTCCACCACCGGCGGCACCAGCGACGGCCGCTTTATCTCGCGCATCTGCCCGCAAGTGATCGAGTTCGGCCCGATCAATGCCAGCATCCACAAGATCGACGAGCATGTCGCCGTGGCCGACATCGAGCCGCTGAAAAACATCTACCGCCGCACCCTCGAACGGCTCAACGCCCTGGGGTGAGCATGAACGTTCTGGATCTGATCGCGTCGGGCGCGGGCAAGCTCACCGACGCTGGCGTCGCTTTCGGCCATGGCACCACCAACGCCCACGACGAAGCCGCTTGGTTGGTGCTGTGGCGCCTGGGCCTGCCGCTGGACGATCTAGACGGGGTGGCTGCGCGCGCCGTCACCGCCGACCAAGAGCTCGCGGTCAACGACCTGATCACGCGACGCGTCACCACCCGCAAGCCCGCCGCCTACCTCACGCAGGAGGCCTGGCTGCAAGGCGTGTCGTTCTACATCGACGAGCGCGCCATCGTGCCGCGCTCCTTCATCGCTGAATTGCTCGCCGACGGGAGCATCGACCCCTGGCTGGGCCCCCATACCCACCGCGTGCTGGATCTGTGCACCGGCAATGGCAGCCTGGCGGTGATCGCCGCTCTGGCCTGGCCCGAGGTGGGGGTCGATGGCGCGGACCTCTCGCCTGACGCACTCGAAGTGGCTCGCATCAACATCGAGCGCCACCAACTGCGCGATCGCGTGCACCTGCACATCTCGGACGGTCTGTCGGCCTTGCCCGGCCCCTACGACCTGATTCTGTGCAACCCACCCTATGTGAACGCCAGCAGCATGGCTGCCCTGCCCGCCGAATACCGCGCCGAACCCTCCCTGGCGCTGGCTGGCGGCGCGGACGGCATGGACTTCATCCGCCCTCTGCTGCGCGATGCTCCATCGCGCATGACCGAGCATGCCGTGCTGGTGCTGGAGATCGGCAACGAACGCGCGCACTTCGAGGCGGCGTTTCCGCACCTGGAGGCCGTATGGCTGGACACCAGCGCGGGCGAGGACCAAGTGCTGTTGGTCACCCGCGAGGCGCTGCTCGCCCCATGAAAGTATTCCAATGATCCAGCTGCGCGACGTCATCCTGCGCCGCGGCGCCAAGGTGCTCCTGGACAAGGTCTCGGTCACCCTCAATCCCGGCGAGAAGGTGGGCCTGGTGGGCCGCAATGGCGCGGGCAAGTCCACGCTGTTCGCCCTGTTCAACGGCAGCCTGCATGAAGACGGCGGCGATTTTTCGATGCCGGCGCACTGGCAGATGGCGCAGGTCGCCCAGCACATGCCCGAGACCGAGGAGCCCGCCACCGACTTCGTGCTGGCCGGCGACACGCGACTGATGGCGGTGCGCGCGCGCCTGACCCAGGCCGAGGCCGCCCTAGAGGCTGCGCCCGATGATGTCGACGCTGGCATGGCCATCGCCCAGGCACATGCCGACTTGCACGACGCCGGCGAACACGACGCCGTGCCGCGCGCCCAGGCTTTGATACTGGGTCTGGGCTTTGGCACCGAGGAACTCGATCGCCCCGTCAACAGCTTCTCTGGCGGCTGGCGCATGCGTCTGCAATTGGCGCGCGCCCTGATGTGCCCGTCCGACCTGCTGCTGCTGGACGAACCCACCAACCACCTGGACCTGGACGCCCTGGTGTGGCTGGAGGCCTGGCTCAAACGCTACGCGGGCACCCTGATCGTGATCAGTCACGACCGCGAATTTCTGGACGCGGTCACCGACGTCACCCTGCACATTGAAAACCAGCGCCTCACGCGCTATGGCGGCAACTACAGCGCCTTCGAATCCATGCGCGTGCTGCAACTGGAGCAGCAGCAGTCGGCCTTTAGTCGCCAGCAGGAAAAGATCGCCCACCTGCAAAAGTTCATTGACCGCTTCAAGGCCAAGGCCAGCAAGGCCAAGCAGGCCCAGAGCCGGGTCAAGGCCCTGGAGCGCATGGAAAAGGTGGCCCCGGTGTTGGCCGAGGCCGAGTTCACCTTCGAGTTCAAGGAACCCGCCAACCTGCCCAATCCGATGCTAGCGATCAGCGAGGGCGAGTTCGGCTACCGCGCCGACAACGGCGACACCCGCACCATCTTGCGCGGCGTGAGCCGCTCGGTGCTGGCCGGCCAGCGTATCGGTATCCTGGGCGCCAACGGCCAGGGCAAGTCCACACTGGTCAAGACCATCGCCCACGACAACCCGGCCCTGGGCGGCACGCTCACCGAAGGCAAGGGCCTGAACATCGGCTACTTCGCACAGCAGGAGCTGGACGTCCTGCACACGGACTCCAATCCCCTGGAGCACATGATCCGCCTGGCGCGTGATGTCGGCCCTCAGGCGCGCGAGCAGGAGCTGCGCAACTTCCTGGGCACCTTCAATTTCTCCGGCGACATGGTCAATCAGGCGGTGGGCACCATGAGCGGCGGCGAGAAGGCCCGCCTGGTGCTGGCCATGATGGTCTGGCAACGCCCCAACCTGCTGCTGCTGGACGAACCCACCAACCACCTGGACCTGGCCACCCGCGAGGCTTTATCGATGGCCCTGAACGAGTTCGAGGGCACGGTGATGCTGGTGAGCCACGACCGCGCCCTGCTACGGGCGGTCTGCGACGAGTTTTGGCTGGTCGGTCGTGGGCAGGTACAACCCTTCGACGGCGATCTCGACGACTACCAGCAATACCTGCTGGACGAGTCACGCCGCCTGCGCGAGCTGGCGCGTGCGGCCGCCACGCCGGTGCGCGCCCCCGCCCCGCCACCCGCTGCGCCCGTCACCTCGCCGAAGCTGCGTCCGCTGCAACGCGAACTCGAGAAGACCGAACAGCGCATGGCCGCATTGCAAACCGAGAAAGACAGCCTGGAGGCGCAGCTCGCCGCAGAGACCGAGGCCGCTCGCATCGCCCAGACCGGGCAGCGCGTGGCGGATCTGGGCCTGCAACTGGCCGACCTCGAAGAGCGCTGGCTGGATATTTCCTCGCAAATCGAGAACGCCTCGGGCTGACCTACATCAAATCACGCCGCGCGCCTTCGTACTAGATTGGCGCCATGAAGCTGCAGTTTCTCGGGGCGACCGACACCGTTACCGGCTCCAAGTACCTGATCGAGAGCGGGATCACCCGGGTCCTGGTGGACTGCGGGCTGTTCCAGGGCTACAAACAGCTGCGTTTGCGCAATTGGTCGCCGCTACCGGTTGCCGCCGCGCACATCGACGCGGTGATCCTCACCCATGCCCACATCGACCACAGCGGCTACCTGCCGCTGCTGGCGCGCCAGGGTTTTCGCGGCCCCATCCTGTGCACCCCCGCCACCTACGAGCTGTGTCGCATCCTGCTGCCGGACTGCGGCCACCTGCTGGAAGAAGAAGCCGACTTCAACAACCGCCACGGGACCAGCAAGCACCACCCCGCTCTGCCCTTGTACACCGAGAAAGACGCGATCGACTGCCTGCGCCTGTTCCGGCCGGTCAAGCATCCGCAGGCTTGGGAAGCGCCGGGGGGCTTGAAGGGCGGCTTCTGGCATTCGGGCCATATGCCCGGCTCGTCCTTCGTGCGCCTGGACGATGGCCAATGTTCGATCCTCTTCTCGGGCGACATCGGCCGACCGCATGACCTCGTCATGCGACCCCCCGTCACACCCGATGCCGCCGACTACCTGGTGGTCGAGTCCACCTACGGCAATCGCACCCACCTGGCCTGCGACCCGCTGGCGATCCTGGGCGAGGTGATCCAGCGCACAGCCGCCCGCGGTGGCGTGGTGGTCATCCCGGCATTCGCGGTCGGGCGTGCCCAGGCCCTGATGTACACCATCCACCTGCTCAAGGCGCGTGGCCTGATCCACCACCTGCCTGTCTACTTGAACAGCCCGATGGCGGCGAGCGCCACCGAGGTCTACCTGCGTCATACCGCGCAACTGCGGCTGTCGGCTGCCGAGGCGCGCGCGGTGGTGGACGGCGTGCAGGTGGTGCAGACGCCCGATGAATCGCGCGCGCTCAACGCCCGCAAGGGTCCGATGGTGATCATCGCAGCCAGTGGCATGGCCACCGGCGGCCGGGTGGTGCACCACCTACAGGCCTTTGCCCCCGATCGGCGCAACACCATTGTGTTGGCGGGCTTTCAAGCGGGGGGCACGCGCGGCGCGGCGCTGGCTGGCGGCGCGAGCAGCCTGCGGATCTTCGGGCAAGATGTGCCTGTACGCGCCGAGGTGGTCCAGCTCGATCACCTCTCGGCCCATGCCGATGCGGCCGAGATCCTGCAATGGCTACGCGGTCTGTCGCGCGCGCCACGCCGCACCTTCATCACCCATGGGGAACCGGCCGCCGCCGACGCACTGCGCCAGCGCATCGAACGCGAGCTGCACTGGCCCTGTCACGTACCCTGGTACACAGAAACTATCAACCTCGCTCAAGAGTTGTCCCTGCGAACTGTGGCTTAGCTTGTGGACAGGTCGTTGGACAACTGCGCAAACCGGCGCCAGGCCTGGATTTGCGAGGCATGCCCAAAAAACAGGCAGCGACAGGCAAAAAAAAATCAACAGCCCCGAGGAGCTGTTGATTGATGTAAGAAGTGGTAGGACGTGCGGGATTCGAACCTGCGACCAACGGATTAAAAGTACGTTTCTAAACGTCGACATGTCTGGGAACCGTTGCCTGGTAACGCTTTCCAGACGGTTCGCCAAATTGTATGAAAGTGAGTATAAAGGTCAGACCCTGTAAAGCAGACTCTGCTCACCCCCATGGCGACCAAACTAGAAACCTCCCAGTCAACCTCGCCCAAGCGCCCCATGAATCGTCTCACTCCAATCAAAGAGACGATGCAAAACATTCACAACTACCCAAAAACGCTGTTGATCTACAAGACCAACGCCTCACGGTTTTTCTGGGTGCGTTTCTTCTACAACGGTAAGTACCGAATAAAAACGACCAAATGCATGTCGCCCAAGGACGCGAAAGCATTCGCCGTTCGGTTCTACAAAGACACCCTCGTCAGCGCAGTTCTGAGCAACACCGGTGACAAGAGACAGTCCTTCGAAGTCATTGCAAATCAGTTCTTCAAGTCCACTGAACGAAATTCAAACGAAAAGACTTACCGCAGCGACTACAACCGCTACAAGCAGCACATCCTTCCCGAGTTCAAGCAGCAGGATGTGGAGACCATCACCAACGCACAGATTCATCAGTTTGTTGAAAGACTGCGCAAAGAAGGTCTCAGTCCCGCCACGGTAAAGCATCACCTCGTGGTGCTTAGAAAAATACTGAAATTTGCGATTGCGAATGATCTGATGAAGGCACTTCCTGTCTTTCCCAGGATCACTGGTCGCCTCCAGACGCAAGAGAAACGCGACTATCTCACCAATGAAGAGTACGACCATCTAATCAAATGCTGTGACTCGCTAATCGCTAAGAAAATCACCGTCCGCGGCGTCCCGCTGACACCGGAGATGAAATTTCTTATCCAGTTCTTAGTGAACTCTTTTATGCGTCCATCTGATCTGCGTGTTCTGAAACACAAGCACGTGGTTAAGAAGACAAAAAACGGTGCCACCTGGATTGAACTCAACCACCCTGCCACAAAGACCAACGCGCATCCGATTCAGGCAATGCCCGTGTCGACCCACATCTACCGCAGACTGTTGGAGTTCAAAGATTTAGTTCGCCAAAAAGCGAAACCAGATGACTTTGTTTTTTTCCCTGACTACAAGAACCGAGACACCGCGATGGGAGTCATCGGCAGATTGTTCAAAGAAGTCGTCACTGAGTCAGGACTGAAGGAATCGAGCGGTAAATCCATCACTCTTTACAGTCTGCGCCACACCGCCACCATGTTCCGCCTGATCTTGGGACAGGTGGACAGTCTTGCCTTGGCACGCAACGCCAGAACCAGTCAGTCAATGATCGACAGGTTCTACGCTGCACACCTGACTACCGATCAAGTCAGAGAGCAACTTCATGCGCTACCAAAGCGATCCACTACAAAGCAGTCAGGTCACTCAAAAAACCATAAAAAATCCCAAAATAGATAATTATATAAAATACCGGAAAAATGCAATAAAATATCGAAAATATGCAAAATTCAGCATTTTTTCACCTATATTTACTTGACTTTATATAAATATAATGGTATAATTTAGTATAAATCGATTATTCTCTGCCGTTAATCTTGTATTCCTGGGAATTTTCATTTATTGAAAATTTAGCAAACTATCGTCCTTTAGTGGATATGACCGGCGCTTACCCAAAGAATTTAGATGGAGACAGAAATGAATAGTTATGAAAGAAAGATACACAAACAAGAATTGATTAAATGGTTCAAGTCCAAGGCAGATGCTGATGAATGGATGCTATTCACCTGTACTGTAGTATTCAAACCGATTGATTCGAATAATTCCAAATCACGTTGGGAAGATGAATACAAGACTCGCGTTCTTAGAAAGATTCGTAGACGACTAGAGTCCAATAAGAAGAATCAAGAGAATGCTATCCCTTATGAAGAATTTTTCTTCTTTGAACGATATGAAAAATCCAAATTCAAAAAGACTCGAAAACGATGCCCATTTCATATCCACTCATTACTTCCCATTCGTACCAGTCAAGTACACCGATTCTGGTCCTTTGAAGATAGCGACCTTAATCCACGCGTGAAGAAAGACATTGAGTCGATTGATGTTGTCCAAGATGTGTTGATTGAACAGGTCGGAAATGAAGATCCATCCCGTTGGATCCACTACATCACCAAGGAAAAGGATTTTTGATTTTCCTCACTGATGTGTGGTTGCCTTAGGTCACGGCATTCATACCATCCAACACCTCATCAACAATACATGAGGTGTTCACATGAAATCCGATGCCCCCAAGGCACTGAAACAGATCCAACGAGTCATCCATTCCCTCGAGGAACGGAAACTTGAAATCGTCCAAGAAGAGTTCGCTGCACCGCTGATGGAGATCGTTTCCATTGCTCGGGAACACGATCTGACGATGGATCTGATTGCCTACGCCATGATGCAGAAGGCACCGCGTCAACCCAAGATCGCTCCAAGGAAGAGCAAGCGTTCTTCTGGGGCTGATTCAACGTCACCTGTGGTGTCTGCCTGATATTGATCTAGATCCCGTCTCGTGACGGGATTCTTCTTTGGTAATCACCATGAACTGTCTGTAGATGCCAGTTCATATAAATACACCACCAACACAACATCAGATCACATGGCATCGGGGCTGCAGTCGCAAGCCCCATGCGTTGCTGAACTTTCAGCGTGTGATCAGCACAGGAGTATCAATTTACATGACAACAAAATTTCAGGTCACTGCAACGCCGTACCGCCAATTCCCGTTGCGTCTACCTGCACACATGGCAGATGAACTGGATCGAGTAGCGAAGAGCACGCGAATCAACAAGACGACCATCTCTCGCATTGCGCTGGAGAAGTTCCTGGCGGAAATTGATCGATCTGGGGCTGGTGCCGCTATCGAAGGAGTGTTCGAAAGATGAGCAGGGAAATAGACATGCTCGCTCGAGAACTTCAGAAGACACCAGCAACCGTGATGCGTACAGAGTTGAACCTGTACCAGACGAACATTCAGAGTGCTTCTGCTGCGTTCCTTAGGAACATCGAGCAGGAGGCGAAAAAAGAAAAGACAGCAACCGTCACTCTTGTCGCGGTGATCAAATCCTATCGAAATTAATCCGATCACTCCTGAACTGCCGGTCCGATCTCCAAGGCGTCAATAAATAGTCCATCCGCAAGCATTTTGAAATATCTAGAATATGTTTCACTGTTCACGATTTGCTCGGCATCCCGCGAAGCGAAACCCCGTCCTGGAAACGCCCTCAATCGTATGATGGTTGAAGCGCCGTTATCGGCAGGTTTCATTTCAACGTCTAAACGCACTCTACTCATTGTTTCACGATCACGAGAGCGTCCCCGGCTGTCGGAAAGATCGCTCAACTCGCGCAAAACTCCAAATATTACGGCAGAAGGAACTGATCCACCTTCACGCCCGCTCGCTTGCGACTTGTCTTTGCCAAAATCCCGATCGACAATCTGACAATCACCCTTGATTTCATTCGAGTTCGGAATATTTTGTCGAATGTGAGCAGGCATTTGATCGAGCGCCTTGCTCATACTAAGTATCGCCTCTATTTGCTCACAAGAACCACTCATGTCTTTCGCGAGAGACACCATCGCATTAGCAACTTCTGCAGGCGGTTTTGTGAATTTTCGAGTCTGAATATTTCTCAGTTCTATCCGTGATTGAGCAATTGCCTCATCACAAAAAAGAACCAGTAGCACAAGTGCGAAAAATATTTTCTCAATATGACATTTGACGATAAGTGACATCTTCGACCTTATTATTTCTATCAAATTTAATACGCACGAGCATGGTGCGAGTCGAGCGGGTTGAAACTGCTGCGCCAGAACCTACGGCAACCTCATTTTCCACCATCATTTTGTCGTAAACCCAAGTTTCAGTCTTGTCAGAATTAGATGTAACTATATTGGGGCTTCCAAGTGCTTTGATTACATCATCTCCTGATGCACCTGGTTTGACGCTCATCTGAAGAGCGCCAAGAGTAATTCGTTGCGTTTCGATTTGTCTTGCAGGAATTGTCGCGAGCGGAGGACCTTGTGTAGTAACGCACCCCGTGACTGCAACCAACAAAAATAGAGATGAGACGATTCTGTATGTGCAATTCATTTTTTAAGGGGATGAAGTTGTTGTCGAGTTTCATTTTCTAAACTCAAAGAGACTGCTTCTGATGTAGTCGCAATTCCTATCTCTAAAGTGTTTTATTAGAGATAAGTAGTTCTTAAAAATTAAATCCAGATTCGGCGATTCATCGTTCTGCGACGAATTGACACAAGATCATTTTTTTTACTTTTTGAGACCATCCGCCAAAACTGCCATGGGGCGCTTGCCAGTGTTTCTTTTTATGTCTCCAATCGGCGCCTCAAAATGTCAACAAGGTTCTGACGCACGAGGCGCACCATGGCAAAGATCGGATACGCAAGGGTTTCGTCCTACGGTCAATCGCTCGATGTTCAGTTGGAAAAGTTGAGCGATTGCGACCGCATCTTTCAAGAGAAGCAGTCAGCAAGAACGACTGAAGCACGAGAGCAGTTGGGGCTTTGCCTCGACTACGTACGTGAAGGTGATCAATTGGTGATCACAAAGTTGGATCGTCTAGCGAGGTCGACACGAGACCTCTTGAACATCCTCAATCGACTGGATAAGAAGCAAGTGAAGTTGCATGTCATCGATCAACAAATCGACACATCTACTCCTGCGGGCATGCTGCTCGTGACCATGCTTGGCGCGATTGCCGCGTTTGAGAACGATCTACGGAAAGAGCGTCAATCCGATGGCATTGCTCTGGCGAAACGTAGAGGCGTGAAGTTTGGGCGTCATCGCGCACTGGACCAGCCCCAAGTCGATGCACTTAAACAGAAGCGCGCAATGGGACTGAAGATCAGAGACTTGATGAGCGAGTTCGGTGTGAGCAAGGCGTCTGTTTATCGTGCACTTGCATCGGGATGAGGTTGCTTCGATCTGCTGCGAACAGTTACCGATTCGTCGCGTCCTGGTTAGCATCGAATGCAAATGTGCAGATGACACAGATGGGTGTGCGGTGGGTGCTGCAACGAGAGTGCATCACTGTCGTTTAAAAAAGATGTCCAACCGCTGATGAGACGCCGAAAAGCGACGCCGAAAAGTATATAAATTGACACCTTTATACTTTTCGACGAAAAAAAATCAACGACCCTTCCGGAGTCGTTGATTTCACTGGGGATTTTGGTAGGACGTGCGGGATTCGAACCTGCGACCAACGGATTAAAAGTCCGCTGCTCTACCAACTGAGCTAACGTCCCACGAATGCTTTTTAAAGGCATCTGGCGCCCGCGGTGTTTCCACTGCAGAACAGCCCAAGAGTATAGCCTATTTTGGGACGGCCTCGCGCGCCAGTCGATCGAGCACCCAGCCCGCCGCGCACTGCCCGAAGGTCGCCGTTACGCTGACCACCGAGCCATAGCCATGGCAATTGAGCGAGCCGTCGCCGCCCTCCTCCAAGGCGCAGGAGGCATCGGGCGCCGCCACCGCCTCGCGGCTGAACACGCAGGCCACACCGATGGTTTTGCCCTCGCGCGCCGCGCCGTCGAACTTGCGAAGCCGATAGCGCAATTGCGCAAGCAAGGGATCATGGGTGGTGCGCGCCAGATCGTCGATATCGACCGCGTGGGCCCATCGCTTGCCCCCGGCTGCGCCCACGCTGATGAAGCGGCTGCGCGTGCGCAAGGCCCAGGCGGCCATGGCCTGCTTGGCTCGCACCGCGTCGCAGGCATCAATCACCGCGTTCACGCCCGCAGGCAGCAACTGCGGCCAGTTATCGGGCTCGACGAATTCCTCGATGCCATGCACCGTGCACTGCGGATGGATCTGCGCAATCCGATCACGCATGGCCTGCACCTTGGCCTGGCCCACAGTGTCGTTCAGGGCATGGATCTGGCGGTTGATATTGGACTCGGCCACATGGTCCAGATCGATCAGCGTGATGGCGCCGACGCCGCTGCGGGCCAGGGCCTCGGCCGCCCAGGAGCCCACGCCGCCAACCCCCACCACCGCGACGTGGGCCGCGCGGATCGCCGCGGCACCCGCCACGCCGTACAGCCGCTCGAGCCCGCCAAAGCGCCGCTGCAGGTCGACCTGCGCGTCTGGCCCGCTCACGGCGCCCGCACCGTCAACGCAGGCGGGCCAGGCGCTCGCGCGCCGCGCCCGCGGCCTCAGATTGCGGATAGGCCTTGATCAGGTCGTTCAGGGTCTTGCGCGCACCCGCCGTGTCCTTGAGCTCGATCTGGCAATTGGCAATCGCCAACGCCGACTCCGACGCCCGCGCATCTTCGGGTGCACGCGCCAGCAAGGCGCGGAAATTGGCAATGGCGCCACGGTAATCACGCACCCCGTATTGGGCGTTGGCCTGCCAGAACAGGGCCGCGAGGCCGTAACCGGATTGGGGATGGCGTCGCAGGAAATCGGCGAAGGCCGCTTGCGCCGGCTGGAACTCGCCCGCCCGAAACAAGGCGAACGCCGCCTCGTACTCACGCTGCTCGGCCGGGTCGACCATGAACTCCCGGCCCTCGAAGGTGACCTTGACCGGCTCAAAGCGACGCAGGCGCTCGTCCACGCCCTGGGCCACATCCTTTTGGCGACGCTGCAACTCGGACAGCTCGCGCGCGAGTTGTTCGTCCTGTCCGCGCAGACGCGCCAGATCGGCGCGCAGGACTTCGATCTGGTTCTGAAGCTCCAGGACGGTACGCCGGGCCTGGGCACCGTCCTCGAGGGCGCGGCGCAATTCCTCGGCCTGCTTGTCCATCAACTGACGCTGCGCGTCGCCTTGCTGGCGTTGCGTCTCGACTTGCTGGCGTTGCGTCTCGACTTGCTGGCGCAGGTTCTCGACGCGCACGCGCAGGTCGCGTATGGCCAGACGCGCCTCGTCGTCCGAGAACAGGCTGGCTGCAGCCCCTTGGGCCGTGCACAGGGCGATCGCCGCCACAGCGGCGGCCACCCAGGAAATCGCGGAAGGTTTCATCAGCGGTAGTAGATTTCGGCGCGGCGATTCTTGGCCCAGGTGGCTTCATCCGCCCCCGTGGCGGCCGGCTTTTCCTTGCCCAGACTCACCGCCTCGACCTGGTTATCGGGAACACCCAGCAGGCTCAGGGCACGGCGCACGGCCTCAGCGCGTCGCTGACCCAGCGCCAGGTTGTATTCGCGCCCACCGCGTTCGTCGGTGTGCCCCTCGACCGCGATGCGGCGGGACGGGTTGGCACGCAGGAAGCGCGCGTGGCCCTCGATCAGGCTCTGGAACTCGGGCTTGATGGCGACGCTGTCGTAGTCGAAATAGATCAGGCGCCCGACACCGGCAGGGCCAGCTGCCAGGAGTGCGGAATTGTCGACGGCCACGGGGGCCACACGGCTTTGCGTCGCGGCGCGGGCTTCGGCGCCGGCATCCGTGCGGGCAGCGGCCTCCGAGCCTGCAGCGGTGCCCGTGCGGTCCTCCACCGGTACCTGCCCCTCTTGAAGGCTCACGCTGCTGCAACCTGCCAAGGCAGCGGAGAGGGCCAGAACCGACCAGAATTTCTTGTTCATTTTCAATACTCCTCTTGCTCTGATTGTGTGTGTCAAATCCGCTTCATCGGCCGAAGGGGCCCCAATCGGGCTCACGGATATCACCGCCCTGCCCGGCCAGCCGTGCCTTGATCTTGCCGTCCAGGGTGGTCGTCATGAGGGCCTCGCGCCCGGCCTGGCGGGTGCCGTACATGATCAGGCGGCTATTCGGTGCGAAGCTGGGGCTCTCATCGGCCGTGGTGTCGGTGAGGCTGGTGACATTGCCGGAGGCGATCTCCATCACCTGCAGCTTGAAGGCGCCACCGACGCGCGAGATGTAGGCCAGCCAGCGACCGTCAGGGCTGATGTCCGGCGAGATGTTGTACGTGCCGTTGAAGGTGACCCGCTGCGGGCTACCGCCTTCGGTGGCGACACGATAGATCTGGGGAGCGCCCCCGCGATCGCTCACGAAATACACGCTGCGACCATCGGCCGAAAACACCGGCTCGGTGTCAATGCCGCTGGACTCCAGCAGCCGACGCGGCTCGCCGCCGTTGGCGTCAATCAGAAACAACTGGGAGCCGCCATCGCGACTGAGCGTGACCGCCAGGGTGCGGCCATCGGGCGCCCAGGCAGGCGCGCTGTTGGATCCGCGGAAATTGGCCAGCAGGCGCCGGCGGCCGCTGGCGACCTCGTGCACATAGACCACGGGCTTGCGCGATTCGAAGGACACATAGGCCAGCTGCGTGCCGTTGGCCGACCAGGCCGGCGAGATGATCGGCTCGGGACTGGCCAAGGCCGATTGGGCGTTCTCGCCATCGGCGTCGGCCACCCACAGGTTGTAGCGTTCTGCCGCCTGGGTGACATAGGCAATCCGGGTGGAGAAGATGCCCCGCTCGCCGGTGAGTTTTTCGTAGACGTAATCGGCAATGCGGTGGGCCACCAGGCGCAGATCACCGGGCGGCACCGCGTAGCTTTGCCCCCCCAGATCCTGCAGGCGCACGACGTCCCAGAG